>Ga0076930_101095_pt1 | contig 14537 bp, 14 predicted proteins | sample HotLakConsoUCCRE_FD_71149 | JGI IMG/M metagenome (GOLD analysis project Ga0076930, IMG submission 71149) | Hypersaline microbial mat communities from Hot Lake, Washington, USA - Hot Lake Consortium UCC-RE (version 3) (version 3) ...
TGGAGCTTCAGCCGCGAGGCGTTGCCGCCGAACGTGTTGGTGAGAAAGAGGTCGGAGCCCGCGTTGACCGCGCCGCGATAGAGTGCGCGCACCTTGTCGGTTTCGGTGACGTTCCAGAACTCCGGCGCGTCGCCGGACTGGAGACCCATGTTGAACAGGTTCGTGCCCGTCGCCCCGTCGGCGAGAAGCCAGGGCCGGGCATCGAGAAGGCGGGTCAGCAGGTCGGGCATGAATGGCACTCGCAGCACATAGGGAGGGGCTGGCTGGCCAGCCCCCCGGTTGCGGGGTCTATGGATTATCAGGCGAGTTGAGGCAAACTCAATCTCGTCAAGTTTTTCATGAACGAGGCTCAAGCAAACGGCTTGGCGTGCCGCGCCCCGGGCTTCAGGTTTCCTGGACGAGCTGGCCCTTCGCCACCGCGAGGAGTTCGGCCATCTTGGCCCGGATTTCGTCGGGTGTGGCCTTGTCGCCGAGGTCGCCCGAGACCTTCCGGACCACGTCCTCGTGACCGGCCTCCTCGAAATCGGCCTTCACGACCTCCTTGGCGTATTCGTCGGCTTCGTGGCCGGTCTTGCCCATGAGCTCCGCCGCCCAGAGACCGAGGAGCTTGTTGCGCCGCGCCTCGGCGCGGAACTGCATTTCCGCGTCATGGGCGAACTTGTTCTCGAAGGCGCTTTCACGGTCGTCGAAGGTGGTCATCTCGGGCTCTCCCCTGGGTCTGTGGCGCTCCGTTCCGATATGCACTCCGCGCGGGGGCTTCACAAGCCTGCCGCTTGCCGCAGGGGCCCTCTTGGCATATAGGCAGCCGGGCAAGGCGCGCAGGGTTGTCCCGCGCGCCATATCCTGTTGTCTGGAACGTTCATGGCGCGTCGCAAGAAGGTCTACGAAGGCAAGGCCAAGATTCTCTACGAAGGTCCCGAGCCCGGCACGTTCGTTCAGTACTTCAAGGACGACGCCACCGCGTTCAATGCCGAGAAGAAGGACATCATCGAAGGCAAGGGCGTGCTCAACAACCGCCTTTCGGAGTTCTTCATGCGGGGCCTCGCGGAGATCGGCGTTCCGACCCACTTCATCAAGCGGTTGAACATGCGCGAGCAACTCATCCGCCAGGTCGAGATGATCCCCCTCGAGGTCGTCGTGCGCAACATCGCCGCCGGGTCGATCAGCCAGCGGCTCGGCATCGCCGAGGGCACCGCTCTTCCGCGTCCGGTCATCGAGTTCTACCTCAAGGACGACGCGCTCGGCGACCCGCTGGTCTCCGAGGAGCACATCGCCGCCTTCGGCTGGGCCTCCCAGCAGGACATGGACGACATGGTCGCACTGGCGCTCAGGGTGAATGATTTTCTCTCGGGCTGCATGCTCGGCGTCGGCATCCGCCTCGTCGACTTCAAGATCGAGATCGGTCGGATCTGGGACAACGACTTCCAGCGCCTCGTGATCGCCGACGAGATCAGCCCGGACAGCTGCCGTCTGTGGGACATCGAGACCGGCCAGAAGCTCGACAAGGACGTCTTCCGCCGCGACCTCGGCTCTCTGACGGATGCCTATACCGAGGTCGCCCGGCGTCTCGGGGTGTTGCCGACGAACGTGACCCATGCGGCCAAGCCCACGCTGATCAACTGAGCGCGTACGAACGCGCAACGCGGGGTTGAAGTTCATCTGCCGTGACGTGCCGCTTGTGGTGGCCACCGCCGACAGTGCCTTCACCGCTCAATATTCCGCTGGCGAGGAGATCGTGCTTCCGGTGGCGCATCATGACGGCAACTACCGCGCCGACCCCGAGGTCCTCGAAGCACTTCGGTCCGAAGACCGGGTCGCGTTCACCTACGGCGAGAACGTCAACGGGTCGTCCGACGCCATTGCCGGTATCCTCTCCGCGAACCGCCGGGTTCTCGGGATGATGCCGCACCCCGAGCGCGCCGCCGACCCCGTCCTCGGCCGGACCGACGGTGGGCGTCTTTTCGCCGGTCTGGCCGTTCGGCTGGTCCGGGAAGAAGCGACCGCTTGAGCGGGTCCTCGCGCCGCAGTAGTTTCACACGATGAGCGACGACACGACGACCGGCCGACCGACCGCCCGGGGCGCGACCCGTTGGCGGGTCCGTGCCGTCTTTCTCGTGGCCATCGCCGTTGCCGTCGCCGTGGTCTGGGTGACCAACCAGTTGATGACCGAGCGGCTGACCGACGGGACGCGGTCGCGCGCCGAGGTGCGGCTGGCCTCCTATTCCGGCAACATCCGCTCCGAGCTTCAGCGTAACGCCATCGTGCCGCTGCTGCTGTCCCGCGATCCCGCGCTGATCGGGGCTCTCAACTCGGGGGATTTCTCGCAATCGACGCGCCGGCTCATTTCGTATCGTGACGAGATCAACGCGGCCTCGCTGATGCTTCTGGATGCCGAGGGCAGGGTCGTCGCGGCGACCGAGCGCTCGCGGATGGAACAGGGCTTGCGCGAATATCCCTTCTTCGTCGAGGCGTTGCGGTCGAACGACACCGTCTTCACGACCAACGAACTCGAGAATGGTTCGACCATGTTCGCCTATTCGCGCAAGGTCGCCGGCGGGGTCGGGCCGATCGGGGTGATCGTGGTCGGCGTCGATCTCAGGAAGTTCGAGAATTCTTGGGCGGGGTTCAACGACGCCGTGATCGTCACCGATTCGAGCGGAAAGATCATCCTCTCGACCGAAAGTCGGTGGCGGGGCCTGACCGAAGTCGAGGCGCTCGCCCGCCAATCGGCCCCCTCGGCGGTCGAACGCGCGATCCGCGCGACTGTGGACTGGGTCGCGATCGAGGCGGATTCGTTGCTTGCCGGCACGGCGTTCATGCGACAGGAAGCCCGGATCGGCTTTCAGGGCTGGCGGATCGCGAGCTTCACCACCTATGCGAGCGTTCGCGAGCGTGTGAACACGATTCTCGCCCTCGAGATCATGGGATTCGCGATCCTTCTGTCCGGCATCTTCTACCTGATGAACCGCAAGGTGACCTCGCGGCTCAATTTCCTGCGACGCGAATCCGAGGAACTGAGGGCGCTCAACGACCGCCTCCAGCGCGAGATCGCCGAGCGGGAGCGCGCCGAGAAGAACCTCGAGGTCGCCGAGCAGACACTCCAGCAAAGCTCGAAGCTCGCGATCCTCGGCGAGATGTCGGCGGCGGTCAGCCACGAGCTCAACCAGCCCCTCGCGGCGATGAAGACCTATCTTGCCGGCGCGCGCCTTCTGTTGCAGCGCAAGCGGCCGAACGAGGCGCTTTCTTCGTTCCAGCGCATCGACGACCTGATCGAGCGGATGGGCGCGATCACCCGGCAACTCAAGTCCTACGCCCGCAAGGGCGGCGACGAATTCGAGGATATCGACGTGCGTTCGGCGATCTCGGTGGCGATCGAGATGATGGAGCCGCAGATCCGCCGTCGTAAGGTCAAGGTGGCGCAGACCCTGCCGAAGAGCCCCGTCATCGTGCGCGCCGACCGGCTGAGGCTGGAACAGGTGCTCATCAACCTCCTGAGAAATGCGCTCGACGCCACCCGCGGTGAGGAATTGCCCGAGGTCGAGGTCCTCGTCACCGGCACGGACACCGTGCTGATCTCGGTGCGTGACAACGGGGTGGGAATAGAGGACCTCGAGAACCTCTTCGAGCCGTTCTTCACCACGAAGGCGCCGGGTGATGGCGTGGGCCTCGGGCTCGCGATTTCCTCGGGTATCGTGAACGACCTCGGTGGGCGGCTTACCGCCCGAAACCGCGCCGGCGGCGGGGCGGTCTTTGAAATCCGTCTGCCGCGCAGCAATAACGCCGTGCAGGCAGCAGAGTAGGGAAGGGCGGGCGATGGGCCAGGCCATGAAGATCGCGATCGTCGATGACGAAAAGGACATGCGCCAGTCGATCAGCCAGTGGCTGGCGCTGTCGGGTTTCGATACCGAGACCTATGCCAGCGCGGAGGATGCGCTGAAATCGCTGGGCCCCGAGTTCCCCGGCGTCATCGTGTCCGACATCAAGATGCCGGGCATGGACGGCATGCAGTTTCTCAAGCGCCTGATGAGCGTCGATTCGGCACTTCCCGTCATCATGATCACCGGGCACGGCGACGTGCCGATGGCGGTGGAGGCGATGCGGGTCGGGGCCTACGACTTCCTCGAAAAGCCGTTCAACCCCGACCGGATGACGGAGCTCGCGAAGAAGGCGGCCATCAACCGGCGGCTCACCCTCGACAACCGGGCGCTGCGCCGGGAACTCTCGGATGGCACCGGACTGATGAAGAAGCTCATCGGTTCGTCGCCCCAGATGGAGCGGATGCGCGAGGACATTCTCGACCTCGGCCAGGCCGAGGGCCATATCCTGATCGACGGCGAGACGGGCACCGGAAAGACCCTCGTGGCCCACGCGCTGCACGCCGTCGGCCCCAACCCCTCGCGGTCTTTCGTGATCTCTTCCTGCGCGGGCATCGACGAGGACAGCCTTTCCCGCCGCGTCTTCGGACCGACCGACGACAGCGGCCGGCTGCCGCTGATCGAGGAGGCCCGCGGCGGCACGCTCGTGCTCGAGGATATCGACGCGCTGTCCCACGCTCTCCAGGGGCGGCTCCTGGCGTGGATCAACGATCAGGGCACCCCGCCCGAGACCCGGGTCATCGCGATTTCGAACCTTCAGGAGCAGGGGAAGACCTGCGAGGACGTGCTGCGGCCCGACCTCTTCTACCGGCTCGCCTCGATGCGGCTCACCCTTCCGCCGCTCCGAACCCGGGGAGAGGACATCCTCACGCTGTTCTCTCGCTTCGCGGAAGCCTTCGCCGACGAGTACGGCTGCAACACGCCCGACGTATCTGCCCAGGAGGCCGCACAGCTTCTCCAGGCACCGTGGCCCGGCAACATCCGCCAGCTCATCAACATCGCTGAGCGCGCGGTGCTGCAGTCGCGGCGGGGCACCGGGACGATCGCCTCGCTCCTGATGACCGACAGCCAGGAAGTCACGCCGACGATGACCACCGAGGGCAAGCCCCTGAAGGAATACGTCGAGGCCTTCGAGCGGATGCTCATCGACAACACGATGCGGCGGCATCGGGGCGCGATCGTGCAGGTCATGGACGAACTCTGCCTGCCGCGGCGGACCCTCAACGAAAAGATGGCCAAATACGGGCTCCAGCGCTCCGATTACCTCTGAGCGCGGGCCGGGATTGCAGGTCCCCTGGCGGCAGCGTCGGGCGGCTCCGCCGGGAACGCCTTTTCCGGTGGACGAAGACGAGTGTCGGAGGCCGGCTTAGGGCCGGTCACACATTCGTCATTGAAAAATCGCCCGAGACACCTGTATTGAAGATGGACGGACGGGTTTCTGCGCGTTGTGCAGCCGTCCAGAGATTTTTCGGTATCGTCAGGGCGCCGCATCGTCGGCACGTCTTTCCCGGCAACCGGACAGGATGGCCCCATGGGCCTTTGAACAGCCTTCCCACGGCGCAATGCCCGGAAGGCCATGAATGGGCGTCGACAAGGCGCCGGAGAAGAAACGCGATGAGGCGCGAGGCGATTTTCGAACAGGTGCGGGGCGGCAGTCCGCCTTCTCTGTTTGCGCCAGCGCCGCCATCGCCCCCAGACAGTCGACCGCTCCCCGCCACGCCCCTTGCAGGAGCGCCGCCCGGCCGGTCGCATATTGGACATACATGGCAAAGAAGATGCTCATCGACGCGACCCATGCGGAGGAAATCCGCGTCGTGGTCGCCGACGGAAACCGGGTCGAGGAATTCGACTTCGAATCGGAGAACAAGCGCCAGCTAGCCGGCAACATCTACCTCGCGAAGGTCACGCGCGTGGAGCCCTCGCTTCAGGCGGCCTTCGTCGATTACGGCGGAAACCGTCATGGTTTTCTCGCGTTCTCCGAGATCCACCCCGATTACTACCAGATCCCCGTCGCCGACCGGGAAGCGTTGATCGCCGAGGAACAGGCCTATGCCGATGCGCTGGCCGCCGAGGAAGACCAGCCGAAGAAGCGCCGCACCAGAAGCCGTTCGCGCTCGCAGACGAAGGCCGAGGACATTGCCGCCGACGATGCGGTCGCAACGGCCGACGCCGCGACCGAAGGCGACGAGACCGACGACGATGCGTTCCGCGACATTCCCGGCATGGACGTGGTCGAACCCGAATCCGATGCCCGCGAAGAGGATGCATCGGATGACGATGCGGGCGAAGCGCGGGGCGGCGAGGGCGATGACTACTCTCACCCGTTCGTGGCCGCCGAACACGCCGCCGAACTCGACGACACGGTCGAATCCGTCGCCGACGAGGACGTTTCCGAGGAAATCCGCCAAGTGCGCAAGCCCCGGCCGCGGCGCTACAAGATCCAGGAAGTGGTCAAGGTCCGCCAGATCCTGCTCGTCCAGGTCGTCAAGGAAGAGCGCGGCAACAAGGGCGCGGCGCTCACCACCTATCTCAGTCTCGCCGGCCGCTACTGCGTGCTGATGCCGAACACCGCCCGGGGCGGCGGCATCTCGCGCAAGATCACCGTTGCCGCCGACCGCAAGAAGCTCAAGGAAATCGCGAACGAGATCGACGTGCCGAAGGGCGCGGGCCTCATCATCCGCACCGCCGGCGCCAAGCGCACCAAGACCGAGATCAAGCGCGACTACGAATACCTCCAGCGGCTGTGGGAGGAAATTCGCGAACTGACCCTGAAGTCGATCGCGCCGGCGCAGATCTACGAGGAAGGCAACCTCATCAAGCGCTCGATCCGCGATCTCTACAATCGCGACATCGACGAGGTGCTCGTCGAGGGCGAGGCCGGCTACCGCGTGGCCAAGGACTTCATGAAGATGATCATGCCGTCCCACGCCAAGAACGTTAAGCACTACGCAGAGCCGCTGCCGCTCTTCGCGCGGTTCCAAGTGGAAAGCTATCTCGCGGGCATGTTCAACCCCACGGTGCAGCTGAAATCGGGAGGCTACATCGTCATCGGCGTCACCGAGGCGCTCGTCGCGATCGACGTGAACTCGGGCAAGGCGACGAAGAAGGGCTCGATCGAGGAGACCGCGCTCGAGACGAATCTCGAGGCGGCCGAGGAGATCGCGCGGCAGTTGCGCCTGCGCGACCTCGCCGGGCTCATCGTGATCGACTTCATCGACATGGAAGAGCGGCGCAACAACGCCGCCGTCGAAAAGAAGTTCAAGGACAAGCTGAAGACGGATCGCGCACGCATTCAGGTCGGCCGCATCTCGGCCTTCGGGCTGATGGAGATGAGCCGGCAGCGCCTCCGGCCGGGCATGCTGGAAGCGACGACCCAGCCCTGCCCGTCATGCCATGGCACCGGGCTCATCCGGTCCGACGACAGCCTCGGCCTGACGATCCTGCGCCAGCTCGAGGAGGAGGGCACGCGCGGGCGGTCGCGCGAGGTTCTGCTGAAGGCGCCCGTCGGCATCGTCAATTTCCTGATGAACCAGAAGCGCGAGCACATCGCCGTCATCGAGGCGCGCTACGGGCTCTCGGTTCGGATCGAGGCGGACCCGATGCTGATCTCGCCCGACTTCTCGATCGAGAAGTTCAAGACGGCGAGCCGTGTCGTCGAACGGACAGCACCCGTGGTCACGGGGGGGGCCGCCCTTCTGGCCGATTACGACGAAGCCGAGGACGAGGCGGAAGAGATCGTCGAGGCGCCGGAACGCGCGGCGGCTCCGGAGCCAGAGGCCAGCGAGGAACAGCCGCCGAAGAAGAAGCGTCGCCGGCGCCGTCGCCGTCGCGGCAATGGCGGCGAAGGCCGCGACGCCGACGCGCGGAGCGAAGAGGCGGTGTCTGGCGAAGACCAGCAATCGCCGACGTCCGAAGCCCCCGCCGCGCCGGCGGTCGAAGCCGGCGCCGAGCCGGACGGCGAAGCGGCCGAGGCCACGCCGAAGCCGAAGCGCACCCGCAGCCGTCGCGCTCCGAAGAAGGCCACCGAGGAGGCAGCCGAGGCCGCGCCAGTGGCAGCGGAGGTGACCGAGGAGGCTGAAACGCCCGCGCCCGACGCCGCCGAACCGGCGCCGAAGCCGAAGCGCACCCGGACGCGGAAGAAGAAGACCGACGAGCCTGTGGCCGCCGAGACTGTCGAGCCGGCGGCAGCGGAAGAGGCCCCTGCGCCCGCGCCCGCCCCGGAAGCGGCGGCGCCCGCCCCGGAGCCTGCGCCGGCCGAGGCACCGGAGCCCGCGCCGAAGCCTGCGGCCTCGCGCAGAAAGGCCCCTGAGCCGGTTCCGGCCGAGGCCGAGGCCGACGAAAAGCCCGACCGTCCGAAGCGTCGCGGCTGGTGGTCTATCGGCGGCTAGCGATCAGGCCTTCCGGATGAACCATGCGGGGGCGCCGTCGATCTCGGCGGTGCCCTCGAGCACATGCCCGTGCTCGGCACAGAAATGCGGAACGTCGACCACCGCCGCAGGGTCATCCGCGCGCACCCGCAGGACCGCACCACTCTTCATCGCCCTCAGCCGCTTGGCGGCCTTCAGCACGGGCAGGGGGCAGAGAAGCCCCAGCGCATCGACATCGTCGTCCCATTCCATGGGCCAAGGCTTAAGCGCATGTTACAGTTTGTCCACCGACATGTGACCAGACGTGCGGTGACGGCGCGTCGCATGGTCGTTAGGCAGGATCGGCGCGACAAGGGCAGCACATGTTCGGTTTCGATATCTTCGATGCAAGCCTGATGCCGGCGATGCTCATCGCCATGGCCGCCGGCGTGCTGTCGTTCCTTTCGCCCTGCGTCCTGCCCATCGTTCCGCCCTATCTCGCCTACATGAGCGGCGTGACGGTCAGCGACATGTCGAGCGCCGATGGCGCCGCGCGCCGGAAGGCGCTCGGGGCCGCCTTCGCCTTCGTGCTCGGGCTCTCGACGGTGTTTCTGTTTCTCGGCTTCACCGCCTCGACCTTCGGGCGCTTCTTCCTGACGAACCAGGAGGCCTTCGTGATCGCTGCGGGCGTGGTGATCGTGATCTTCGGGTTGCACTTTCTCGGTTTTTTCCGGCTGGGCTTCCTCGACCGCGAAATGCGGATGGATGCCGGCGACCGGGGCGGCTCGGCCCTCGGCGCCTATGTCCTCGGGCTCGCCTTCGCCTTCGGCTGGACCCCGTGCATCGGCCCGATCCTCGGCGCGATCCTGTCGATCGCCGCCTCGGAAGGCGACGTGGGGCGCGGCACGGCGCTCCTCGCCGCCTATGCGGCGGGCCTCGGCATTCCGTTCCTGCTGGTGGCGGCGTTCTTTCCCTCGATGTCGGGCATCATGGCCTGGATGAAGCGGCACATGCGCGCGATCGAGCGATCGATGGGCGGGCTTCTCGTGACCGTGGGCGTGCTCATGGTCACGGGCAAGTTCACCGATTTCGCGTGGTGGCTGAACGAGCAGTTTCCGGTGCTCCAGCAGTTCGGCTGAGCACCGGGGGCGCGCGAACGGCCCGGCGATAATCAAGGCTTATTTTGGTCATGTTTCCGCGCTATTGTCGCCATCGTGACGATACGACGTGGCGAACCTGACAGGGTGGCGAAGCGCCGGGTATTCTACATACCCGGCTTCGACCCCATGCCGTCGCGCCGCTACCGCGAACTCTACCGCCGCGAGGGCCGGAAGCAGGCGAAGATCTCGGGCTACGCCTTCGGGCAGAAACCCTGGACCGGCCCCGGCACCTGGCGGGCGCGCACGAAGATCGACGGAATGCTCGCCGAGGCGCGGGTCGAGGTGCTGACCTGGTCCGACATCGCGAAATCGGCCAGTTCGGGCAGCGTGCCGGCGACCTATGCCGCCCTTTTCCGGACGGCATGGATCTATCTTTCCACCGGGACGTTCCAGCGGCTGACGTGGCTGCGCAAGGGGCCGGTGATCGCAGCACTCTATCCTGTCGCGGTCCTGCTTCTGCAGTTTCTGTTCGCGCTTCTTCTGGCGCGCTTCGTCGGCGGGCAGGTGGGCGGCGCGGTCGCCTGGGCCACGGGTCTCGGGGGCACCGGCTGGCTCGTCGGCCTGCCGCTCTTCTGGGTCACTCTGCAATGGTTCCGGCGGATCGACGGGCGCATCTTCGCCTACTATCTCATGCAGGACTACGCCTTCGCGGCGTCGGCGAACGGGGCCTGGCCAGAGGCGCTGCGGCCGCGCATGGCGGTCTTCGCCGACCGCATCGCGGCGGCCTTGCGTGAAGATGTCGACGAGGTGCTCGTCGTCGGTCATTCCTCGGGCGCGCAGATCGCCGTGTCGGTGCTCGCCGACCTCGTGCGTTCGGGAAACGTGGCCGAGGACGGCCCCGAGCTGTCGCTCCTCACGCTCGGTCAGGCGATCCCGATGCAGAGTTTCCTGCCGGGGGCTTCGAAGCTCCGCGCCGACCTCAGGCTTCTCTCCGAGACCGAGGCGCTCGCCTGGGTCGATGTCTCGGCTCCCGGCGATGGCTGCGCCTTCGCGCTCTGCGACCCCGTCGCGGTCTCGGGGGTGGCCGGGCCGGAAAGCCACCAGCCCCTCGTCCTGTCCGCCGCCTTCTCCCAAACCCTCGCCCCCGCGACCTGGGGGGCGCTGCGCTGGCGGTTCTTCCGGCTCCACTTCCAGTACCTCTGCGCCTTCGACAGACCCGGCGAGTACGACTACTTCGCCATCACCGCAGGCCCGATGACGCTCGACGCCCGGTTTCGCGGCCGGCAGCCGTCGCGCTCGCGCATCGACGTCGCCGCCTCGCGCCACACCTCGCGCGCCGCATGATCGCGCCGAAACCGGCGGCCCGCGAGGGCCGGGTCTCGCGCTGGCGGTATCTCAGGATGTTCCGTGCGGATATCCTTTCGGCGCAGCCTGCGAAGCTCTACCGCGCGAAGATGGCCGAGTTCCGCGCGCCGTTCCTGCGCTCGGTTCTCGTGAACACCCCCGAGCTTGTCCGCGAAGTGCTGATCGAGCGGCCCGGCGATTTCCCGAAATCGCCCCGCGTCACCGCCGGGCTCCGCCGTCTCCTCGGCAATTCGGTCTTCGTCACGAACGGCGAGACCTGGGCGCGCCAGCGCCGCATCGTCGAGCAATGCTTCGGCGCGCCCGAACTGCGCCGGGTGTTTCCCGCCATGCTCGACGCGGGCGCGGCCGCTGCCGACCGCCTCCCCGAGGGCGAGGCCGATATCGAGCCCCACGCCTCACGGGCCGCCGCCGACGTGATCTTCCGCACCCTCTTTTCGATTCCCATCGACGAACCCACCGCGACCGCGACCTATGACGCCTTTCGGGCCTATGCCCGGAGCCAGCCTCTCCTGACGCCGCGCGCCTTCCTTCCGTTCCTTCCCGCGTTCCACCGCCGCCGCACGCGCGCCGCCGCCGCCGAGGTGCGCCGGCTCATCGGCCGTCTCGTCGCCGACCGCGCGGCCGCGATCGCGGCAGGGCAGGCGCCGGCCGACCTCGCCACCCGGCTTATGACCGCCACCGACCCCGAAGCCGGCGCGCCGCTGTCCGAGGCCGACGCCCTCGACCAGGTCGCGATATTCTTCCTCGCCGGTCACGAGACCTCTGCCGCCGCGCTCTCCTGGGCGCTCTGGCTCGTGGCCGGCGACGAGGCATTGCAGGAGACTATCGCCCGAGACTGGGCCGTCTTCTCGGAGAACCCCGGCTTTTCGGCCCTGTCGCGGCTCGCCACGGCGCGCGACGTCTTCCGCGAGACGCTGAGGCTCTATCCGCCGGTGCCGATGATGGTGCGCGAGATGACCGGGCCGGAAACCTTCCGTGGCCGCAGCCTGCCGAAGGGCACCCAGGTCGTGCTGTCGCCCTGGCACATCCACCGCCACGAGGATTACTGGGAGGCGCCGGACGCCTTCGACCTCAGGCGCTGGGCCGAAAAGCCCCGCCGCGAGCACTACCTGCCGTTCTCGGCGGGTCCGCGCGTCTGTCGACTTCGCGACCTGGTGGGCATAGCCCGAGAATTCCTGTCCGAGGGTCAGGGGTGTGGCGTCCATCGTGTGGGTGCGCCCGATCTTGATGATATGCTCCCAGGCCGCGGCCTTCCTGGCGAGCGCATCGCGGAGCTTTGTCAGCGCCGGCAGGAGCACGTCGCGGGCGGTCATCGCGGTGGCGATGTGCATCGCGGTCGGAAAGGTGTCGTTCGACGACTGGGCCATGTTGCAGTGATCGTTCGGGTGAACGGGGTCCTTCGAGCCGATGACTCCGCCGAGGATCTCGATTGCGCGGTTCGCGATGACCTCGTTGGCGTTCATGTTCGACTGGGTGCCGGAGCCGGTCTGCCAGACGACGAGGGGAAAGTTGTCGTCGAACCTGCCCGCCACGACTTCGCTCGCGGCCGCGACGATGGCATCGGCGATCTCGGCGGGCAACGCGCCACGTGCCTTGTTCGCCTCCGCGCAGGCCTGCTTGACGACGCCGAGGGCCCGCACGATGGCGATGGGCTGGCGCTCCCAGCCGATCGGGAAGTTGAGAATGCTGCGCTGGGTCTGGGCGCCCCAGTACTTGTCGGCGGGAACTTCGAGCGGGCCGAAACTGTCGGTTTCCGTGCGTGTGGCGGTCATCTGGCGCTCCTTCGTGATCGCGCCAAGCTATAGGAGGGCGGGGCAGGGGCCGCAATCGTGCCGCGCGGGCCGGTGTCATCATCGGCCGGAAAATATCCTCGGGGGTGAATGCGGCGAAGTCGCAGAGGGGACGGAAAGCCCCCTTCTTCGTCTTGCCTCAGGTCAGCCGATGCGCCTCGACGTCCGCGAGGCGCGGGTCGAGCTGGGCGGCGGCCCGGATCGTCGTGGCGATCATCGTCGCGTTCTCGCCGTAGAAGTAGAGCCGCCGGCGGCCGGCAATCTCCCTCGATCCCTGATAGACCGCCTTGCCGGCGAGGGTTTCGACAGCGGCTTCCGCGAAGCCGAACCAGTCGGCGCCGGGGTCGAGTTCGACCGCGACGCCCTCGGTGCGCCCGAAGAGGTGGCGCTGGCCGGTTTCGGTGAACTCGATCGTTGAACCCACCGGGGCATCCATGTCGTCGAGCATGTTGCCCACCGATTGCAGGGCCCTGGGGTGCGCCGAGGCGAGCTGGAGGTGCAGTTCGAGGCCGGACGGTTCGCCGTTTCGCCCTTCGCGCAGCTTGTAGCCCACGAGGTCTCCGAGCGACGAGGCGATGAGCCGCTGCCGGAGCGGGCGCGCGAAGCTCTCCACCACTTCCGTGTCACCGGCCTTGAGGGGGAGGACAGCCAAGGCCCCGTGGCGCACTGCTCTTGGCCGCGTCAGATCGGGATCTTTTCGTCGAAGTGCCCTGAAGAACATGTGTCATCCTCCGCTTTCGAGCGAAGCGTGACAGGTGAAACGGGCAATTCTTGGGCGCTACTTGCGGAAAGAATCGAGACTGACGACCTGCGGCTTGCCGTCGCCCTCGGGCGCGGGGCCGTGCGGCTCGGGAGGCGGCGGGGCGGGGTTCTCCTCTTCCTCCTCCTGGGTCTCGAAGCGCAGGCCGAACTCCACCGACGGGTCGACGAAGGTCTTGATCGCGTCGAAGGGCACGAACAGCGTTTCGGGCTGATCACCGAAGTTGAGGGTGACGGTGAAGCCCTCGTCGGTCACCTCGAGGTTGTCGAACCAGTGCTGCATGACGATGGTCATCTTGTCGGGGTAGCGGTCCGACAGCCAGTCGGCGATCTCCACGTCGGGGTGCATCGTGTCGAAGGTGATCAGGAAGTGGTGCGACCCCGGCAGGCCCCCTTCGGCCACCTGTTTCAACACATTCTGAATGAGCGACCGCATGGCGGCATACATCAGATTGCCATAGTCGATCGAGCCGGTCATTCAGCACCTCCGATTGAAATCACCATAAGAGATTCGGTCCCGATTGGAAGCCCGCCCCGGCGCTTCACGCGGCAGCGGCGAGAGCGACGCCCGCGAGCGCGGCAAGGCCGATCAGCGGCACGAGACCGACGCGCAGTCCGAAAAGGGCGACGCCCGCCAGAGCCGAGAGCGCCAGTGCCCGCCCGTCGAGGCTCGCCCAGACGGGTCGGATCACCTCTATCGGACCGAAATTGAAACTTCCCAGTTCGGTGAAGAACACATGCAGCGCGAACCAGAGCGACAGGTTGAGGATGACGCCGACCACCGCGGCGGTGATCGCTGAGAGCGCACCCTGGAGGCGCGGCCGGCCGGTGATCCACTCGATCCAGGGGGCGGCGCCGAAAATCCAGAGAAAGCAGGGCACAAAAGTCATCCAGAGCGCTACGCAGGCGGCGGCGAAGGCGAGCGGGAAGCCGCCTTCCGCGTAGCCGGCGAGAAACGCCACGAATTCGGTGACGAGAATGAGCGGACCCGGCGTCGTCTCGGCGAGACCGAGCGCCACCAGCATCTCCTCGGTGGTGATCCAGCCGTAGTCGACGACGATCTCCTGGGTCATGTAGGCGAGCACCGCGTAGGCTCCGCCGAAGGTGACCACGGCGAGTTTCGAAAAGAACAGGGCGACGTCGGCGAGAAGCCCCGGCGCGAAGAGCCTCAGCGCGCCGAGCGGCACGAGCCAGAGCGCTCCCCAGATCGCCACGGTGCCGAAATGGCTCGCCCTTGGCCGAAGCGCTGCGGGCTCGACGGAGCGCGTCGGCGGGGCCGCGAGCGCGCCCCAGAGGGCGGCG
>Ga0076930_101261_pt1 | contig 14528 bp, 10 predicted proteins | sample HotLakConsoUCCRE_FD_71149 | JGI IMG/M metagenome (GOLD analysis project Ga0076930, IMG submission 71149) | Hypersaline microbial mat communities from Hot Lake, Washington, USA - Hot Lake Consortium UCC-RE (version 3) (version 3) ...
AGATGAAGGTTCATGGCTTTTGTGTCGCAGCGCGGCAGGACGAGAGCCGCCCCTTTTCCCTCCTGCGGGCAGATCGCCCCGAAGATGTAGGTCGAGGCGGTGCGCTGATCGTGCGGCGCCGAGGGGCGGGTTCCGCGCTTGGCCCAGCGTCGGGTGATCTTGTTCTTCTGGCCGATGCGGGCCTCGTCGGCGAACCAGACCTCTATGTCATCGGGCGCGAGGCTCTGGTGGGCGGCGATTTCGTCCAGGCGGGCGGGGAAACTTTTTTAAAATCCTCGATGGCCTGCGTGTCCTGCGCATGATGGCGCGGCCTCGCCGAGAGCTTGCGATAGCCCATCTTGCGCAGGGCCCGGCTCACCGTGTCCTCGCTCGCTGCGATGCGGAACTCCTCGTAGAGCCATTGCGCGAGATCGACGATCCGCCAGCGCACCACGCCATGGACGGACGGGATCGGTCCTTCGTCCACCCGCCGTGCCAGGGCCGCCAGATGATCGGGGCCGAGCAGAGGAGCCTTGCCCGGCGCCTTGCGGTCGACGAGCCCCTCCGGTCCCTCTCGGTTGAACCGCTCAACCCAGTCGCGGACGATCTGCGCCGTCACGCCGCCGAGCCGGGCCGCCTCCGCCCGGCTCGATCCCTCATAGATAGCCGCGATAGACAGAAGCCGGCGCGTTTGCGCCCCATTCTTCGAGCGCCGCGCCGCCGCACGGCAGCGTTCCGCGTCAAAATCATCCCGCAAGGGCAAAGCAGCCATGGCGAACTCCTCCGTTCGCCACCTTGAATCTGATTTGCGCCTCAGAGGGAATCCCCCGAGTCAATTTCAATGCGGATTGGTATTAGCGAAGACAAAATCCTTGAGGGCCATTTTGCTGCCTCAGCACTGCGCATCCGGGCAACCGACGGCCCTATCCTGGCCTACACCATGCTCGCGACCTTCGTGCAGCTTTTCGGTGGGGACGAGGCTTTCGCGTTCATGGCGGATCTGCACCAGAACATCAGCCATTACACGCAATCCGGTTCGGCTCCGACCCGCGCCGCAGCCACGGGCGAGACGGCCGTCGGCATCGTATTCATGCACGACGCCGTCGCACAGGCCGTTCAGGGCGCGCCGATCATCACCGCCGCTCCCTGTGAAGGTACGGGCTATGAAGTCGGCTCCATGTCGATCATTGCCGGTGCTCCCAATCCGGAGAATGCGCGGATCTGGTACGATTGGGCCTTGTCGGCGGAAGCGCAGGAGATCGGTGTCACGGCCAACAGCTATCAGGTCCCCTCCAACGCCAATGCAGCCACTCCGCCGGAAGCCCCCGATCTCGGCGATATCCAGTTGATCGACTACGATTTTGCCCGTTTTGGCTCCTCGGAGGAGCGCACGCGCCTGCTTGAGCGCTGGGACGCTGAAATCGGCTCACTGACCCGGTGATCCCGCAGGCAGTACGATATGCCGGATCTGAGCGGGCCAGCTTCGGCTGGTTCGTCCTGCTCGCCTTTGCGGCGACGGCATTGCCGTGGTACCGCGGGCAGGGTCTTGGTATCGATCCGGCCGCCTCGGCACTGGCCGAGGTTGCCGGCGGAAGTGTGTGGCTGCTGCCAGTGCCGTTCGTCGCCGTCGGTTTGGCGATGCTCGCTTTGACGAGCGACATGCGGCGCCATCCGGTATTTCTTCCGCTGGTTGTTGCCGGGCTCGTCTTGACATTGGGGCAGGGTTTCGTCATCGGGCTGCGCGGCCCGGTTCTGACCGAGATCGTGGAGTTGTTCCCGGCAGCAGCGTCAGGCCAGCAGGGTTTTGGCTGGGGCGCTTTCTTGTCCCTGCTCGCGATGCTGAGTCTCATCTCCGACGGGATGGCCGCACGTGGGTTCTGTCGTGGCGAACGCTTCCCCACCTTTGCCATCGTTCTGATCCTGGCCCTGCTCGCCACCTTCGTGTTCTTCCCGGTCCTGCGCCTCGCTGCCGCAGCCTTCATCGGTCCTGACGGCACGCTTGCCGCAGACGCCTTCGTGGCGCGCGTGACGGCGCCTGAACTCTGGCGTCTGGATTTCTTTGTCTCCGGCAGCCGATGTGGGGTCGTGATCAACACGGTTCAACTCGGCCTCCTCGCGGCGACGTTGTCCACGGCATTGGGGCTGGCTCTGGCCTGATCACCTTATGGGGCGCGGAATGGCTCGATATTCGCCCCACCCGCTGGGTTTGCGGCTTGCCCGGGATCCTCATGGCGCAGGTGCTGGCATTCACGCCGGTCACGTTCCTGGTTCTGCTCGCTACACTTGAGGCCATCAATCCGACGCTCGAGGAGGCCTCGAACACTCTCGGGGCGCGCCCTGCCCAGACCTTCAAGACAGTGACATGGCCATTGCTGCGTCCCGGACTGGCTGCAGCCTTCCTGCTGGCTTTCATAGAAAGCCTTGCGGATTTCGGGAATCCGCTGGTGCTGGGGGCGGCTACGACGTGTTGTCCACTCGCATAGTCTTCGCCGTCGTCGGAGCGCGTCACGATCTCGGCCAGGCGCGACGTTCCACACCGCGCTGGGTGGCTACTCTCCGTCGGACTGGCTGGCCGCCCAAGGAATCGGCTTCCACCAGGTGCGCACGAGCTCCATCGACGCCGCCTTTCTGCATCCCGCGATCCCCGCCGGCGCGGGCAAGGGGTTGTTGTCCGACTGGATTGGCGGCTACGCGGCGCTCGCACGCGTCTCGCGGCCCGAGCCGGCCTTGGTACGCCCGCTCAGGGCGATCGCCGACGTGGACGTGTTCACGCTTGCGCGGGTGCGCGCTGTGGTCGGCTGGATCGAGGCGGTCCTCGCCGACCCGGAGTCCGCCGTGTTTCCCTCGCCCGTTTGACCGCTGCCGGACGAGCCGCCACCGGTCAATCGTCGAAGAAACGGATCGCGCACCGGATCCCGGCCGGTATCCCGTTGCCCGGGTTGGGGAGCGAGACCGTCACCCTGAACAGGCCGCTCGCCGCGTCGACGATCGGCGAGCGAGATGCGACGACGCTCCGATAGGCGCCTCCGATAGGCTCCTGGGGGCGGATCTCTGCGCCGAGGCCGGGCTCCACGAGGCGGTATGCGGCGAGCGGCAGATAGACCTCGACCTCAAGCGGATCGACCCGAGAGACCACTGCGACTGGTGCGGCCGCGTCGACGTTCTCGCCCGCCGACAGATCCACGCGGGTCACGACCCCGTTGATCGGGCTGCGTATCTCGCGGCGCTGGAGGACGGCGAGCGTCCGTTCGTATTCGAGGCGGGCCACCTCGCGTTCGAAGCGCGCTTCCTCGACGCCCAGCCGGGCGACCTCGACCTCGGTCTCGGCATCCTCGACCACCTGGTCGGCGGTGACGTTGCGGTCGCGCAGTTGCCTCTGGCGGTCGAGCCGCACCTCTGCAGCCGCCACCTCGCGCACCCTGCGGCGTTCGATGACGTCGCTTTCGGCGCGAGCCCGCGCGACTTCGGCGGTTGCTCGCTCGACCGATGATTCGAGTGCCGCGATCGACTGTCCGCGCCGCACGACATCGCCTTCGGCCACTTCGACCGAGGCGAGCGTTCCAGGGACTGCGCTCGTCAGCGCGATGGTTTCACTCTCCATGATGAGGCAGGATGCGTCCGCCGCCAGGACGTCGAGGGTCGGCGCCGGCGATGCGACCGCCGGTACGCTGAAGACGACGGCAGGTAGCAGGATGACGAAACGAGGGATCATTCGAGAACTCCCGCAAACGCGAGCAGGTCCGCCATTCGGCGGTCGGAGGCGACGAGGCGACGGCGCTGGCGGGCAGCGTGCGCCTCGTGCCGGCGCTGCACGCGACGCAGCGCGAAACCCGGAGCCATGCGGGCGCGAATCATGCCGCGCAGCAGCGCTCCCCGCAGGCCGCCGACGCTGGCGATGAGCGCGTCGTCGAGCGAGACGAACGCGACGACCTCCCCGGGGTCGCCCTGCCGCGCAGCACGGCCCACGAGCTGGCGATCGACGCGTCGCGACGCGTGCGGCTGACAGACGAACACGCAAAGCCCGCCGAGCTCGGCGACACCGTCTCCCAGGCGGATGTCGGTGCCGCGTCCCGCGATGTTGGTGGCGACGGTGACGGCGCCGGGGGCGCCGGCCCGCGCGACGATCGCGGCTTCCCCGTCGTCCTGTCCGGCGGACAGGACGACGGGATCGAGGCCGACCTGCCGCAGCCGCGCCGCAGCCGTCTCCGCCTCCTCGACGCTGCGCGTGCCGATCAAGAGCGGTTGTCCCCTGGCGTGGCGCGCCGCCGCTTGCACCGCGACCTCCCGCCACAGCTCGTCGGCCGTCGCGAGCACCCGATATCCGGCGTGCGTCCGCCGGGAGGGCCGGCGGCGCGGAATTCGAACCGGCTCCAGCCGGTACACCGACGCGATTTCGTGGGCGACCTCGCCGATCGTCCCACTCGTCCCGCCCAGGCGCTGGTAGCGACGGAAGAAACGCTGGAAGGTGCTGGAGATCAGCGGTCGCTTGTCACCGCTGCCGGCCAGACCTTCCTTGAGCTCGATCATCTGATGCAGGCCCTGGCCCCAGAACCGGTCGGCCATGCTGCGACCGGTATTGGCGTCGACGATGACGACCTTTTCGTCGCGCACGATGTAGTGCTCGTCGCGCCGAAAGAGATGTATCGCCGAGAGCGCCTGGCTGGCCAGTTCGTCGCGCCGGATCCTCTGTCGCCAGGCGCCACCGTGGCCGCGCGAGAGCGTCTCGATCCGATCGAGCCCGCGGTCGGTGAATGAGATCCGGTTGCCCAGCCGGTCGATCCGGAAGTCCTCTTCCTCGCGCAGCTCGCTGACGAGCTCAAGCGCCTGCGCGGCCAGCGTCACGCTGCTGGAGCCGACCTGCGTCGATATCAACAGCGGTGTGCCCGCATCGTCGATCAGTACGCTGTCGATCTCGTCGACCAGCGCCACGTCCAATCCGCGCAGGACGGGCTGTTTCATGGCAGTCCCCGCAAGCACCCGCGCCGTCTTCACCCGGATGTCGCGGTTGCCCCCGGCTGCGACCCCGCCGAGACGGTCGCGGAGATAGTCGAACGCGAGCTCCTTGCTGGAGACGTAGACGAGGTCGGACAGGTACACCTTCCTGCGCGCATCGTGCTGCATGTCCGGCTCGATGACGCCCACCGACAGTCCGAGCCGGGCATATGCCGGCGCGAGCTGGGCGCCATCGCGCGCCGCGAGATAGTCGTTGGCGGATACGACGTGCACCGCCCGACCGGCGAGCGCATGCAGCGCCGCGCCGACCATCGTGGCCAGCGTCTTCCCTTCGCCTGTGTCCATCTCCACCGCCCCGCCGCGATGCATCGCGATGCCGGCTGCCAGCTGAACGATATACGGACGCACGCCGAGCGTCCGCGCCGCCGCCGCGCCGATTACGGCCGTGGCCGCGCGAACGGCGGCGGGGGCGTCGGGTGATCGGCGCAGGGCTGCGGCGGCCCTCACCAGCGCCTCGTCCAGCGCGTCGTCGTCCAGCCGATCCAGCGCGGCCATGGCACGATTCGCATCGCGGGCCAGACGCATTGCGCGCCGCCGCCGCGGGCCGGCGCCCAGAGCGCGCAGGCGCGCGACCGCAGCCTCGATCCACGGCTCGAGCGGTCGCTCGCCGACCCGTTCGATGAAGGCGTGCGCCCGGGGCAGCACGATGCTGCCGGGCGTAGCGGGCCCGGCGAAGCCACGGGTTTTGGCTAGCTCAGACACCGAAGCGCCTCAGGAACGTCTGGCGCAGCGCGCGAAAGAGACGCGGCCCGAGGGGGCTCGCGCCGTGATCGAAGCGCGCATGCACGCGGGCCCCGATGTGGTCGCCGAGGTCGAGGTCCTCGGCGGATATCTCAAAGACGAAAAAAGGCAGGATTGTGCGCTCGCGCCCATCGGACGACGGCACGATGGCGAACGGCCCTCCCGCCGATCGCGCCAGCGCCGGGCTCGGCAGGATTCGGGTCGCGCCCGGCACCTCGCGCAGGACGCGCACTGGTCGCGCGCCACCGAACACCGCTCCGGCGGTACGCACCGCGACCGCGCGGGTTGCCGAGCGCACCAGATCGACCTGCTCCTCCGGCACCGCGACGAGCAAGACGGGCGCCGCGTCGGGCAGGACGTGGCCGACCGTCTTGCCGCGCGGCGCGTAGCGTCCGAGCAGGTCGAAGTCGGACGTCATGTGGAAGCGTCCGGTCGCCGGGCTCGGCGGACGCAGCCCGGCGCGCGCGGCCTCGACCTCCGCAAGCTCGGCGACGAGGACGTCCGCCTGCTGGCGATAGAGCGCGACGCTGCCGGGCGCCACGGCCTCGGCTGAGCGCAGCCGCAGCCGCACTTCCTGGAGCCGCGCCGCGACGAGCGCCCGTCGCGCCTCCAGGTTCACGTCGGCCAGCGTCAGAAGCGGCGTTCCCGCCGACACCCTGGCGCCATCGGCGACATCGACCGCCACCACCTCCCCGCCGACCGGGAGCGTCACCGCCGCCTGCTCGGGAAGACGCACGACGCCGACGGCGACCGTCCCGTGCGGCAACGGCAAGACGAACAGCAGAGCCGCGACGCCGGCGAGCCCGATGCCGGTCGCGAATACGGCGCGCGCCCGATGATGGACGAGGGTCTGCGAGAAAAGCACGAAGTGCAGGCCCTTCGCGAGGGGCCAGACGACCGAGAGCAGCACGGTCCAGATCGCCAGCAGCACACCGACGAGGAAGAAGCTCGTCGCGACGAAGAGCGCGATGCCGAACAGCACGAGAAGCCGGTAGGCGAGGGCAGCGGGCGCGTAGAAGAGGAACCAACCCGTCTCGCCGGGCGCCCGCGCCGGTGACCGCGCATGCGGGATGCCGAAGACGTGGCGCTGTACCATCCAGAGCCAGAACCTGTTGGCGCGCGAAGCGAGGTTGGGCACCTCGATCAGGTCCGAGAGAATGTAGTACGCATCGAAACGCAGCAGCGGATTGCCGTTGAAGACTACTGTCGAAACGCTGGCGAGCAGCATCGTGTTGAAGGCCAGCGCACGGACCGGGCCTTCCTCGGCCTCCAGCCAGACAGCCATGGCGCCTGCGGCGATCGCGATCTCCGCGAGCATGCCGGCGGACGCGACGACGATGCGGCGCCATTTCGAGGGGAACGCTGCGGAGGCCGACGCGTCCACGTATGGAACCGGCAGGAACACGAGGAACATCACGCCGACCTCGTGTACCTCGCCGCCGAAGAGCTTCGTGGCGTAGGCGTGCGCGAGCTCGTGGACGGCCTTCAGCACCGGAAAGATCACCAGGATCAGGATCAGGTTGTCGATCGCCAGGACGCGGGCGACGATATCGTTGGTGAGCGCCTCCCAGTGCACCCCGACCTGCAGCACGAACCAGCCCACGAGCACGATCCAGGCGAGGGCGCCGACAGGGCCGAGCAGCGGACGCACTACCGAAGACGTCGCGGTGAGGAACCTGTCCGGATCGAGCAGCGGCAATCTCAGGAAAAGAGGGTTCTGTACCTTCTGACGGAGGTTTCGCCGGGCATGCCTTCCCGCGCGCTCCGTCAACTCGTCCGCATCGACCGCGCGGTCGGCGCGCAGCATGTCGTTCAGGTAGAGTTGCCCGAGAAACTGCAGGATGTCGTCCTGGGATGGTGCATGCTCGTCGAGCTCGACGGCGAAATCCTGCCAGATCTCGTCGACGGTCCGCCGACCGTCGAGCCGCATCAGGAATCCGTAGACCACAGGCGAGAACCGGTAGGAGCGGTTGCTCGCCCGATCGTAGGCGACGTACCATGGGGTATCGCGCACGACGTGGCGCACGACGTCGACCTGCGGCTTGAGCTCGAGCCGCAGGTCGGCGGCCTTGTGCCAAAGCGGGCTCAGGCTGGGCCGCGCGACGCTCACGGCCACAGCGCCCAGAGCTTCAGGCGGAGCCAGCGGACGAGGCCCCGCGACCAGATGTAGGCGTAGGAGCGTTCACCGGCCTTGATGCGCGCGACGCCCTCCATCCCCGGTCGCACGCGTCCCGACGGATCGGTGAGCCTACCGATCGCCTCGAACCCGTTGACCCCGTCGCCGGCCCGCGCGATCGGAGCAATTGTGCGCACGTCGAAGTCGAACGCCACTTCCGGCAACGCGGCCAGCAGCAACTGGCCCGTGGCGCCGGGCGCGATCAGATGCACGTCGCCCTCCGAGACCAGAGCGACGATGCGATAGTCATCGAGTGGCGCCAGCTCGAACAGCATGTCGCCGCGCCCGATCGCCTGACCGATGGTCTGACTGAGATCGCCGAGGACGACGATTCCATTAAAGGGGGCGAGGATGCGCGTCCGGGCGAGCTGGTCCTCGATCAGGGAGAGCTCGGCATCGTCCTGTGCGATCTGAGCCCGGACGATGTTGATCTCGGCGAGATCGCGCGTGCCGGTGGCGCGATCGAGCTCCAGCCTGTGCTGCTCGCGGCGCGCCAGGATCCTCAGCCGGTCGAGCTGTAGATCGCCGTCGTCCAGCTCCGCAAGAACTTGCCCGGCGGAGACTATCTCGCCGGCCCGCGCGTAGGCGGCGTCCACGTAGCCATCGAAGGGCGCGGACAAAATGCGCCGCACCTCTCCCTGGACGATTGTTTGCGCGCTGATCCTGTGTTCGGTCGTCAGCAGCAGGCTTGCGGCCACCACGGCGGCCACGGCGAGGATAGCAAGTTTCCAGCCAAGCGCGCGGGGCCCGACGAGCCAGCCGAGGCCGCGCGCTAGGCGCCGCGCGGCGATCGATGCGAGCCCCCGCGACCGCTCCTGCTTGTCGATCAGGATCGGCGTCGCTGTTGCCACGAGTGCATCGGCAAAATCGATCTCGGCCTGGCTGAACGCATCGGGCCCGAAGCGTTCGATGGTGACCGCTCCGACGACATCGGCGTCGAGCGGCATTGGGACGACGAGAACGCTCACGGCGCCGCCGCCGGCCGCCAGCCGGGCGACGGCGCGCGCGTTGACGCGGTCCGGGTGCGGTTCGCGGCTGAAAAGCAGGCAACACTGCTGGTCGACGGCTTCCGCCATCGCCTCGCAGATCGCCCTGAACAGATCCATCGACTTCTCGGGCGTCGCCGATTGGGCGAGCGCCTCGACGTCAACCCGACGGCCGCGCACGAAGCCGACGGCGACGCGTTGGGCCTCCAGATCGATCTGGAGAACGCCTGCGAGGGTTCGCGCCGCATCCGTCAGTCGGGGGCGCGCGCTGACTTGTGCGACCATGTCGAGAAGTCGGCGCGCGCGCTCGGCCACCGTGCCTCCGTCGCGGTCGCGCTGCCGGACGTCGAACGCCTCGACCCACGCCTGCGACCATTGCAGATGCCGAAGCAGCCGCTTCGCCCGCTCAGCCGACAGGGCGTCGGTCTCGACCACGACGCCGCCCTGCCGTGCCTCCGGACCGAAGCCGATCGCGGCGTGCCAAGTGTCGGATTCCGTGGCCTCCACCAGGCCGCCGGGGGTGTCCATCGCCGCTGCGATCAGCCGTCTCGCGGCGTCCGCGACAACCTGCGTGTTGACGGCGGCGCCAGGCCGCGACCAACGTGCAACCGGTCGCAGCGGCTCGCCGTGCGTCTCGCGCCGCAGAACGATGCCGTGGCGGATCTCCGGCAGCGCCGAACACGCCAGCGTCAGCCACGCATTCATGAAGCGGCCGACGTCGTCCGACGACAAAAGCACCGACCAGAGATCGACGTGCCGCGATCCGGAGGTGTCATCGCGCGTTGTGCTCATCGCCGTGCCCCCCGTCCCTGCGCGCTGCCAGTTCGGCCGGACGCCGTCAGAGCTTCAGTTCGCCGAAACGGTTCTCGTAATCCTGCAGCCGGGCTTGCAGAAGCGTCGCCAGTCGCTTGGCGGCGTAGGGCGTAAGAACCATGCGATGCGAGAGCCCAACCGTCAGCTCCTTGGAGCCGACAACGTTCCATGTGCGATTGGTTCCGAAGAGCATCGTAAACTCCTCGCGCGTGGACAGCACGTTGACGACGTTCGCGAACGTCGTCTCCATCCGACTGTCGTCCCAGACGACTTTCGTCGGCTGTTCCGGTGAATTCGCCGTTGCGCCGACTTCCTCGGCTTTGGACGTGCCGACCCCGCTCATTCGCCTCTCCTTCCGTTCCTATCATGAGGATACATGTTGACATGGAAATTTTCGTGCTGGCAACTCTCGCTGCGCGCATTCAGCCGCACTCTTATCCGCGGGTGCGCGGCGGCCTCCGACAACATCACGGCTGCCCATATGGACGCCTGCCACCGCGGAAGCCGCGAGCCCTGCCGCAATCCATTCGCCCACCGGCGGCGGATCGTTTTCGAGACGTGATAAGGCACCTTCGTGCAGCGTATAAAAGCCGGGTACCATATCTGTATGAACGGCTTCATCCGTCGAGTCGACAGTATTGTTCAAATATCGTGAGATATCGATGCCGTCGATCAGAAGTAATCTGCTTTGCTGGTTGTCGGCATTGGCCGCCTCGTCGAACGGGACCAGGCTGCCGTCGGCACTCAACTCGAAGATGCCGTTGGCGAACATCAGGCGCTCTATCCCATCGATTTGATCGATGCCGTCATGTGCGCGATCCAGAGTATCCGCGTCACCGAGATCGCGAATTAGGAACGTTCCGTCATCAAGCGCGACGATCTCATACTCTTCAATGTTGCCACCGAAAACTGCGGTGTCGATACCGGAACCGCCGGAGATGCGGTCGTCACCGGCGCCACCTGACAGCTCGTCGTCGCCATCGCCTCCATCGATCGTGTCGTTACCGGGGCCGCCGGAGATGCGGTCGTCGCCACCGCCTCCGAACAGAGTATCGTCGTTGATCCCGCCTTCGATTACATCAGCGGCTCCCGAGCCGAAAATACTCACCGAATTTACGGCGTCGCGGAAGATGCCGTTGTTGGTGGTCGTGTCGAAGGGGAGCGGAGGTGCGCCACCGTATGCCGAATTGATCTCGAAGGCCGGCGGCTCTGGATCGGGTTCGCTCCCCTGCAGGGTGATCGCGACCGTGCCGCCCTCGTTCAACGCCGCTGCGATGGGGAACGTGGTGGGCGGCCTGTTCGTGGCCGTGAGCACGTCCGCCGTCTCCGGATCGCTCGCCGGCGTCTCCAGCTCCGGGTCGACGTTGTCGACGCTCACCGAGAAGGTCGCCTCGGAGAACAGGCCGTCGGGGCCCGTCTCGGTTGCCCGCACCGTGAACACGACCGGCGCCGTCTCGCCGCCCGTCGGTGACCAGCGGATCTCGCCGCCCGAGAGCGTCGCGCCCGCCGGCCCGGCGACGAGGCTCAGCGTCACGCCCGCCCCCTCCGGATCGGTCGCGACGACGGGCACCACGAGCTCGCCACCCTCGTCGACGGACCGGTCGGCGATCGTCGCGATCTCCGGCGCGCGGTTGGGCAGGCTCACGTCGAAGCTGATGGTCAGCGGCAGGCTCTGCAAAACGTCCGTGCCGGCGGGCTGGCCGGTGTCGGTCACGCGCAGCGTCACGCCGTCGGCGCCCGAGAAGCCGGGATCGGCGCGGTAGATCAGCGACTGCCCGCTGATCGTCGCCGTCCCGTTCGCTGGACCGGCCTCGATCGACACGACGAGATCCGCGAGCAGGGTCTCGACATCGGCGAGCGTCAGGGCGACGACCACGTCCTGCCCGGCGATCGCTGCCACGGCGGCCGGTCCGGCGAGCGTCGGCCGGTCGTTGACGGGACGCACAGTGATCGTGACGTCCGCTTCCGAGCGGGCTCCGTCCGCATCGACGACGGCGAAGCGGATCGTGTCGCTGCCCGCGTAGTCCGTGCCCGGCCGGTAGACGAGCGTGCCGGCCGCTGCGTCGAACGCCTCGATCGCGCCGTGCGCCGGACCGGAGACGATCTCGAAGGCCAGCGCGCCCGGATCGGGATCGCTGCCCTGCAGGGTGATCTCGACCGTGCCGTCCTCATCGACGAAGGCTGTGCCGGGGACCGCTGTGGGCGGCGTGTTCGTCGCCGGATCAGCGACGGTGATGCGCAGGCTCTCGATGTCGCTGCCCCCGTCGCCGTCCGCGAGCGTGATTGTCACATCGTAGACACCTGCCGTTGCGAAGCTGCGCGACGCCTCCGCCCGACCACCTGCCACGGCGACCGTCTCGGGCGCCGAGCCGTCGCCCCAGTCGATCGTGGCCGTGAGCACGTCCGCCGTCCCGGGATCGCTCGCCGCGAGCGAGATCGCGATCGGCTCGCCCACCAGAACGCCGCGATCCGCCGGCGTCTCCAGCTCCGGATCGCGGTTCTCTACGCTCACCGAGAAGGTCGCCTCGGAGAGCAGGCCGTCGGGCCCCGTCTCGGTCGCGCGCACCGTGAACACGACCGGCGCGGTCTCGCCGCCCGTCGGCGACCAGCGGATTTCGCCGCCCGAGAGCGTCGCGCCCGCCGGCCCTGCGACGAGGCTCAGCGTCACGCCCGCCCCCTCCGGATCGATCGCGACGACGGGCACCACGAGCTCGGCGCCCTCGTCGACGGACAGGTCGGCGATCGGCGCTATCTCCGGCGCGCGGTTGGGCAGGCTCACGTCGAAGCCGATGGTCAGCGGCAGGCTCTGCAGGACGTCCGTGCCGGCGGGCTGGCCGGTGTCGGTCACGCGCAGCGTCACGCCGTCGGCGCCCGAGAAGCCGGGATCGGCGCGGTAGATCAGCGACTGCCCGCTGATCGTCGCCGTCCCGTTCGCCGTACCGGCCTCGATCGACACGACGAGATCCGCGAGCGGGGTCTCGAGGTCGGCGAGCGTCAGGGCGACGACCACGTCCTGCCCGGCGATCGCCGCCACGGCGGCCGGTCCGGCGAGCGTCGGTCGGTCGTTGACGGGACGCACCGTGATCGTGACGTCCGCTTCCGAGCGGGCTCCGTCCGCGTCGACGACGGCAAAGCGGATCGTGTCGCTACCTGCGTAGTCCGCGGCCAACCGGTAGACGAGCGTGCCGGTCGCAGCATCGAACGCCTCGATCGCGCCCTGCGCCGGGCCAGAGACAATCTCGAAGGCCAGCGCGCCCGGATCGGGATCGCTGCCCTGCAGCGTGATCTCGACGGAACCGTCCTCGTCAACGAAGGCCGCGCCAGGGAGTGCGGTGGGCGGCGTATTGAGCGTGATGACAGAGAAGGTGTGGACATAGTCCCCGCCGGCGATCCCGTCGCCATCCCCGTCGAGGCGGTTGCCCGCTAGGTCGGCGAGGCCGTCTGCGCCCTCGACGACGAGACGATAGCTGCCGGCGGCCAGCGGCGCGCCGGTGATCGCGAGGTGCACCTCGGTAGACAGCGGCACGTAGGCGGGCGCGAGCGCGATCACGGTGTCGTCCCCGGTGCTGAACACGCCGTCGGCTCCCGCTACCACGAGGCGATAGCTCGCCTCGGCCAGCGCGCGTGCCGGATGAAGAGCTTCCGAAAGCGTCAGGACGATCTCCGACACGTCGCCGTCGGTGTCCTCGCCGTCCGCCGGGATTCCGCCGACGGCCATGATCTGCGGCGGCGTCGCGTCGCCGCTGTCGCCTTGGAACTCGAGGGCGCCGATGTCGGTGAACGCGTTTGCGCCGATGCCGCTGTCTGGCGTACCCGGATCATCGCGCCGTGGGCGTCCCAAGGCGTCGGTCGCGGGCATCCTGTCGGCGTCGCCTGCGTCGATCGCCGGCGATCCGGCTGCGAGCTCGAAGCTGTCGTCGGCGCCGCCGTCCAAGCCGCCGAGGATCCCGTCGGCGCCGTCGGCATCAAGGAACAGCGGTTCGCCGAACAGGCTGGCCGCATCGCCGCCCGTCGCCACCTGCCAGCCAGCGAGATCGGCGATGTCCGCGCCTTCGAGTCGGGCCAAAGGTCCGGCTTCAGTGTACAGCAGGTTGGCGTCGGAGACGAGCCCGACATCGCTGGCGCCAGCCGTCTCGATGGCGAGGCCGGCTGCGGCGCTCAGGATGTTGCCGACGACGGTCGCCAGGTCGGCGCTGGCGAGCAGACGCAACGCGTCGCCGGTCGGTTGGTGGACGGTGTTGGCGATGATCTGGTGCAGGCGGCCGCTCGACAGCTGGATGGCGGCGTCGGCGTTGGCGTAGATGATGTTGCCGACGATCTCGGCGCTTCCGGAGAAGCCGAAGCTCCCGAGGATGCCGATCGGGTTGGCGTGTACCGTGTTGGCCTCCGCGCGACCGCCGGACATCGTGATGCCGGCCTCGGTGTTGGCGTAGACCCGGTTGGCGAGCACAGCTGCATTGTTGGCTGCGGACGCGCCCAGCCGGTTCCCGAACAGCGTGTTGTCCGCAGCCACCGCGCCCGCGTTCACCACGACGCCGAAGCCATCGTCGACGCCCGTTCCCGTGAAGCCCGACACCGTGTTGCCGACAAACGTGACGGCGCCGCCGAGCGTCGCTCCCGCGCCGCTGTCGATGCCGGTCGAGGCGCCGATCGCGTTGCCGGTGATCACCACGTCGCGAGCCTCGTTGATCCTGATGCCGTCGTGCCGGGTCTCGATCACGTTGTCGCGGATCTCGCCGGCCATCTGCCCGAGCGACTGGACCGAGACGCCGGCGCCCACGAAGGTCGAGCCGACGATGTCGATCGTGCCGGTCTGGCCC
>Ga0076930_101262_pt1 | contig 14508 bp, 9 predicted proteins | sample HotLakConsoUCCRE_FD_71149 | JGI IMG/M metagenome (GOLD analysis project Ga0076930, IMG submission 71149) | Hypersaline microbial mat communities from Hot Lake, Washington, USA - Hot Lake Consortium UCC-RE (version 3) (version 3) ...
GCCATCCCGAATCGGTGGTCAACTGCATCAAGGGGGCGGGATTGAAGGCCTTGAGATGGGACCAATCAAAGGTGGCTAAGGTCTTGGCACTGGGCAGTTGAGCCTCATTGAGAGCGCGTTTCAGGCGCTGGCTCCAGCGACGTTCGACCTCGGTTTCACAGAGGGCCAGCAGGAACTGCGCGTAGGACCACTGTTCCTGCATAGCCTGGTGTTCAAGGGCTTCCCATTGACTCAGCATGTGGGATAAGCGAAGACTCTTGAGATGCAGACTCAGGGCTTGATAAGGACTGGTGGCGTTGGGCGTGGTTGAGGAGATGGTCATAGTCATTCAGGGGATGTTGGTGATAGGTCGAGGGGTTGGCGGTCTCGCCTGAGCCGTTAAAGTGTTGCCGCAGGCCGTTGAGACTTAAGGTGCCGCCGGTTAAGTGGTCTTCGAGGTAGTCGGCCACCGCTGTTTCCTTATCCTGCGTGGCGGCGATATAGAGGGCCTCGACCATCAACAGGGCGGCTTTATCCAGCTCGAAGTCGTGCGTCATCTGGTCCCAGAGGGCGCGATACAGCTCATTGGGTAATAACTCGCGTTGCCAGGTGCAATAGAGGAAGGCTCTGGGCTTTTGGTGAAGGGCCTCAATCACATGGCGATAGTTGATGCAACGCCCTCGACGCAGACCCCCAGTAGCCCGGATGCGGGGCAATTCCACTACACAGTTCTGGCCCAGGTACCCCCGCAGTCGATTGTGGTAGAGATGGATTTCGAGCTGACGCCCCACCAGTCGAGACGGTACGGTGTATAAGATCCGACGAACGGTGATGGTGCTGCGAGAACTCACCCGCACGCTCAGCACCTCGTAGTCTGGCACTCGATATCGGGGTAACGCTTGGAGGTAGAGACGTTCCTGAGCGTACTTATCGGCACACTGGGCGTTGAGCTTGGAGAGCACTCCAGCAATACAGGCCTGGTAATCCACGACACTGGCAAACTCAAAACTCCCTCGCAGGTAGAGCTGTTGAGTTAAGCGATTTTTGAGATGACCGTGGGGGGACTCTATCGACCCATTCTCGTGGGCAATCCCCCGATTGTTGCGGGTGGGCTCCAACCGATAGTGCTTACACAAATCCTCATAGAGTTGGGTCAGCTTTTGATGGTGACTCCCCGCATTGCGGTAGGCGGCACTCAGGCTATCGGTGCGTTCGCGCTAGCGGAGCGAAGCTCTGTTGTCGGGGCACTCCACCACAGGCCTCAAACGCATTCTGCAACCCTTCTGATAACGCGACAAAGCTTTCCCCGCCTTCGATAATTTGGGCATATTGCCAGCCGCTGTAGGCCAGGCGATAGTGGTAAATCAAGTGCGGGTAGGGTTCTCCGTTAATCGTGATGGTGACCCCTTTCAGTTCGGTGAAGTCCGAGAACCCCATCACCCCCGGCTCATGGCGTAATTCGAACATCACCTCGGGGGTCTCGCCATGATGCTGTTTCCACTCACTCACTCGCCGTTGTAGGGTGCGCAGCACCTTAGGATATTCACCCGGATACTGCTCCTGAAGGTATTCATACAAGGTCGTGGGTTGCAGACGAGGCTCCTTCCGCAGCATCGGTTCTAACTCGCTTTCCCAAACCCCGTTTAACGGGTCTGAGCGGGTGCGCCAGTCTCGGGGGCGACCCCGCTCCACGCCATGGCCTCCCGCGTCGATCCGTTGCCCACTCCGTTCTGATATCCCGGCAAGGGCCGACGCTTGGGCCTGCGTCGCCCCGGTTTTTCTCGCTTGCATATACACCTTGACTTGATATGGCTCTATCGTCACTGGACACACCCCCAGCATTCGCTGGGAGTAGTCTCAGGGGTTCTGGTTTGCAATGCTGACGGTGGGGCGGCCTGGCGCTGTACTACCCGCCAAAATAGTTGTCGTCACCCGCCAAAGTAATTGTCATCTAATACTCAATACACTCACTCGTGCTCAACGCCTTGCGGCATCAGTGGTTCGGCAGCTTTGCATCTTCCCACGAAAGGTCTTCGCCGTTCGTATCGTGCTCAACGCCTTGCGGCATCAGTGGTTTGGCAGTTGCTGACTGCAATGGAAGAGCGCTTGTCACGGACGTGCTCAACGCCTTGCGGCATCAGTGGTTTGGCAGCATTGCCAATTTTGCCGGTGTTCTCGCCGATCCATTCGTGCTCAACGCCTTGCGGCATCAGTGGTTTGGCAGCCCCTCTATAGGCTCGATTGATGTGTAACGGTCATGTGCTCAACGCCTTGCGGCATCAGTGGTTTGGCAGTACGGACTGGGACGGCTCGCTATTTCGACTAACCCACGTGCTCAACGCCTTGCGGCATCAGTGGTTTGGCAGGTACTCTCGGAGGTCGCGATTCTGCCAGCGGCGGAGTGCTCAACGCCTTGCGGCATCAGTGGTTTGGCAGAAGCCATCCTGCTCCCAGGACTTTTTCGTAAACTAAGCGTGCTCAACGCCTTGCGGCATCAGTGGTTTGGCAGAACAGGTAAACACAGAGATCCCCTTGACAAGTTCAAGTGCTCAACGCCTTGCGGCATCAGTGGTTTGGCAGCTTGACGCTGCGTCGGATTGCGCGGGAGTCTACATCGTGCTCAACGCCTTGCGGCATCAGTGGTTTGGCAGGCTGCTCTACGATGTCTGAAACATTTACGTCAATCGTCGGTGCTCAACGCCTTGCGGCATCAGTGGTTTGGCAGCGTTTAACAATTCCTCATTAAAAGTAGTTGGCATCAATTGTGCTCAACGCCTTGCGGCATCAGTGGTTTGGCAGCTGTCAGTCCGTCGGTAAGCCGGATGACGGAAGTGCGTGCTCAACGCCTTGCGGCATCAGTGGTTTGGCAGTTCACCCACGCCTTTTCTAGCCACTCTGGCTTGAACGGTGCTCAACGCCTTGCGGCATCAGTGGTTTGGCAGATGCCTAACTAACTTGGCTTATACACTTGCTTGCAGTGCTCAACGCCTTGCGGCATCAGTGGTTTGGCAGGCGATCGCACGATAGTAGCCAGGCACCTCGTCGGCGTGCTCAACGCCTTGCGGCATCAGTGGTTTGGCAGAAAGTTGCGATCGTACCAGACCTGAAAGGCACTCTGTGCTCAACGCCTTGCGGCATCAGTGGTTTGGCAGTTCCTCCGACCATTCGCAGGTGGATTTAGAGTAAACGTGCTCAACGCCTTGCGGCATCAGTGGTTTGGCAGACTGTATCCAGCGTCGATCAGGAGGTCTCCCGCATGTGCTCAACGCCTTGCGGCATCAGTGGTTTGGCAGATAATCATCCGGCACCAGAATTGCCTGCTGGCGTGTGCTCAACGCCTTGCGGCATCAGTGGTTTGGCAGGACAAAACAATATCTTTCCTCTGAAAATTTGACATGTGCTCAACGCCTTGCGGCATCAGTGGTTTGGCAGATCTCAACCACGAAGCTCAGGAAATACCGACCTGGTGCTCAACGCCTTGCGGCATCAGTGGTTTGGCAGCTCTTCCTGGGCGGAAAGTTCCCAGTCTTCGTAGGTGTGCTCAACGCCTTGCGGCATCAGTGGTTTGGCAGTCGGTGAGTGCGAAGCTGATTTCGTGTCTTTTAGAGTGCTCAACGCCTTGCGGCATCAGTGGTTTGGCAGTTTATCCGGTTCCCGAACCCTCTATTTTTTATAAGCGTGCTCAACGCCTTGCGGCATCAGTGGTTTGGCAGCCGCTGCCCTGAAACATCTCATTGGACTTCAGGATGTGCTCAACGCCTTGCGGCATCAGTGGTTTGGCAGTTGAGATCAGAAACGCTGTGATTTTCGCGCCGATAGTCGTGCTCAACGCCTTGCGGCATCAGTGGTTTGGCAGGTGGTGGAGAGTCTTGGCCATCCCCAAATTTGAATTCAAGTGCTCAACGCCTTGCGGCATCAGTGGTTTGGCAGTTTACTTGAGAGATTGGAAAATAGATTCCCTTTCAAGTGCTCAACGCCTTGCGGCATCAGTGGTTTGGCAGAACCGCTACAACCAACGGCTGGCAAGGGATTCGGAAGTGCTCAACGCCTTGCGGCATCAGTGGTTTGGCAGAAGTGTCAGCAGCGGCGGCGTAGCGATGCCGATGGTGCTCAACGCCTTGCGGCATCAGTGGTTTGGCAGATAATAGACACCCCTATCGGTTGGTAATTTTCCTATGTGCTCAACGCCTTGCGGCATCAGTGGTTTGGCAGGCCACCGTTGGCGGGGCGGTGATCAGATAAGCTCGTGCTCAACGCCTTGCGGCATCAGTGGTTTGGCAGTCTCCACCCCCCAGACAGCGGATTTGAAATGTGGTAAGTGCTCAACGCCTTGCGGCATCAGTGGTTTGGCAGTGCCATACCCCTGAGTTGCGTGCCGCGGAATGGCGTGCTCAACGCCTTGCGGCATCAGTGGTTTGGCAGTCTCGGGCAGAATTCCAGGAGCGTTCCAAGCGAATGTGCTCAACGCCTTGCGGCATCAGTGGTTTGGCAGTCCAAAAGAGGTTTGGAAGGTTTGAAATGTGGTAAGTGCTCAACGCCTTGCGGCATCAGTGGTTTGGCAGTTGGAGGAGATAAAAACTCTTGCCTGAGCCGATATGTGCTCAACGCCTTGCGGCATCAGTGGTTTGGCAGAAATTCCCGCCATTATCGGATTTCTGATTTGGGCGCGTGCTCAACGCCTTGCGGCATCAGTGGTTTGGCAGGGCTTAGGAGCCGACACCCTGGGCTGAGGTGCCGCGTGCTCAACGCCTTGCGGCATCAGTGGTTTGGCAGTCTGAGGCCATGGGGCTTTCATCTGGTGGTCCATACGGTGCTCAACGCCTTGCGGCATCAGTGGTTTGGCAGTGCTGGTGATCAGCGAGCCAGTGGGGCAGAAATTGGTGCTCAACGCCTTGCGGCATCAGTGGTTTGGCAGTCTCTCGAGAGCGTAAAAGAGTCCTGACTGGTCGGTGCTCAACGCCTTGCGGCATCAGTGGTTTGGCAGTCATTTACTCCGTGTAGTGCGTAGTGCTTTGACTAGTGCTCAACGCCTTGCGGCATCAGTGGTTTGGCAGCAGCCTCAATTTGATAGCCCTCTAAATCCGAATAGTGCTCAACGCCTTGCGGCATCAGTGGTTTGGCAGCTGGAGTTCAACTTTTCGACTGGGGATGTTGAGTGTGCTCAACGCCTTGCGGCATCAGTGGTTTGGCAGGAGCTGTATCTGGATTGATACTATCGCTGTTATTCAGTGCTCAACGCCTTGCGGCATCAGTGGTTTGGCAGATAGCCACAAACAGCAGGATCAACAAGCCTTCTTCGTGCTCAACGCCTTGCGGCATCAGTGGTTTGGCAGCGGCATTTGCATGTTCAGACACATTCAAGTCTAGAGTGCTCAACGCCTTGCGGCATCAGTGGTTTGGCAGGCTCAACCCGACCGCCGTAATAGGTCCGTAGCAATGTGCTCAACGCCTTGCGGCATCAGTGGTTTGGCAGGCTTGCCGCAGTGTCTCAAAAAGTACACTTTCTGAGAGTGCTCAACGCCTTGCGGCATCAGTGGTTTGGCAGGGTCCCCGCACCACTGCTCAAAATCATCTTCGTAGGGTGCTCAACGCCTTGCGGCATCAGTGGTTTGGCAGGATTTTGCCCTGGGTTTTAGTTGCCAAATTCAAAAGTGCTCAACGCCTTGCGGCATCAGTGGTTTGGCAGGAGGTTTCCCAAGGGCGCGGAATACATTTTAACCCTGTGCTCAACGCCTTGCGGCATCAGTGGTTTGGCAGGAGGTTGTGGCCTTCTTACACTTGTTGTCCTTAGAGTGCTCAACGCCTTGCGGCATCAGTGGTTTGGCAGGGTTCCCAAACCAGGGAGAACGGATACTGTCGATAGTGCTCAACGCCTTGCGGCATCAGTGGTTTGGCAGGGACGGGCCAACCTTCCAGGGTGCCCTCGGCAATCTCGTGCTCAACGCCTTGCGGCATCAGTGGTTTGGCAGGGGTTGCGACGCAGGCCACGGAACAAGAACTCGGTGCGTGCTCAACGCCTTGCGGCATCAGTGGTTTGGCAGCGTGGGCCTGGTAGAGAACGCCCGCCCGCCTGCCAGTGCTCAACGCCTTGCGGCATCAGTGGTTTGGCAGGGAATATCAAACGTGCTGTTAACTGACGGGACAGAGGGTGCTCAACGCCTTGCGGCATCAGTGGTTTGGCAGATGCGTCCCAGCCTCAATTCCCTAACGCATGTACCAGTGCTCAACGCCTTGCGGCATCAGTGGTTTGGCAGCGTTTCTTGCTTAGGTGCTTGGTGCCAAGGAATGTTGTGCTCAACGCCTTGCGGCATCAGTGGTTTGGCAGTGCCTCACTCCAATCCCCTGCCCCTTCAGACGTGGGTGCTCAACGCCTTGCGGCATCAGTGGTTTGGCAGTCCCGTCACGTTCACAGTCCAACCCCTTGACCGTAGCGGTGCTCAACGCCTTGCGGCATCAGTGGTTTGGCAGGCAATAGGAGGAATAAAACCAAAACCATGGGTTTGTGCTCAACGCCTTGCGGCATCAGTGGTTTGGCAGGGTGTGAAGGGTCACAACCATTTTTTTCTGAACTTTGTGCTCAACGCCTTGCGGCATCAGTGGTTTGGCAGGAAGCATCCGCAAAGCGTCCTCATAGCGCTGCCGTAGTGCTCAACGCCTTGCGGCATCAGTGGTTTGGCAGCAGCACCGCAGCTGGCCACCCTAACCAATCCCAACCGTGCTCAACGCCTTGCGGCATCAGTGGTTTGGCAGGGTGGAGTGTATTGACAGTTGCGTTACACGTGCAGTAGTGCTCAACGCCTTGCGGCATCAGTGGTTTGGCAGGGGAAGTAAAACAGCCCTATTCACTAAGTCCTGGTTGTGCTCAACGCCTTGCGGCATCAGTGGTTTGGCAGAGCCAATCTGCGCTCAAGTCTGCAGCCCAGGTGATAGGTGCTCAACGCCTTGCGGCATCAGTGGTTTGGCAGCTGGAAATTCTGACTCTTTCTTGTACTGAAGAAATGGTGCTCAACGCCTTGCGGCATCAGTGGTTTGGCAGGGGGTCCGACACACCCTGCACACCCTGATCGGCACTCGTGCTCAACGCCTTGCGGCATCAGTGGTTTGGCAGGGGTGACGCGGCACTACTGAGTGACGAAGCCACCGAGTGCTCAACGCCTTGCGGCATCAGTGGTTTGGCAGGCTCAATAATGAGCAGCAAACATACAACTCCGCCCGTGCTCAACGCCTTGCGGCATCAGTGGTTTGGCAGGCGCGATGCCTAACATCACCGACCAAATCCGGGGCGTATCGTGCTCAACGCCTTGCGGCATCAGTGGTTTGGCAGGGGCTTTTTTGCGCTCACTATCGCTGGATTCTTCGCGTGCTCAACGCCTTGCGGCATCAGTGGTTTGGCAGGCAGCAGGGCATGGGGCAAAGGATCTCAAGAGTCGGTGCTCAACGCCTTGCGGCATCAGTGGTTTGGCAGGGGCAGGGCGAAGTGTGACCCATGCCCTATATCGGGTGGTGCTCAACGCCTTGCGGCATCAGTGGTTTGGCAGGGCCCCAGGTGGTGGATGGCTTTTGCATCGCCCAGGTTGTGCTCAACGCCTTGCGGCATCAGTGGTTTGGCAGGGCTCGAGGCTGTAGAAAAAGGTGTCGAAAATGCTGTGCTCAACGCCTTGCGGCATCAGTGGTTTGGCAGGCAATCCCAACTCAACAAATTGGCCGAAAGTGGATCGTGCTCAACGCCTTGCGGCATCAGTGGTTTGGCAGGACCCAAAGGACGGTAGAGCCAGGGAACGGGACTCGGGTGCTCAACGCCTTGCGGCATCAGTGGTTTGGCAGGTTGTCCGGACACGATGGGACATGGCTACCGTTATATCACGTGCTCAACGCCTTGCGGCATCAGTGGTTTGGCAGGTCGGCAGCATCGGCCATGGGGGCAACCTGGCAGCGTGCTCAACGCCTTGCGGCATCAGTGGTTTGGCAGGGAAGCATCCGCAAAGCGTCCTCATAGCGCTGCCGCAGTGCTCAACGCCTTGCGGCATCAGTGGTTTGGCAGGGACCAAAGAGTTGCTCTACCCCGTTCGTCATATCGCGTGCTCAACGCCTTGCGGCATCAGTGGTTTGGCAGGTGGGTCACACTTCGCCCTGCCCATCCCCCCCATTGTGCTCAACGCCTTGCGGCATCAGTGGTTTGGCAGGCAGACCCGAACATGAAAAGCCTCTGGCCCTATGAGTGCTCAACGCCTTGCGGCATCAGTGGTTTGGCAGGTGTCTGCGGGAAAAAGATAGGCCAGCAATGGGTGAGTGCTCAACGCCTTGCGGCATCAGTGGTTTGGCAGGCTCGCATTCGAGACCTCCTCCCTAAAGTTCCCGAAGTGCTCAACGCCTTGCGGCATCAGTGGTTTGGCAGGCGATCTGAGGTTGCCGATCATGGCGAGTCCCGTTCGTGCTCAACGCCTTGCGGCATCAGTGGTTTGGCAGGAACTTGCATCGTTCTTTCTTGAGACTGCCTCAGAGGTGCTCAACGCCTTGCGGCATCAGTGGTTTGGCAGGATGTAGATATACTCCTTATCTTGGGTTTCGGTATTGTGCTCAACGCCTTGCGGCATCAGTGGTTTGGCAGGTTCCCTTCCCTTTCAGTTCTAATTCTGCCTTCAATGGTGCTCAACGCCTTGCGGCATCAGTGGTTTGGCAGGACACTCAAAGTCAAGGTTTTTCAATGCTCCTCCAACGGGTGCTCAACGCCTTGCGGCATCAGTGGTTTGGCAGGCGTCAGAGGGTAGGGCCTTACGGTTGTTTTTGAGAGGTGCTCAACGCCTTGCGGCATCAGTGGTTTGGCAGGTAGCCTTTCGATGGTGAGCTGAATGTCGCCCCACTGGTGCTCAACGCCTTGCGGCATCAGTGGTTTGGCAGGCGTGGGGGCGCTGCCCTTACGTCGCCCTGGCAGTAGTGCTCAACGCCTTGCGGCATCAGTGGTTTGGCAGGACCCAGCGCTTGCCGGTTAATTCGCCATCAATCCGGGTGCTCAACGCCTTGCGGCATCAGTGGTTTGGCAGGGAGCGCTCAGCTAGGGCATAGTAGGGGGCCATTTCCGTGCTCAACGCCTTGCGGCATCAGTGGTTTGGCAGGGGGCCATCATTTGGGTGAGTGCTGCCCGGGCTGCTTCTGGTGCTCAACGCCTTGCGGCATCAGTGGTTTGGCAGGCATTAATCAATCCCAAAGCTTCCCTTTTATTTTAACAGTGCTCAACGCCTTGCGGCATCAGTGGTTTGGCAGGTGTACCACCAGGCTTTGAGGGCCTCCAACGCCCTCGTGCTCAACGCCTTGCGGCATCAGTGGTTTGGCAGCGACAGTGCCGCCAACCGAGTTCCACTGCTGCCCACCGTGCTCAACGCCTTGCGGCATCAGTGGTTTGGCAGGCTGAGCCCTGAAGACTTAGCAAAAGGTGGCTATATCGTGCTCAACGCCTTGCGGCATCAGTGGTTTGGCAGGACACCATGGGCATTTTCGACACCATTTTTTACAGGTGCTCAACGCCTTGCGGCATCAGTGGTTTGGCAGGCGGATGCGCGAGGGTTCAACCATAATGATGTCGAGTGCTCAACGCCTTGCGGCATCAGTGGTTTGGCAGGTTGGGCCGGTGCGGTGCGTATGGTGTTGCCGTCGGGTGCTCAACGCCTTGCGGCATCAGTGGTTTGGCAGGGGAGCAAGTGCTTTTTGCGTTCCGCAAAGCCTATGAGTGCTCAACGCCTTGCGGCATCAGTGGTTTGGCAGGATATTCTCAGGCGCATCACTCCACGCATCCCGCCATTGTGCTCAACGCCTTGCGGCATCAGTGGTTTGGCAGGGACCAGACCAGCCAATTCAGTAGGGCTACCCGAGAGGTGCTCAACGCCTTGCGGCATCAGTGGTTTGGCAGGTGGGCTAATGATATCCGCAACGTCCTCATTGAGGAGTGCTCAACGCCTTGCGGCATCAGTGGTTTGGCAGGGAGGCTGCCGCTGCTGCCGAAATGCCTTCACCGTTTGTGCTCAACGCCTTGCGGCATCAGTGGTTTGGCAGGCCGTGGCCAAGTCACCTTGCAGAACTAGGGTCTTGAGTGCTCAACGCCTTGCGGCATCAGTGGTTTGGCAGGCTGGAATACCCCAATCCCCAGCAGTGTTACGAATGCTTGTGCTCAACGCCTTGCGGCATCAGTGGTTTGGCAGGAACGCTCGATCCCGTGTCATTGGGCATGATTCACAGTCGGTGCTCAACGCCTTGCGGCATCAGTGGTTTGGCAGGCTGGTGCTGTGAAGCATGTCATACGCATCTCGGGGTGCTCAACGCCTTGCGGCATCAGTGGTTTGGCAGGATTGCCCCGCTGTTGCCAGGAATCCACGGGTTATCGTGCTCAACGCCTTGCGGCATCAGTGGTTTGGCAGGTGCCCCGGTAGGTGCCCCGTCGAGGGTTGGCCTGACTGGTGCTCAACGCCTTGCGGCATCAGTGGTTTGGCAGGAGGATATTAAGATGACCAACTACATCTGGCAATAGTGCTCAACGCCTTGCGGCATCAGTGGTTTGGCAGGTCGCGCTTGCCCCGCAGGTCTTCTAATCGTATCAGGGGTGCTCAACGCCTTGCGGCATCAGTGGTTTGGCAGGTAGCCATGTCCCATCGTGTCCGGATAATGTCGCTTCGTGCTCAACGCCTTGCGGCATCAGTGGTTTGGCAGGGAGGATAGCCATGAGGGAGCCTGTTTCGATGCCGTGGTGCTCAACGCCTTGCGGCATCAGTGGTTTGGCAGGCTGCCGCATGGATTGTGTAGTCAGCATAGTAGCAGTGCTCAACGCCTTGCGGCATCAGTGGTTTGGCAGGAACGAGTCCTACCTGAAAACTTTTCCCATTCGTTACGGGTGCTCAACGCCTTGCGGCATCAGTGGTTTGGCAGGGTGGTGGTGGTGGGATATCAATCGCCCTGGTATATCGTGCTCAACGCCTTGCGGCATCAGTGGTTTGGCAGGTCCACCTGTCCAGGGGTGAGGTAGCCGCAGAAGAGTGCTCAACGCCTTGCGGCATCAGTGGTTTGGCAGGCCGAAATGCCACAACGGATGCTCTGCCAAATCGGTCGTGCTCAACGCCTTGCGGCATCAGTGGTTTGGCAGGTGTTCCATGATTGGGTATTCAACGATAGAACAAATCCGTGCTCAACGCCTTGCGGCATCAGTGGTTTGGCAGGGCCCACCGAGTCCGGGCATATTGATGCCGCCCTGCTGGAAGTGCTCAACGCCTTGCGGCATCAGTGGTTTGGCAGGGGGATACGGCAAAGGCGGTGATGTATCGAGCGGCAATGCGTGCTCAACGCCTTGCGGCATCAGTGGTTTGGCAGGCCGGGCTGTCCTCGCTGGCGGGGTTCCAGGTGATCGTGCTCAACGCCTTGCGGCATCAGTGGTTTGGCAGGCGCTTGTCGATCGGATAGCCCCTGTAACTTCAGCTGTGCTCAACGCCTTGCGGCATCAGTGGTTTGGCAGGATTGCCATTGATGGCTAGGAGATAGCGGTAAATAGTGCTCAACGCCTTGCGGCATCAGTGGTTTGGCAGGAGATCGGTCTGGCCTGCTCCGTGCCGCTGTAGAAGGTGCTCAACGCCTTGCGGCATCAGTGGTTTGGCAGGTTCCCCGGTTTCCAGTGCCGTTTCGATGGCCTGTACGTGCTCAACGCCTTGCGGCATCAGTGGTTTGGCAGGTACTTCGGGGGAAACAGCTTCCTGTCGGATAATCGTGTGCTCAACGCCTTGCGGCATCAGTGGTTTGGCAGGTTGATAGGGATAATACGGCAATCATCCAGGGTTTGTGCTCAACGCCTTGCGGCATCAGTGGTTTGGCAGGCCCTCGACCTGGTGGTGGTGGATGAATGCTCGATGATGTGCTCAACGCCTTGCGGCATCAGTGGTTTGGCAGGATCAAAAGGCTAAAAGAAGAAATGGATGCCGTGAACGTGCTCAACGCCTTGCGGCATCAGTGGTTTGGCAGGTCGCGCCAGGGCTTAAGAATAGGGCCATCCTTGCTGTGCTCAACGCCTTGCGGCATCAGTGGTTTGGCAGGTTGTAAATCTCTATGGAGATGAACGCCTTGATTAGCGTGCTCAACGCCTTGCGGCATCAGTGGTTTGGCAGGTTTGGCCGTGCTGCAGTGCAGAGTGTTGCAGGGTAGTGCTCAACGCCTTGCGGCATCAGTGGTTTGGCAGGGTTTCCTGCCCCGTTACGGTGGGGCGACCTAAATTAGTGCTCAACGCCTTGCGGCATCAGTGGTTTGGCAGGTGCGGCCCTTGAAACTCTTGCTATGCAAGCATTACCAGAAGGTTTTGCAGGGTAAGCCATCATTCAAGGGGTAGCCAAAACATTGAATCTATTTTACCTGATCTGACATGGCTGGAAGTCTTAATTTACAAGTCTTCCAGCCGTTGCAAGCACCATGGGGGCTGGTTCCCTTCCTTAAACCCTCATAGTAAAAGGCTGTGGATAGGGTACCCAATTCCAGGGTGACCGACAGAGAGAGATGCTTGCATCAAAAAATTTGGTGCAGGTCATGGTCCACCTCCCAGGCTTCTGGACGATTACAGGCTTCAATGCGTTCAACACAGCGGTTACAAAGTCCGGCAATGAGTAAGCTGTCTTCCTCGGCCAGAACTTGCTCCAGCTTCCATCGCAATTGTTCGCGATCGCGCTGGTTTAACCGAACTCGAAAAATTGAATACTGAATTGCCTCACCATAGCCCTTCAGCAGCTTATGGGCCTTGCGCCAGCGCTTAGGGTCACGAATGTCGTAGCAAATCAGGTAATAGTTTTTGCTTTCTGCCATGGTGCCCCCTACCGAATCACCAGCTGAGCAAACAAGCCACCCTCACCCATCCATTCCTTTTCCAGCAGGCGCACTTCCAGTTCAATTAAGCGGCGGTAGGTCAGGGAATATTGGGTTACCGGGTGTTTCCAGCTTTCCTCTTTTCGCCGTTCGTACAAGCTAATGAACTTCCGTCGTCCAGCATCGCTCAGCCAAACCTGGTCGCCCCGTTTGGTAAAGTCTTCATCCACATCCCACTGGTTACGGTTCACTGATGCCATTACTGGCATATCCACCAGAGGCACCCGAAAGATTTCCATCAGGTCCAGAGCCAGGGGTGGAGCTTGGGTGCGAGGCTGGTGATAAAATCCCAGAGCCGGTTCCAGCCCCACCGTCAGAATCCCATTCATCACATCCTTTAGCAGCATGGAATACCCAAAGCTGAGCAGAGCATTAAAACGGTCCTTTGGCGGACGGCGGTTGCGTCCCTGAAATCGCAGACCCAGGGCGACATTGTCGGAAATTAAGGAGGGTAAGGCCCCAAAGTAGAGAGCGGCCAGGTTACCCTCCAATCCCAACAGGGAAGCGATCGAATCGGCCTTGGGCACCTGCTTCAGGGTGCGCTGCATCTGCTCAATGGCTTGCTCCAGCTTTTCATTTGGGGGGTATGTGCCGCGCTGCCCCCGCATCAAAAACTTGCGCTGGCTTTGACCCCGGCAGGTCACCAGTTGCCGGGCTAGCTGCAGGCATAAAGCTTCATCGGTCAGAGCTTTGTACTGGCCGATGCGCCGTTGGATGCTGCCCTGGCGGGTATCCAAGCTACCCAAATAACGCCCCCCGCCAGAGATCAGGTGCAGGCCCACCTCCTGCTCGGCACAGAAGTACATCGCCTGGGTAGAAATTTGTACGTAGCTGTGCAGCACCAGTTGTCCCACCTGGCGAGAGGGAATGGTCGTAGTGCCCCCCTCTCGTTTGGTGATTTTGAACTGTTCACCGCTCTTGCCGATGCGGGTGCCTGCTTCAGTTACGTGGATAATTTTGCGCTCATCATCTTCCGGAAAGAGTCGCACCGCATGATCGGTTTGGCCCTGGACCAGGCGAGTCTCTTCCGGTAGGCAAACAGGAGCCAGGGAACACCGGGCACAAAGTCTTTCGTTTGTGGTTACTGGAGGACGTTCTGGGGATAACCTGAGCTGACGTGCCCGCTCGATAGAGGCTAGAACATCCTGTCGAGCCTGGTCATCCAACGGAACATGAACCAGAACGTTGTCGGCATGGTAACGAATCCGCCCTTCGGGAACAGTGATACCCAGCTCAGCCTCGATCAGACAGGCGTAGGCGAGAATCTGGATGCGATCGCTTTCCCAGGCTTGGGGTTTGTTGTCTTTATCCCGGTAGCAGCGCCCCTTTTTATGCTCATAGGGGATAGTCTGGCCACCTCGGGTACGCAGGGCATCTACTTTGCCCCGCAGGCCCAGATCCTGATTTTCCAGTACGAGCTGATGCCATTCATCCCCTTCATCTTTTTCTAGCTCTACGTGGAGACGTCGCCCGGCAAAGACAGCGGCATCCTGAGTGTAAAGTTCTTCGACTTCTTCTAAATAGTAAAGTCGAGGGCAGTAGTTCAAGGCATGGAGGGCATTGACTCTGATCGTTTCTTGGGCATCTGAAATCAGGGTAACCGCAAGAAAATCTCTGGAAATTTATGCTATTGAGGCAAGGCTGCAG
>Ga0076930_101265_pt1 | contig 14473 bp, 15 predicted proteins | sample HotLakConsoUCCRE_FD_71149 | JGI IMG/M metagenome (GOLD analysis project Ga0076930, IMG submission 71149) | Hypersaline microbial mat communities from Hot Lake, Washington, USA - Hot Lake Consortium UCC-RE (version 3) (version 3) ...
GAAGATACTGAGGGGGTCGCCCCTTGGAAAATTAGCTCGGTGCCAGGTCTCTACTAACTCCCCCCTGCTCCCTGACAAGTGAGCAGGGGGGAGCGCTGTTTAGGCAGTTGATGAATAAAGTAAACGCTCCTCCCATCAGTCGTTTGATGAGTTCTGGGCAAACACCGAAAGTGTTTGAAGGAGCGCCGCAAGCGTTGTTAGGAGCTGGATAAATTATTGCTCGGGAAGCTTGAGTTCTTGTCGGAGGAGTGCCTGGTCTTTTTCGCTAATGCCGAAACGCCCTTTTTCTATATCGCGAATCCAACTTTGGCTTTTACCAATGCGGTCAGCGAGGTCTCTTTGCGAAAGTTTTAACTCCTGTCGGGCGATTTTGATAGCCTCGTTTGAGAGTGTGATCTCGGTTTTAGGTGTTGGAGACTTTGGCATCTGTCGGCGCTTAGGAGGTAGTCGTTTGATGGTTTGTTGCCATTCTGCTGATAGCTCGAATCCACAAATGCGGCCATTGAGGAGGCGTTGCCACTTGTTGCGGGGAGCAGAATCGGTCAGGCTAAGTTGACGGTGGGCATCATTGGTCCAAAAATCGAGAGCATCGTCGGCAGAGTCAGGAATTTGGTTGACCCTTATCCAGAGGGGTTGGATTTCTGCGGGGTAGGTTTCTTCATCAAATACTGGTTTAAGGCCATAGTGGTAAATGGCTTCTAAGTCTCCCTCAAAAGTTTTGAGTAATCTTTTGTGTGCGCCTCGAATGGTTGTTGCTTCTGCTAAACGGTTTTCTCCATAGGCGATTTTGAGTAAGGTGCGGACGGTCATGCGATGATCAGTACCCAGCCGCAGTTTGAACAACAACCAGAGTAGTAGCCTGACGGCTCCTTCGTGCTGTTGCCAATGTCCCATAATTTCTGTCAGTAAGGATTGAGGTAGCGTGCCATATTGGTAAAAGGCTTTATGACGTCGATAGTCTTGTTTATTCAAAAAGTACTTTGACCATTGACCGGGTTGAATTGTGAAGCTTAGACCAATGAGGTGATTTTGACCTTCGGTGCCCTCTTCCCAGTAATAATGAGTGTCGATGAGTTGCCAAATGGGATGTTCAGATAGTGAGAAGCCGGGGACTTTGCCTTGGCGGGGCCATTCTAGAGACACGAGTAATTGGCAACATTGATGAACTAGAGATTTAATCAGTGTTAATTTTTCTAATTTGGTGATATCACGGCGTTTATCGAGACCTAGATATTGCTCAAAATGTTGGTCGTTGATAGTAAAGGTTTCTTCCCAAGGACGGTTAAGGGTAGTGGCATAGGCGGCAAAAATCAGATGTACGCAGGTGGCTCGGACGTCAAAATCAGCAAAAACTGCTTTTGACTCTGAGACGGCAAGCGGTTCCAGTACTGATGCGGTGGGATCTTGTAGAAGTCGAAATCGTAGGCTACCTCGTCCGCGATTGACTGATCTGGTATGGTGCCATTTGCCCTCGGGATCGGGATGCCAGGATGAGGCTGGTCGTTGAGCCAGAATGTTGCAGCTTTCCCAAATGACTATGGAAGAGGCAAATGGGTTGGTTTTGCCATTGAGAAAAATATCAGGAACTGCAGGAGGGAGAAGGGTACTTTTACAACGCCCCTTTTTGGGCTGTAGAGTCACGACGGCTTGTACGGCACAAAACTCTGCGCATAGGGGGACTGAAATATCTTCACAGTTGTTGCAAAGGGTGGGATCAATCCAGTACCCATCTTTGTTGTCTTTAAGTTTAATGGCACCTTGGGGACAAATTGATTCGCAGGCATTGCACATTGTACAGTCATCATTTTTTACGGTTTGTGCCATCGCTTATTCTTCCCCTTTATTGTTTTTATTAGAGTAAGGCGAAGACCGTAGCTGGATGGGCTCAGGCTCGCGCTGCGATCGCCTAAATGCCTTGCTCCTGTATCCCATGATTGACCAAATCATGGCGATAAGTTATTGGCGTGAACCTATCTGGTTCACGCCACCTTAGAGCTATCGGTTAGTCTTACTCCGAAAAATTATCTTCTTCTTACGCATAGAGATAGCAATATGCGAAGTCCGAATTGATAGCTGTTGATACCGTTTAATAAACTCTTCGGGTAGTTGACTTGATTGAGTTCAGTCTGAACAAAGCAGAAGATATTTATGTGATAGATATGACTTTTAATATAAAAGAAATGATGATTTGCTGATATTTGCATTGTTTCTAAATGTTGCGATAAAGAATGCAATATTAGTTTGTGGTTCTTATGGATATTCGGGGTGACTGCGATGCTGTGTCAGTTTTGCGTCTTATTGCAGCAGGGTTACTGCTTTTGGGGTGCAGAAAACTCCTGAAGCCCCGATAGATAAAGGACTCTCGTTAAGACTATTATTTCTAGATTGCTCCAAAAATGGACGAGGGCAGTGGGTTTCAGCCGATGTTTTGGCTGTTCAATCTATTTTCTGTGAGGCTCAAAAAGTTTTCTGTGCGACTGAGGCTACTGCTTCATGGCGGTTCAAATATTTAACTCAGTTCGATAACCTGGTCGTTGAGGAACAGCATGGTTTGAGTCGACGGTGGGAAGAGGCGTGAAGAAGACGCAATGATTCACTGGACAGGGCAGAAGTGTTCTTCGATGAGGGCTGGGATGTGTTTGGGTTTTAAGCCGCTGTAGCGGTGTTTACCCGGCATGATGGTGAGGCTAGGGGATTGGGAACAGCGTTTTTGGCAGCCGGTGTACTGAATGGTTACCCGATCTTCGAGTTGGTAGTCTCGCAGGGCCTGTTCGACGGCGGCGACGACTGCTTGTCCTGACCGTTTTTGGCAACCGGATTTACGACAGACCAAAATTTTGCCAGCTGCCGTTGTGGTGGTGTGCGGGCATGGTTGATGAACGGTACAAGAGGCTGGAGTGTATTCGGTGGTTGGGGGATGGGCGATCGCTGGCGGCGTCAAGCAAAATACTTGAGCGGCTTTGAGCTTGATGACTCCGGCTTTGAGGTCGACGTGGGTGGAGCCCACGCAGGAGATGCGATCGCCGGGATGCAGATAGCTCTGAACGTGAGGTCGCAGTTCTTTGGGGAGTTGGATGGCGAGCTGTTCTTGCTCGACTTCGAGAATCAGGGACTTAGGCTTTTGGGGTTTGCTGCCCAAAAAACCGATCAGGATGCCTTCAAGGTTGAAGAGGCGAGAGGGGATTTGTTGGGCGTTTAACATGGCTGGCTCTAGTGGATGAGTGGATGGGGTAGATGGCATAGGTGGATGGGGGCGAGGCTGGCGAGAGATTTTGCAACTAAGGGAGTTGCTCAAAAAGATTGCCCTCAGTCGTAGGGAGTTAGCAATGCTAAACCCTTCCCAAAAGCGTTTCTGGGTTGGGTCTGTGATTTAAGGGCAGTTCCCTCACTCTGGCTGAATGGTTAAATTGAGCCTGCGGCGCTCGGGGAAACGTGCGCTGGGGTTAGTTCATCCGTTTAGCGTTGACGGTTTTGGGCAGTTTGAGGGGGTCGGTGAGGCCGTTGATGGAAAGTTCCCAGCCGTTGGATAAGGTGACTAGAGTGACGTCGCCATCGGTACTTTGGCTGACGACTTCTTCTTCGAGATCTTTTTTAGCGACGTAAACCATCAATTGGCCTTTGTCGCCGTTGTGCAGCATAACTTTCATGAAATTTCCTCTGGATTGAATGGGTAAACGATTGGGAGCGGGGGGAGGTAGGGGCGGGGGGAAAAGTTGGAGGGAAGCGTTCAGGATGACGAGTTCGTTGCAGGGGTTTAAGCGTCAGCGACGAGGGTGAGTAGCTCGTCAGGGGTGAGGCTGCGTTTGAGCTGGGTCGAGCGATCGCGCACTGCGTGTAAAAGAGTTTGACTGTGTTGGGCATCGAGCTGCACGCCGTAGGGTTGCAAGACTTGGTTGAGTAGGCTCCGCCCCGAATGTTTGCCGATGACCAGGCTGCGCTGGCAGCCGACTTCTTTGGGGTCAAACGGTTCGTAGGTGCTGGGGTCGCGCAAGATGCCGTGGGCGTGAATGCCGGACTCATGGGCGAACGTATTTTGACCGACGATCGCTTTCCAGGGGGGGACGGGACAGTTCACCGCTTTGGCGACGAACCGCGACAGTTCTAAAAAATGCTGAGTCTGGATGCCGAGTTTGAGACCGTAGATGCGCTTGAGCGTCATCACCACTTCTTCGAGGGCGGCATTGCCGGCGCGTTCGCCTAAGCCGTTGACAGTGGTGTTAACGGAGGTTGCCCCAGCGCGAATGCCGGCCAGCGCATTGGCCGTGGCTAGCCCCAGGTCATTATGGGTGTGCATTTCTACCGGGATGTCGAGGACGTTGACGAGCTTTTGGACTTTGTCAAAAGTCGCGAAGGGATCGAGAATGCCGACGGTGTCGCAAAAGCGGAAGCGGAATGCCCCCCATTCTTGAGCGTATTGGGCGGCATCAATCAGAAAGGTTTCGTCCGCACGGGAGCTGTCTTCGCCGCCGACGCTGACTTCGAGGCCATGATCGCGGGCAAAGGAGATGGTATCGCGCAACTGTTCGAGCATTCTGGCCCAACGGCCTTGGAACTTTACCTGGATCTGGATGTCAGACACGGGGATGGAGATGTGCACTCGCTTGAGGCCGCAGTGCAGGGAGGCTTCGATATCGGCAATGACGGCTCGGTTCCAGCCGAGCAGGTGGGCGTTGAGGTCAAGGTCGGCGATCGCGCGGATAGCGCGGGCTTCTTCTTGCCCCATAGCGGGAATGCCCACTTCCAATTCGTGGACACCGATCGCATCGAGGAATTTAGCGATCGCCACCTTTTCTTCTAAGTCAAAGGCGACGCCTGCTGCCTGTTCGCCATCTCGCAGGGTGGTGTCATTAATGACAATGTTAGTGGGATGAGTCATACGAGCCTCTTGAGAGAAATGTGCAGCGTAACCACTAGCTGGCGTGTGAGTCAGGGGAAGGCATTGCTTTGGGGGGAACTTCGGGGCGGAAGGGGGGGCGAGACTGCTGTAGCGCTTCGAGGTCAGATTTGATCAAACGATTGAGAAAGATTTGTTGGAGCCCAGCGAAGACGAAAAAGAAACTGATGACAGTGAGTGAGGTGAACATGGTGGGGGTGGGGTAGGTGGAGTGGGTGAGGGCGGTTGCTGTTAGTGGTCGGTGGGGCAGAGCCCTTGGGTATGCCAGCAGCGATCTAGCCAATCGATGTGGTCTTGGCGGGAGGAGATGAATTGGCGAACGATGCTGTGGGTGAGGATGACGTCGGTAGGGTGGTTGATGTCAACGCATAAGGAGCCGTCGGCAGGACAAGCACAGGCAATGTTGAGTTCTTGTAAACGATGGTGAATCGCCCAGCGATCGCACCGTTGGATAGAGCCAATCAAAACTTGTAAAGGTGGGAGCCAAGTAGCATTATTCATGGGACGAAATCTCCGATAGGGTGAGCGAGCGGGGTTGTGAGAGCTGTTGAACTTGGGCTTCCAGAGCTTCAATGCGGTTAAGTAACTGCCGCACCGTGGCTGCTTCGGCATCTGGCAACTGGGCGTGATTGAGGGGCGCATCGGCGGTGTTGCAGCGTCCCACGATGCGATTGGGGACCCCGACGGCGGTGCAACTGGCGGGCACAGAGGTGAGGACGACAGAGCCAGCCCCGATGCGGGCATAGTCGCCGATGTGGATATTGCCCAGCACCTTGGCCCCAGCGCCGATGACGACTCGGTTGCCGACCGTGGGGTGGCGCTTGCCCGTTTCTTTGCCGGTACCACCCAGGGTGACGCCCTGGTAAATCAGGGTATCGTCACCGATAATCGCCGTTTCGCCAATGACGACCCCCATGCCGTGGTCAATGACGACGCCCCGCCCCAGTCGCGCTCCTGGGTGAATCTCGATGCCGGTGAGGCCGCGACTGAGGTGACTGATGCACCGGGGAATCAGTGGAACTTGTTGTTGGTGTAGCCAGTGGGCCAGTCGGTGCAGGGCGATCGCGTGCAACCCCGACGAACACAGCAACACCTCTAACCAATTGGTGGCGGCTGGGTCACGCTCAAAGATGGCCTGAAAATCAGCCACCAGGGCAATTTGGTTTGGCCATTGGGGCCAGGGGAGCCATTGGCGGCGGCTAGATAGGCGAGGAAAGGAAAGAGACATGGCGCTGCGGGGGGTTGGTTTCCCTGCTTATACCAATCGCTTGAATCGGCGATCGCCCTGACCTGTCCGTCCAAATTTACTAAAGATATTAGCGGTGTACTCAAAGGTGTGAAACCTTGCTATATAAGCTTCTTAGACTTTGTTGAGGGGTTGGGGGTCAGTATTTCGGCCCAGAGGAACGAGCATTTTGATCCCCTCGGACAAGCATTATGTACTCAGTGGAATCCCTTATATTGAAAGGCTTTGCATAGATTTTGGGAAGTCTTTGTGGCGTCTAAAAACCTGTACTCAAAAAGGCTATTCGAGTCGTGAAAAAGCATTTTATTCATTTAAAAAGTATCTGATTTTGCAAAGTTGATTCGCGTTTTTTCAGCAAGCCTTAACAAAGCGATGGCGTCGTCAAAGAATATAGTGTGGGCAGACGAGTGATCATTCCGGTGCGCTCGGTTCGGTTGCCCAGACAGCTAGTAGGCATCATGTCAACTCCCGCAATTTTGGCTTTAGATTTCGATGGTGTCCTGTGTGATGGCCTGATTGAGTATTTTCAAACGGCCTGGAAAGCGTACTGCCAAATTTTTGACCAACCCCAGGCTGCACCACCGGCAGGTTTGGCTGAGCGGTTTTACCCGTTGCGACCGGTGATTGAGACGGGCTGGGAAATGCCGCTGCTACTCCATGCCCTGCAACAAGGGGTGGAAGAGGCGGCAGTGCTCGACCATTGGTCAACCCTGGTGCCAGAGATTTTGCAAGCGACTCAGGTGCAACCGCCAGCGGCGATGGCTGCGGTGGATGGGGTGCGCGATCGCTGGATTCAGGCTGACTTCGAGGGCTGGCTGAGTTTGCATCGCTTTTATCCTGGGGTCATTGAGCGATTACGAGGGGCGATCGCGGCAGGCGTCTTCCCCCTGATCATTTCCACTAAGGAAGGCCGCTTCATCCAAGCACTGCTGGCCCAGGCAGGCGTCGAGCTGCCCCGTGAGCAAATCATTGGCAAAGAAATCCAACAGCCGAAAACGGTCACCCTGCGTCAGTTGCAGGAATCACCCCCAGCGACAGCGGCCAACGCCCGCCCCATCTGGTTTATCGAAGACCGTCTCAAAACCCTGGATAAGGTCAAAGCTGCGCCCGAACTGAGTGACGTGACTTTATTTTTGGCGGATTGGGGCTACAACACCCAAGCTGAACGCGATCGCGCCGCGCCCGATCCGCGCATTCATTTATTATCCTTGTCACAAATGACTGACGATTTCTCCGCTTGGATCCAGGCAGAATGAGCTGCAGGCAGCAGGCTACAGGTAGAACCAAGACAGCCAATCTCCAATCTTCACTTACCCGCCCCCATCGACCCCCCACTCAACCAACCCCAACCCCCCATGACCCCATCCACCAGCCGCTGGCAAACCTCAGAAGTCGCTACCGCATTCTTGGAAGGCGTCCGTCAGGCGATTCCGGGGGCGGATTTACAGCTTGCTGTCCTGGGCAAAATCATTGAGCTGTGGTGTCCGTCACCGGGGACGATTCTCGACTTAGGCTGTGGCGATGGCATTTTGGGACGCTACCTGCTCGATCGCTTTCCCACCGCACAGGGAATTTTTGCTGACTTTTCCGAGCCGATGCTGGCAGCAGTGCAGCAAAAAGTGGACATGCTGCCCCGCGCCCAGGTGGTGACGGCGGATTTTGGAAGTCCTGACTGGGTGACGGCGGTCAAAGCGGCTACGACTGATGCGCCGCTGGATGTGGTGGTTTCGGGGTTTGCGATTCATCATCAGCCGGACGATCGCAAGCAGGCCATCTATGCTGAAGTCTACGACTTGCTCCCGACTGGTGGCGTTTTTCTCAACTTGGAGCATGTGGCTTCTGCTACGACCGCCGGAGAAAGGCTGTTTGATGAGTTTTTTGTCGATCACCTGCATGCCTATCACGTCCAAGCCGATCCGCAGGTGGAGCGGGCAGCGATCGCCCAAAAGTACTACAATCGCCCCGACAAGATCGAAAACATCCTCGCTCCGGTAGAGGCGCAATGCGAGTGGCTGCGGGCGATCGGCTATCGGGATGTGGACTGCTTCTTTAAAACCTTTGAGTTGGCTTTGTTTGGCGGACGTAAATAGGTCAAGTTTGTCAGGTTGGAACTAGGGATTTAAGGCATAAATATTGAGGTATCGATGCCTAATACTTGCTGATACTTCAGGTAAATAAAGGCGATGAAGGTTTCCCAACTCCTCTGGTCATCGGCAAGCTGACCATATTCCTCGGACATTTCGGCAATCACCTGGCTAGTCACTGCAGCGACCTGATTGGCATCTAAACGACGATTTTTAGCGATTTGTAAAATAATGTTATCCAGCAGACGTTCGAAGGTTTCTTTCTTGACCGATGATGCACTGTTTGATTCAGCTGATCCGACAGTTTTGAGCGCTTTCTCAATCACTCGGTCAAGTTCGCGCATGGCGTTACGCCGTGATTTAGGAAGCTTCATAAGGGCAGTCAGGGAATAGATGGAAGAAAATACCGCTGAAGCAGCGGCTGGGTTGCTTTTGGCCGAAAACCGGGGTGAGAAATCTGATCACGCTGCCGAGGGCATTGCCGCGCTATCTTCACACCATTGAATGGGGTTAGTAGCGATTGTTAACGATGCCACTCGGTGATGCCGCCAGGTTTGTCGATGAGGGTGATGCCCTGGGCTTGTAGTTCGTCGCGGAGGCGATCGCTCTCGGCAAAATCTTTGGCAGCCCGAGCCGCTTGCCGCTGTTCAATTAGGGCATTCACTTCGTCATCGGTGATGCCCCCAGTGGCCTCTGGGGCAGTGGCAGGGGTTGCTTTGAGGCCCAGCACTTCCGCCAGGCAGACCAGGGTTTGCCACTGTTGGCGTAGGGTATCGCTAGCGGTATCGGCTGCGCCCGTGTGGGTGATCAAGTTCCCCGCCCGGCGCAGGTCTTTCGCCAGTTCGAATAAGACGGCGAGTGCTCCGGCGGTGTTGAAGTCGTCATCCATGGCGGTTTGGAACTGCTGCACCGGCTCACTGTCGCGATCGATGCGCATAGCGGCAGGATTCAGAAAATCGGGGTCGTTAACATCTGACCAGCCCAGTTTGGGGCCGTAGTCGGGGCCAAAGTGGAGCCCTTCGGACAGGGTTTGCCAGCCGTTTTTGGTGGCAGCGATCGCCTCGTCGGTAAAGTCCACTGGCTTGCGATATTGTCCCTGCAGCAAAAACAGCCGCACCGCCATCGGGTCCGGAGCATCGGGCGAGTCGAGTAGTTGGCGAATGGTGGTGAAGTTGCCAAGGGATTTGGACATCTTTTCGCCGCCGACATTCACCATGCCGTTGTGCATCCAATAGCGGGAGAGGGGATGGCCCGTCGCCGCCTCGGACTGAGCAATTTCATTCTCATGGTGGGGAAAAACCAGGTCGCTGCCGCCGACGTGAATGTCGATAGAGTCGCCCAAGCGATCGCGAATCATCGCCGAGCATTCGATATGCCACCCCGGACGCCCCGGCCCCCAGGGCGATTCCCAAAAGGGCTCTCCCGCTTTTGCGCCTTTCCACAGAGCAAAGTCGAAGGGGTCTTGTTTGATATCAGTGTTCGTCGAGACGCGCCCCCCCGCTCCGGCCTGCATGTCTTCCAGTTTGCGCCCTGAGAGCTTGCCGTAGCCGTCAAATTTACGCACGGCATAGTACACATCCCCGTCAGCGGGATAAGCGTAGCCCTTTTGCTCCAACTCGGAAATCAATCGCTGAATGCCGTCTAGCGTTTTGGTGGCATAGGTATATTCGTCGGCTGCCATGACGTTCAGCCGTTCCATGTCTTCGAGATAGGCGGCAGTGTATTTCTCCGCGACGGTTTGCATGGACGATTGCTCAGATTTCGCTCGATTGAGAATTTTGTCGTCGATGTCGGTAAAATTTTGCACGTATTTCACGTCGTACCCGCGCCACAGCAGATACCGACGCACCACATCCCACACGATGGAACTGCGGGCATGGCCCAGGTGTGAGTAGTCGTACACCGTGACGCCACAGCAGTACATTTTGACCTGACCTGGCTCTAACGGTTCGAAGGGTTCTTTTTTGCGGGTCAGGGTGTTGTAGAGAACGAGGCTCATGGTGTTTTGGCAAGCAAGGTCACAGATTGATTCAACACTGAATGGGGGTTGTAGGCAAGGGCGGTGGGGGTGTGAGGGTGTGAGGGTGGCAGGGTGTGAGGGTGGTGGGGTCGGTGAGGTCGGGGCTAGGCAGAGGTTGACGTCATATCAGATCGCTCTTATGGGCACGTTATATCGCCGGGGACTCGCCTTGGGGGGGGATTTCTGATATTGATTGGTCAGGCTTGCAGCGTCGTTGAGGAGCAAAATACATGGCTGGGGAACGGATTGGGGTGGCGGTTATGGGGACGGGATTTGGGCAAAAGATCCACATTCCGGGGTTCCAGCTGCATCATCGGACGGAGGTGGTGGCGGTTTATCATCGGGATGCGGCGAAGGCGCAGGCGATCGCGGCTCAACACAACATTCCCCACGGGTGCAGCACGATAGAGCAGATGTTGGCGCTGCCGGGGGTGCAGGCGGTGAGTGTGGCGACGCCGCCGTTTTTGCGACAGGAGATGGCGATCGCTGCGCTCAAAGCTGGCAAACACGTTCTGTTAGAAAAGCCCACTGCCCTGAGTGTGGAGGAAGCGCGTGCGATCGAGACGGTGGCGCAGCAGCAGCAAAAGATAGCGGTGATGGACTTTGAGTTTCGCTTTGTGCCTGCGTGGCAACAGCTCAAGGCTAAGCTGGCAGCGGGCGATATCGGCAGTCCGCGACTCATCAAAGTGGATTGGATGGTGCCGGGCCGGGCCGATCCGGAGCGGGCCTGGAGCTGGTATGCCCGCAAGGATCAGGGGGGTGGGGCGTTGGGGGCGTTTGCGTCCCACACGTTTGACTATCTGGCCTGGCTGTTTGGCCCCGTGAAGCGGCTGAGTGCCAACTTGGCGACGGCGATTCCCCAGCGACCAGACCCGCAGACGGGGGAACTGAAGCCCGTGGATGCGGACGACACCTGCACGCTGATGCTGGAAATGCAGGACGGTACGCCCTGTCAGGTGACGATTAGCTCGGTGACCTATGCGGGACGGGGGCATTGGGTAGAGGTGTATGGCGATCGCGGCACCCTGGTTTTGGGTAGCGACAATTTAAAGGACTACGTTCACGGCTTCAAATTGTGGGGAGCCGTCGCTGGCGAAGCGCTACAAGAGTTACCCATTCCGTCTGAACTGGATTTTCCAAAAACTTATGCTGATGGTCGCCTGGCTCCGTTTATCCGCGTGGTGGATCACTGGGTGAATTGTATTGATCAGGGCCGCGTTGCGGCTCCGGCGATCGCTGAAGGGGTGTATTCCCAATTGCTGATGGATCTGGCTCACGCTTCCCATGAGCGGGGGGTTTGGATGTCGGTTAAGCCCTAAAACGTTGGTACAGAAACCCGATTTCTCCTTCTGAGATAGGTCCAATCTGGTCCGCTAGCCAACGAAGAAACCGGGTTTTTAGCAATACGCCCCCGATACTCTAAACCTCATCCAGATTCAGCAGTGGAGTTTTGACATTTGCCAGAACCTCACCGCCTGCGGCACCTCTCCTTACGAAGACTGCTGCTTATACACAAGTTCTTGACTGCCTGCTTTCAGCGGTTTAGCCCCCTTAAATCCCCCAATTCTGGGGGACTTTGAACTCCGGTCTCCCCCCAGAATTGATACCGCTGGCGAAATCCACCTTTGTTTACATCAGCTGTTTACATCAGCGCAATATTTGATGATTGCTAAACCAGACTTCGATTTGATTGAGCCAGGATGAATGTTTAGGGGTGAAATGGACGACCAGCCGATGGGAAGGGGCTTTCAAGCAATCCGAGCGAGTGGTCATTGAGGCCAGGATGCCCGATTTGCCCTTTTCGCCGAGCTCCATGGGTTCGGGTTCAAGTTCAGCGACTAAGCGCACTAAGGAATGGAAATTCAATAAGTTGGGATAGCCGTCTCGGCTGTCCCTTGTCCGGCCAGGTCTAAGTAGGTGGACATAAATAAACGATGTCGTAGGGTGCTGTTAGGCGAAGCCGTAACGCACCATTCCCCAGGGATTTGATGCAGCAATTCTCATTTTGATGCCTTTGTACTGATTTTTGGGCTTTGATGGCACTCGACATATCATCCTTCGAACGAAGGAATAGGCCTTTCAGGACGCATGGATGAGCCAAAAATGAGAACTGTTCTCATACTGAGAATTGCTGGGATTTGATGCGTTACGCTGGTGCTAACACATCCTACAAATAATTAAGCCCATCTTATTCTTCGCGGCAATTAGGATGTTAAATGATCCTCATCCCTAAGGACTCGGATTGATGGGTGTTGAGACCATCCATTACGAGGTGAATTTTGGGTGCGGTGGGTGCGGGGCCGAGGAGGGCTCCGAGATGAGCGTCTAAATCAGCCGCCGTTCGGGTATCTCCGACGCTGGCCTGGTCGATCTGACCGATGGCCACATTCAGCGAGGCGATTAAGGTCTGGGTGCCATGGCAGATGTACTCAAACTCCACCTTTTCACAGCGTCCTGGCTTCATGTCCAGATTGGGCATGGTTCGCTCCAGGGCTTGAATGCCGGTCATCTCGTCGAGGCTATAGGTCAACTCGCCGCGCTCAGCCCGCTCGGCAGCCTGCTCGTAGACCTGGCAGATGTCGATGACTTTAGCCCAAACTCAATATCCGGAGGGTGGAGCCAGTAGCGAGTCTGGTGCGGTTTGAGGTCGGCTTCGGCTAACCATCGCCCGACGGGTCGGCGACTGATGCTGTCCACAAACTGCTGCTTCATCATCTCATCGGCCAACTCGGCATCCGTCCAATGGCTGATGGGGCGACCATACTGCTCAGGCGGGGCGCAGGCGAGGTCATACAAGCCAACGTGAACGTGGGCGGGCACCCCGGTCGAGGCGCATCCTGGAGCCGGTCTTCAACGGGTAACTCGCGGGCACTCAACTCTAGCCACCGATTGCGCCAGAGCCGACTCGTATCCTTGGTGATCCCCAGTTCCCGAGCAATCGCATCCTGACTGGCACCCTGGGCGGCTCGCAGAACGATGGTCGCTCGCAGCGCAATCTGCTGAGCTGTGCTCGGTCGCCGAGCTATTTTCTCCAGAGCCGTCTGTGCCTCGGTCGTTAGCGTGATGGGGTAGCCGCAAGTCTGGGCATGGCAACTCAGTTCCCTTCGCTCTACCCTTAAACAGTAGATCTACTTCCGCCTCAGAGGACTAGGTGCCCTTGGCAATCGACCCCAGGGCTCTCCACCACCTCATCCAGGGTCACATCGTCGTTCCTGAGCCAGCGATAATAGCCTATTTGTTCGGCCCTATTGCCTGAAATCGCGCGGATACTTGCGGTTCGATGCTGACTCAAAGCCTCGTATAATTGCGCCCCCCTTTTTCCAGTCGCTGATCCCCAAAGGCAGCTGACTGGCGGGAACGGGCATAACTCCCAATGGGGTTGGTAAACATGGCAACCATGAATCGGGGGGGGATCTAGAATTACGATAGATCACGACCTCCTCAGGCGGCTAGAAAACCGTATCGGGGTCTTTGCTGCCATCGGTTATAACCCTTATACAGCAAGCTTTCCACAATTTGTGTGGACACAGTAGCCTTATGAAGGAGAGGTGCCACAGGCAGTGAGGTTTTATCCACCCAAGCGTAGGCCGAAATCACTGTCTGGCATAGCTTTGGCCGATTTTGTGCCTAAAGGATAGCTGATTAAGGGGCGTTTGGGGAATTGGTCCGAAAAGATGTGTAGTCGAAATTCAGATGATGGGTATAACCTGAATTCCCAAGCATGGTTTTGGCCGTGACAGTTGGGGGCGATCGCCCCTCCTAGTGCGATTCTCCAATGGCAGATTTTGCCCTAAACATGGGCACATTAGAGCCAAAGTCGCGTTCTAATCGATAGGGACTAACCGTTCAATTTAATGACCTATGAATAAAACACCATTGACAGGATTATTCATCATTTTTTTGATGGGCTGTAATCCCACGATTGACGCTTCGACACCAGCAGAATCACCCTCCGAAAGCACTTTACCTTCTGAGACTGGCTCAACGGCTGAGCCAGCGGCGGTAACGACCGCCTCCCCTGAGGCTGAGTTAGTGGGTCAGGCTGCAGAACCAGTGGCGATCGCCCCCGATCGGTATTGCTACACCATTGACAGCGCCATGCTCACCGGAGCAGTGCGGCTCCGGGTCAACGCCTCCGCTGGGGTGCGGGGCGACAGCGTCGTGTCGATCCACAGGGTATCAACTTAAGCCGGGACAGGTTGACTGTGCCAGGGATTGGAGTGTTGTGA
>Ga0076930_101274_pt1 | contig 14410 bp, 12 predicted proteins | sample HotLakConsoUCCRE_FD_71149 | JGI IMG/M metagenome (GOLD analysis project Ga0076930, IMG submission 71149) | Hypersaline microbial mat communities from Hot Lake, Washington, USA - Hot Lake Consortium UCC-RE (version 3) (version 3) ...
GACACCACCACCAACCCCGCCGCCATCTTCGGCGTCATCCGCCGCTGGAAAGACAGTTTCTAAGACTTGACGAGCGCTAAACCGTAGGTCGGGGTGACACCCCCGACGGTCATGCCAACCAGTCGCCACCAGAGGATCGGTTTTCGGCACCCAACCCGGAAACCTCCGACTGAACCCACCAACCAAACCAACCAACCAAACCGTCCCTACTGTTCAAACCGATCCGCAAACAAAACCTGGTTTTCGGTGATGCAACTTGGCGTATTGGAGTCGATGCGTGAATTCAGCAGCGTGGCGACCGTCGGTGCCAACTCCATTCGGTTCGCCCCGCAATTCGCGCCGTTCGGTGCACCGAAATTGCAGTAACTCATCAATGAACCAGTACCCTCGGCCGGGCATGAAACCGCGCCGGCATAGCAGCCGGATTCGGCGTTATAGCATTGATCCACCGGCGGGTTGTAGCAATGAGTATGAACCGAGCCGAGGTTGTGTCCGATTTCGTGGGCAAACAGACGTGCATTGGGCGTAATGCCAACCCCCGAGTTGTAAAACAGGCGGTTGACGCTGTAGCTGCCACCCGAGCTTTGGTTTTCGCAATAGCTGTTGACCCAGGCAATCCCGGAAGCACTGAATCCCGAACTGGACCGGCCCGAAATCAGTGCCGCATGGGTCCGCTGCACCCCGGACTGATTGTTCTGCCACCAGGTGCCGAACTCACTCAATGCCGCCCCACTGGCCGGCGAATCTAAGTTGCTATAAGGATCCGAACCCACCCGAAGGACGGTGGTTCCCAGCTGCATCCGCAGATTGAGCTGAGCCTCGAAAATTGCGTTGGAGGCAAGCATCAAGTCTTCCAGCCAGGTCGCAGCAGCACTGGTGTTGTCATTGAATCGAAGGTCCAGCCATTCCTTGTCGGTATCGATGGCCAGCACACCCAGTCTTAGCGCTCCGCCCCTGCTGCCACCGGCCCCAGTCGGGACAGAACTGTCCAGCGAACCCGAAAGTCCGTCAACGTCGTGATTGCCGCAGGCGGTTTCCAGAATTGTGCCCTCTGGCATCAGCTCGTCAGCGGAATAAGCTCGCCAGAGCGGACCATCCTCGCCAGCGTACAAACGAATGGACTCCAGGCCTTCCATTCCGACAACAGCGCCCTGCCACAATCCTTCAGCGGGTGAGGCAGAAAGCATGATCACTATGCCCGGATCGTCCAGAGACTGGCCCCGCAGGAAAACCCGGTGGTCACGATCAAGCGTTCGCACAACGCCATCAGAAACCACCGCTACTTCGGCACCCGGCGCATACAACGCAAACCGCTCAAACCGCACCGAACCCAGCCGATCCCCACCCAAGGGCACACCAGGCACCACCAACGACTCTCCCTCGCCCAGCCCGGCCAGGCGCGCCAGAACCGGATCGGATTCAAGCTCAGCAGCAACCGCTCCCGAAAACGGCAACAAAACCAGCCCCAAAACCAGCAAAATCAGAACTCTCATGGCAAATCATCCTCGGTAGCCAGTGAATGAAGTTTACGACTTGCAGACCGGCAATGGAAATCGACCATATTCAGGCTTGGAAGCCCCGGAAAAAGAATTACCCGCATCGTGATCAACCTCACAGCGAGAATACACGTATCAGTGCTAAAATCTTGAATTGGCAGGCAAACTTTCATCACACCTCACCGATTCCATGACACGCGCCAAACAAATCCGGGTCCTACTGCTGCTGATGCTGCTGACCCCACTGGTCTACGCCTTCAGCCTCCCGTCCGACCCGGCTCCCAAATGGGATCGCACCAAGGTGATTGCCATCTATCCCTACAACAGCGATGGCAGCGAAGCGGCGGCCAGGATGATCGCCGGCCTGGATCTGGATGATCTGCGGGGAATCGAGGAATTTCTGCGCGACCAGGCCAGAAACTATGCACTACCCCTGCGTAAGCCCTTTTCGGTACGCCTGGGCCGACCGATCTCCAGCGCCCCATCCATGCCTCAGAGCGGCCACGGAATTGACGGACTGAAATGGGCCTTCGGACTTCGCTGGTGGCATTGGTGGCACGACACGCAAGGCCTTCAACCGGACATTGTTGTTGTGGCCAGCTTCAGTGAACTCACCGATACCCCACAGCGACTGCACTCGATTGGCATGCCCAAGCCGAGGCTGGCCCTGGTCAACCTGATCGCCCACCCCGATCATTTGGAGCGCAACCTGGTCACCCTGACGCACGAGATCCTGCATACCGTAGGCGCCAACGATCACTACGTCGCGTCAACCGGCTTCCCGGCCTGGCCGGAAGGCTTCGCCGACCCGGATCAGCAGCCCCGCTTCCCCCAGCCCGCCGCCGAACTCATGGGTGGACGAATACCCCTGAGCCCGGAAATTGCCCGCGAGGCCCGCACGCTTGAAGAAGCCGTAATCGGTCCGCAAACCGCCCGCGATATCGGCTGGTCCGCACCATGATGCGAATGCGCAGCACACACTCCACCCGGTCTTGACCGCCCGTCGCAACCGGGGCTTTACCCTGATCGAGTTGATGGTGACTGTCGCTATCCTCGACATGCTGCTCAGCACCGCCATCCGGCCTACCAGAACCACACCATCCGGGCAAAAGTTGGCGAATGCCTCAACCTGGCGGCCTTGCCAAAACTGTATGTCGCCGAATACTTTTTCATCAGCGGTCAGCTTCCCCTAATCAGGCTCGAACCGGTTACACCTTTGGGCCCACCCGCTACTGCGCCAGCATCGAAATCGGCGAAGACGGCGTGATTTCCGTTAGCAGCAAAGACACCGGCGCCCCGGTCGATCCGGTCTTTGCCATGCGCCCTGACGTCAGCTCCAGAAACCTCACCTGGCGCTGCGAACGCATCGACGGATTTTCGGGACATTTGCCAGCGAGTTGCCGCAATCTGCCCTGACAGGTATAAAGTTACTGGGGAATCTACAGAATTACCGACCGGCCCTGATGTTATCCGATAGCCTTTCCGCTACCCCTCAACGCATAGTGGGACTTGACATTGCCCGGGCACTAGCAGTTTTCGGTATGCTTAGCGCCCACGTGGGCCCCAAGGATCTGGCTGGCCTGGGTGGGTGGTTCTTCACTCTCCCTCAGGGCCGTGCCTCGCTGCTGTTTGCGCTGTTGGCAGGCATCGGAGTTTCCCTAATGGCAAAGTCGACCTCTGGAAACTTTAGGGAAAAGATGCTGTGGCGGGCACTAATTCTGCTGATTCTCGGCTTAACTCTGCAAATGCCCGATCACGGGATCGCTGTCATTATTCAGCATTACGCTGTCCTGTTTCTCTTGGGTATCTGGATGACCAATGCCTCAAGCAGGACACTGTGGTTTCTTGCGGTGTCAGGGATGACGATAGGTTCCTTAATCTTTTTGCATGGAAAAATGCTACTACCCGAGTATTTCAACCGTCATCCAGTTGCTTTCGGGGACCCCCTTTGGCAGATTCCACTCAGGCTAATGGTTACCGGCGCCTACCCCGTGATAACCTGGATCACGCCGTTTGCTGCCGGAATTCTGATAGCCAGACTCGACCTACGCTCAGACGAGGTCCAAAAGCGATTGATGCGTTGGGGCTTTGCTATGTTTGCAGGCAGTATCGTCGTAAGCCTGGGGTTGGAGATCGCCCTCAACTATCCTAGCAACCAGAATTACCACCAATTGATCTATATCAGGCCGCACGATCAACTGCCACTGTGGCTCATGGAGGGCATCGGCGCCGCAATTCTTGTGCTGGGTCTTGCATTGCTAGTTGGAACCCACTGGCCGTTCCACACCAGACTACTTGCAGACTGCGGTCGCTTCGCATTGTCTCTCTACACCCTCCAACTGCTCGCATTTGCCTTGGCGGCAACTCATCTCAAGGCAAACTCCCTTGCCACAGGACTGCTGCACACGGTAGGCCTGATCCTCGCAAGCTTTTTGCTCACTTGGGTGATCAGAAAATTCTTCTCAAACGGTCCGATTGAGCTGCTACTACGACCTCCTCCAAATTTTACGAGATAGAAATCCGCCCATTAGAAGGCCTTGAGAGTCCTTAAATACCCTCACTTGAGACATCCAACTGACGGAATTTCGTCACATAATCTGGAAAAACGGCCCGAAAATTGCATTAGTATCCTAGAACACTAGCGATAGGAGCGCAGCGGGTGAAGGCGCGAAAAGGTTTTACCTTGATTGAACTGATGATCGTAATTGCCATTCTGGCAATTTTGATGGCGATTGCCATCCCTGCCTATCAAAACTACAGCATCCGCACGAAGGTTTCCGAGGGCTTATATGCTGCAGGGCCAGCCAAGATTGCCGTAGTGGAGACGTATCATAGTAATGGAATTGTCCCAAACCAGGCATCTACCGGCTACGACGGATTTGAGTCTGAGTACGTCCAGTCCATCGAGATCGCCAGCGACGAATCCGGAATAATCACAATTACAACAAGGGCTACGGGTGCCAATCCCAATCCGGTTTTACGACTCGTGCCTCAATTGCTTCCTGGTGACATAACCACGTGGGAATGCCAGCATTCGACCGGCTCCACTCGATTCATCCCCGCAGAGTGCCGAAATGAGCCATGAGAGGTGACAAAAATTGTCACATCGGCATTACCGACTGGCGTTTTTTGTCACGACCGCCGAGTCAAAATTCTGAAGCAAGCAAAATTGCGAGATGCTTTACCAGTAGCCTTCCTGATTTTGTGAGTAAATAGTTAATGTTAAGTTCTTGGGCACGAAAATTGCATCAACTTACCTAGGGGCTTAATATTCCCTTTCTGGCAGTAGCCGGATAATTTGTAAAGTCGTCGTCTTAACATCGTTCAAGGAGTTAGAAATGAAAACCATCCGCAAGCAACAAGGCTTCACGCTGATCGAACTGATGATCGTGATTGCCATCCTCGCCATCCTTCTGGCCATTGCCATCCCGGCCTATCAGGATTACTCGATTCGCGCAAAGGTTTCTGAGTGTGTGAACTTGGCAGCATCAGCAAAGCTGGCCGTTTCGGAAACCGCGCTTAGTAACGGTACTTGGCCGACGAGCAATGCAGAAGCAGGATATGACTTCTCAGCCACCGAGTATTGCGCAAGCATCGTAATCGGAGCTGATGGTGTAATCACTGCAACAACTCAGGCCACCGGCGCTGCCGGCACTCCACCTGAGTTGACTTTTACGCCTTCAGCTGCAGGTATAACTGAAACGGCCACCTCTATCGAATGGGTATGTCTGGCCACCGCCGGTAACCCCAAGTATGTTCCGGCCGAGTGTCGTCCTACTGAATAATGGGTGAATAATAGCTTCCAGCCTGATCATTCGAGGTTGGAGCTAGTTGGAACAGTAAAGGGCCCCAGCCTTTGGCCGGGGCCCATTATTTTGAAGGACTGACTACCCAGATATCCAAACGGAAAATTTTATATCCTCCTGATACCCTGATGCGCACCCAAGCACCCTCGATTTTTACGCGTTGCGCAGGTTTGCTCTGCTTGCTTACTCTACTGGCCATTTCATTAATACTGAGCGCCATAGAACCGGCTCAGCGAAAATCAGAAACCTTCGAAGCAGCGCGAATCAATGGCTCCGCGGCAACCCTGATCACCTTCACAACCAGACTTGACAGGTCGTTCAGAACGCTGTCGCTTCAAGAAAGAAGCCTCCTAGTGAGAGAAGGCAAGACCGCTTTGCTCAAGCAGGCGGGTATCCGTCATGAACCAAGCTCGACCTTTGCATTCAGCCGTGGCTTGGCTCTGGAGGTCACAGCCCGCCAGTTGATGCGGCTGTCACGGTTAAGGATGGTGTCCCAGATCGAGCCCATCCATCCGGAACGATTTGAAACCATAGAACCACTGCGAGATCAGCTGCTGCACATCAGTCGACGCAGCAACGCAGAACCCAGTTCGCCCGTTATTGCCGTTGTGGATTCCGGATTGGGCAGAATTTACCATGAAGCTTCCGCATCAGTTGTTGATGAAGCCTGTTTCTGCTCCCGCGGGACTCTTGGCTGCTGCCCATTAGAGGATTATCGAGCTTTCGGCCCATTGTCCGCCGAGGACGAGAGTGGTCACGGAACATCGGTAACATATCTCGCCCTTCAAGCAACGGCAACTATCTATCAACACCCTGTCGGAGTAATTCCCGTCAAGGTAGTTGACAGCCATTCTGGAATTTGTTGCCCTGTCGATATAGTTTCCGCATTTGACTGGATTGCTCTAAGGCATCCCGGCATAAGCGTAGTTAACATGAGCCTGTCGATCGGCCCCAGATTCAGGAACTACTGCGATGAACAAAGGGGTAGCGGGCTTTTGATTGCTGACGCCATCTCGGCGATACAGAGAAATGACACGCTGATTATTGCGGCCAGTGGCAACGACGAAGATCCTGACGGGATGGGCTTTCCTGCTTGCGTGGAGGGCGTATTAGCGGTTGGCGCTGTTTATGCTGATTCCTACCCTGAAGACAAACGACCGAAAAAAGGCTGTCAAGACCCCGTTCAGCAGAAAAATCAGGTCACGTGCTTTTCAAATGCAAGTGATGCCCTTGATTTGCTCGCCCCTGGAGCTTACTTGACAGCACCCTTAACCGGAGGCAATTGGCGAACACAGTCATTGCACGGTACTTCTTTTGCAGCACCACAGGTCGCCGGATGCGCACTGGGTATCCGCGCCAGATTTCCAGATTTGAGCAGCGCCGAGGTAACATCTGCCCTCCTCGCTTCACCTACAATGATAGAAGACCACAGAAGCGGGAACAGCTGGCCTCTGTTAGACTGCCAAGCATCCTTAGATCATGCAGCCGGTCTGAGTACGAGGTCAGTTGGCGGAGCTATTCCAACCAGGCAGACAACCTCCGTAGCTCGCGCTCCCCTTTACACTGCTACTAGTCTGGGGATAGCATTTGAATGAATGTTGAAAAGGAGCTTCCTCAGCATGTACGCGCAATCGACTCCCAGCATACGCCTGTCCAATTTGGGGCGGAAATTGGTCGAAAATGGCTTGATGACGGAGGAGCAGGCGATGGAAGCCATCGCAAAAGCAGCCGAAAAAGGGCGAACCTTCACAAGCCACTTGGTGCGCGAGAAGTTGATCGATGCCGTCGGTTTTGCCCACGTGGCAGCTGAGGATTTCGGCATGCCGCTGATCGACCTTTTCGCCGTAGACCTTAAACACGCTCCCACCGATATCGTTAAAGAAGATTTGCTGCGCAAACACCTGATTCTGCCGCTGACCAAGCGCGGCAAGCGGCTTTTCGTGGCATCTGCTGACCCTGGCAACAAGGCCGGCATGGACGAGATCGCCTTTTCTACCGGCTACACAATCGAAACCATCCTGGCCCCGTACAACGCCATCGACAGCGCGATAGACCGGGCCATGGCAGGTTCGACTCAGGCTTTCAGCGAACTGACCGAAGATCAGGACGATCTGGATAACTTGCGCTTCGACGCAGGTGAGGACGAAACTGACAAGGATGCAGGGGCGGATGCCAGCGGTGCTGATGATGCACCGGTCGTTCGCTTTGTCAACAAGGTGCTGGTCGACGCAATTCGAAAAGGTGCGTCGGATATCCATTTTGAACCCTATGAAGAAGAATACCGGGTCCGCTTCCGGGTCGACGGCGTGCTGGCCACACAGGTTCGACCGCCGAAGCGCATGGCACCCAGGCTGTCTGCCCGCATCAAGGTCATGTCCAGCCTGGATATTGCCGAGCGGCGCGTACCCCAGGATGGCCGCATCAAGCTGAACCTTTCAAAGGGCCAGGCTTTCGACTTTCGTGTATCGACCTGCCCGACCCTTTGGGGAGAGAAAATCGTAATGCGAATCCTGGACTCCTCAGGCGTCTTTCTGGGCCCTGAAAAACTGGGATTCGAGCCTAAACAGCAGGAAGATTATCTTTCAGCGATCAACAAACCCTACGGGATGGTGCTGGTCACCGGTCCGACCGGCTCAGGCAAAACCGTTACTCTTTATACTGCGCTGGGCATCCTGAACAGCGAAGGGACCAATATCTCCACGGTCGAGGATCCGGTCGAGATCCGCATGAAGGGAATCAATCAGGTCCAGCAGAACGTCAAACAGGGGTTGACCTTCGCCGCAGCGCTGCGCTCGTTCCTGCGTCAGGACCCCGACATCATCATGGTCGGGGAAATCCGTGACCTGGAAACCGCCGAAATCGCGATCAAGGCCGCTCAGACCGGTCACTTGGTGCTTTCGACCCTTCATACAAACGACGCGCCGCAGTCCATCGCTCGACTCGCCAACATGGGCGTTCCGACATACAACATCGTCTCGACCGTCCATATGGTTTTGGCTCAGCGCCTCGGTAGAAACTTGCACAAATGCAAGAAAATTGAGGAGGTACCGGACGAAGCACTGCTCAAAATCGGATTCACTAAGGAAGAAGTCGAAGAGGGCATTAAAATCTACCAGGCCAATGGCTGCGACCAGTGCAATGCCGGTTTCAAGGGCCGATCCGGCGTATTCCAAGTCATGCCGATTACCGAGGCCATGGAAGAAATCATCCTCAAGGGCGGCAGTGCCCTGGAACTCGGACGACAGGCAGAGCTGGAAGGCATTATCGACCTGCGGCGCGCAGCATTGAACAAGGTCAAAAGCGGGATATTGAGTTTGGCGGAGATGAATCGGGTTACGAAGGACTAAAAAGAAGGCTCAAGGCTCAAGGTTCAAGGCGCAAGGATTTCAAAACACAGGGTCAAGGGTCAGGGACGGAGAACCGAATCCTCGGGCTAATGTGGGGTTTCAGGCGGGTTTCTGGGTTGCAATTGGGGCGGTTTGCGCACAGAATCACGGTTTTAGAGCCCCTTTTCGAAGTAAGATAAGAGCTATTCGGGGACCGGTATAGAGCAGGAGAGGCGCTTCAATGGCGACAACCAAACAAGAACTCGAGACCTATCTTTGGGAAGGCAAAGATAAGCGCGGCAAGAAACTCAAGGGCGAAAAGACAGGCCGCAATGAAACCCTGATCAAGGCCGAACTGAGACAGCAGGGAATTCTGCCCTCACGCGTTCGGCGCAAACCCAAAGCACTCTTCGGAGGCTCTGGCAAACGCATAAGCGCCCGAGATATCGCCACATTTACCCGTCAGCTTGCTACCATGCTGACTTCCGGAATTCCGCTGGTCCAATCATTTACGATCATCAATCAAGCGACGGAGAACCCGCGCATGAAAAAGTTGATCAAATCTGTTCAGACTGACGTCGAGTCTGGTGCAACGCTTGCAGAGGCTCTGGCCAAGCATCCGGTCTACTTTGACGACTTGTACGTCAATCTCGTCGAGTCCGGTGAAAGCGCCGGCGTATTGGATCAAGTCCTCGACTCAATTGCAGCCTACAAGGAGCGCATCGAATCGATCAAGGGCAAAGTCAAAAAGGCCATGTTTTATCCCATGACCGTAATTGCTGTCGCTATCGGCGTTACAGCTCTACTGCTGATCGTCGTCATACCTCAGTTTGAAGAAATTTTTCAGAGTTTCGGCGCCGATCTGCCAGCATTTACCCGAATGGTCATCAATGCATCTGAATTTTTGCAGGCCAATTTCGTTTGGGTCGGTCTCTTGGTCGGCGGTGGTATCTATGGAATCATTCAGCTGAAAAAGCGCAACAGGAAATTCGCTCATTTTCTAGATCGACTGTCTCTGAAGATCCCCGTAATCGGTCCGGTCTTGGTGAAATCTGCACTCGCGCGCTTTGCCAGCACCCTTGCAACCACATTTGCTGCAGGTGTTCCACTAGTGGATGCGCTGAAAACGGTGGCGGGCGCAACGGGCAATATTGTTTACGAAGAAGCCGTGCTCAAAATCCGCGATGATGTCGCAACGGGCCACCAGATGCAATTGGCCATGCAGCAAACAGGGCTGTTTCCTCCGATGCTGGTCCAGATGACGGCAATTGGCGAGGAGGCCGGCTCTCTGGATGCCATGCTGAATAAGGTTGCCACCATTTACGAAGAAGAAGTCAACAATACGGTTGATGCACTTTCCAGTCTTTTGGAGCCGATCATCATCGTCTTCATCGGCGTTGTCGTGGGCGGAATGGTAATTGCCATGTACTTGCCAATCTTCCAACTAGCTGCGGTGATGTAAATAATGAACGGTTTCCGGGTTCGGGTTTCAGGGTTCCGGTAAGAGCAAACCGTGGGTCGGCGTGACATCCTCGACGGTCCGTGCTGAATCCATCGTCAGTTCACGAATTATTGGTACACCAGTCAAAATAGAGGATTCCGAGTTTTGACGTATTTTGAGTATCTAGATGCCCTGCATCCGGCGGTTCTTGGAGCCGCCGTTTTCGTTTTCGGGCTGCTGGTCGGCTCATTTCTGAATGTTGTCATCCTGCGCCTGCCAGTGCGGTTGATGCACGACTGGCGCTGTCAGTGCCGGGAACTGCTGGAAATCGAGGGCAATGCGGCTGAAAGTGAGCCGCCGGGGCTGGTCGCCAATCGCTCGTTTTGTCCGAAGTGCAAGAAGCAGATTGCCTGGTATGACAATATTCCCGTGGTCAGTTGGCTGATACTGCGCAGACGTTGTCGCCATTGCGACCAGAAAATCTCGTTCCGCTATCCGCTGGTGGAGTTGGTAACAGCGGTTGCCTCTATTCTGGTTGTCCACAGCTTTGGGCCGTCGCCGGAAGCATTGGGCGCGCTTGCCCTGACCTGGGCGCTGATTGCTGCCACAGGCATCGATTTCGACCATCAGCTACTACCCGACCAGATCACCCTGCCCTTGCTCTGGCTCGGCCTGTTGCTGAATCTGTGGCTGGGCCTGTTCGCCAGCCTGGAAGAAGCCGTGATCGGCGCGATTGCCGGCTACGGCATTCTCTGGGGGGTGTTTCACCTGTTCAAGCTGCTGACCGGCAAGGAAGGCATGGGATACGGAGATTTCAAGCTGCTTGCCGCGCTGGGCGCGTGGCTGGGCTGGTGGATGCTGCCGGTAATTATTCTGTTTGCCTCGTTCGTCGGCGCGGTGGTTGGGGTGATTCTGATTATTGCTGCTCGACATGGGAAGGACGTTCCGATCGCGTTTGGTCCGTATTTGGCGGCGGCGGGGTTTGTCGCGCTGTTGTATGGGGATCGGATTGTGGATTTTTGGTTGTATCTCTGAAAAGAAGGCTCAAGGCGAAAGGTTCAGGGTTCAAGGTTTAAGACGTTGATTTTCTTGGACTTGGGAGTTAGAAATCTGGGCATTTGGTGGCAACTTAGGGTTGTGACCGTCGGCCACGTCGGGCCGACCTACTCGAGGTGCTTCAGATTTCGTGCTTTTCTCTGAGTGAATCGATCAATTCGTCCGTAACGACAGAGCCTCGTTTGGGGAGGGGGTTGAAGCCGTAAAATGAACCTTCTTCGACCACAGCCTTGGAATAATCCACGCTTTTTCCGGCCAGTCCTTGACGAGCCAGTTCGGAGATCACCGAACCTACAGATCGCCCTTGACGCCGGGCAATAGACTTCGCGGTAATCAGGACATCGTCATCAATATTTAGCGTAATGCGCATCACTGAGACGCTAACGCATCAGGGTGAGGCGTGCAATAGGAGGAGGGCCATGGTCTCCGGTGCTCAGCCACCGGTGCAGCGTGATCAAACTGGTGCTTGCGCACCAATGCACCATACTTTATGATACGGGCATGGCTAGACTGACGATTTCTCTTAGCGACGAGCGACAGCGGGCGCTGAAAGAGGCGGCTGCAAGTCGTGGGCGCTCCATGGGTCAGATTATTGAGGAGAGCCTCGAACTCTACGGAATCAAGACCCGGGATGAAGCTTTGGAATTGCTGGAATTGGCAGGCCGTCGTGCGAATTTGAGCGATGATGACGCTATGGCACTGGCACTGGAAGCGCAGCGCGCTGTCAGGCGGTGATTGATACCGCCAAACCTGCGTTGGTTGATACCAATGTCGTTGTCGCAGGCCTCATCTCTAAACGTAAAAATAGTCCGACTGTAGTCATCACCAGTGCAATACTGACTGGAAGGATTCCATTCCTTCTTTCATTGAAACTGGTTGCAGAGTACCGAAAAGCGCTAAATTATCCGAAGGTTGCAAAACTCCATACGCTTTCGGAGTTTCAGATTGAGTCGATTCTGCTGAGGATTACCACCCACGGAGTTTTCCGCGATCCCATTCACGGCGAACACAAGGTCGGTGATCGACAAGACTGGTTTTTGTTCGACTTGCTGCGAACTGTTGATGGTGCTTTACTAGTCACCGGAGACCAGTTGCTGCATCGAGAAGCCCCAGATTGGGCATCAGTTGTTTCGCCGAGGCATTTTTGCCAGCTCAGAGGGCTTGAGTGATAGCGATGCAAAATCGAAGGCGCAGGTGGGCCTTCAGCTCTCGAGTATTAGTTTCAGGTCATTGGTGGAAACCGCTCGCTATGGCCGTCGGCCGCGTCGGGCCGACCTACTCATTCCCTGAACCCGGAAACCTGAACCCGTTGGGTTCAAGCATCCTCCGGCGTGGCAATCTTGAACCCCATTCCCTGGACCGTGTGCAGAAGCTTGTGTTCGAATGGGCGGTCGATGCCTTTGCGCAGGTTGTACATGTGGGAGCGCAGGGTGTCGGAATCGGGGAGGAGATCGCCCCAGAGTTCGTTTTCGAGCTGCTCACGGCTGACCAGGCGGGGGGATTCGCGCATCAGTACCTTGAGAATGCGGACTGAGGTTGGCGACAGAGTCACACGCTGGCCGTCGCGCTCGACGCGCATGGTACGGGGATCGAAAACCAGGTCGCCGACTCTCATCGCACCGTCGGACATTTCACCGCGTGCCCGGCGCACCAGAGCCCGGATTCGGGCAGCCAGTTCTTCCATTTCAAAGGGCTTGACCAGGTAATCATCGGCGCCGGCATCGAATCCGGCGACTTTGTCACTTAGTTGGTCGCGGGCCGTCAGCATCAGAATTGGCGTGCCGTCGCCCCGCTCGCGCAATCGCTCGCAGACCCGGATGCCGTCGATCTTGGGCAGCATCAAGTCGAGAATGATAACGTCGTAGGGGTTTTCTTCCAGCAAATTCAACGCGATAGCGCCATCTGCTGCAAAATCCATCGCAAAGCCCATCGACTCGAGGTAATCCCCAATGCTGGCCGCCAGGTCGTCATGATCTTCCACCAGCAAAATGGTGGCATTACCTTCAGATTCACTCATTTCCGTACTCACTCCGTTATTCATCACATTTGTGAAGAATTTTAGAGTCTAGCCGTCAACGGGAGATGAAGAACAACCCGGTTCTCTCGCGGAGGGCGCAAAGGCGCAGAGAAAAACAAGAATCTATAAGGTTTTCCTTTGCGCCTCAGCGCTCTCTGCGAGATCAGAAGTTAATTGAAGCAGACAACACCGTTTATGCAGTCGAAAACCACGTATTGCGGATGCGGCGGCATGGACCGTCGGGCGCGTCGGCCCGACCTACGATTTTCCCTGAAACCTGAAACCTGAAACCTGAAACCGTGGTTTCTATCTCTTCATGTAATTGAAGAATTCCTCATTCGTCTTGGTGACTTTGAGTTTATCCAGCATGAACTCGATTGCCTGGGCTTCGTCCATGGGCTGGAGGATTCGGCGGAGGATCCACATCTTCTGGAGTTGGTCGGCGCCGACCATCAGTTCTTCGCGGCGGGTGCCGGAGCGGTTGATGTCGATGGCGGGATAGGTGCGTTTTTCGGCGATCCGGCGGCTCAAGTGGATTTCCATGTTACCGGTGCCCTTGAACTCTTCGTAGATCACCTCGTCCATCTTCGACCCGGTATCGACCAGGGCGGTGGCGATGATGGTCAGGCTGGCGCCGTCTTCGATGTTGCGCGCGGCGCCGAAGAAGCGTTTCGGGCGCTGCAGCGCGTTGGCGTCCACACCACCGGTCAGGACCTTGCCCGAAGACGGTACGACCGTGTTGTAGGCGCGTGCCAGGCGGGTGATGGAATCGAGCAGGATGATGACGTCGTGCTTGTGCTCGACCAGGCGCTTGGCCCGTTCGATCACCATGTCGGCAACCTGGACGTGGCGGGTGGCCGGTTCGTCAAAGGTCGAGGAAATCACCTCGGCATCGACGCTGCGCTGCATTTCGGTGACTTCTTCCGGACGCTCGTCGATCAGCAGGATGATCATGTGCGATTCGGGATTATTGGCCCGGATCGCTGTGGCAATGTTCTGCAGCATCATCGTTTTACCGGCCTTGGGCGGGCTGACGATCAGGCCGCGCTGGCCCTTGCCGATCGGTGAAATCAGGTCAATGATGCGCGCGGTGATGTCCTCGGTCGATCCGGTGCCCCGTTCGAGCTTGAGTTGCTCGCGTGGAAATTCGGGGGTCAGGTTTTCGAACAGGATCTTGTTCTTTGAGTTTTCGGGCCGGTCGAAATTGAGTTCTTCGACCTTGAGCAGCGCAAAATAGCGTTCCGACTGTTTCGGCGGGCGGATCTTGC
>Ga0076930_101281_pt1 | contig 14355 bp, 9 predicted proteins | sample HotLakConsoUCCRE_FD_71149 | JGI IMG/M metagenome (GOLD analysis project Ga0076930, IMG submission 71149) | Hypersaline microbial mat communities from Hot Lake, Washington, USA - Hot Lake Consortium UCC-RE (version 3) (version 3) ...
CTGGCCCCCCTGGGGGGGGGTGGGAGGAGGCGGCGGGGGGGGAGGAGGGACGGGGTGGGGAAACCCAGGTGCGGGGGGACGTCCTTCCGGGGTGGGAAAGGGTGGGAGCCCGTCTGCTGCGGGAGGGAGCGCAGGGGGCGGCGCCGGGGTGGGCGGTGGCGGAGCAGGCGTGGCCGGCTGGGGAGGAGTGGGTCCGCCACCCTCCTCCACCGGGGGGCGGATGGCTCCGAACAGCCGGGTGAACTCCCCGGGCTCCTTGTCGGGGGCCGCCGGCGGCGGCGCCTCCGCGGGTTCCTTCCCCAGCACCCCGAAGAGGCGGGTGAAGTCGCCGGGGCCCTGGTCCCCGGAGGACGGTGCCGGCGGCGGCGTCGTCGTCCCGGGCGGGACCTGGGTCCCCTCGCCGGAGGGGGGCTGGGGCGCTACACTGGGAGCGCCGAAGAGCCGGGTGAACTCCCCACCCCCTCCGGAGGGTGCAGGGGACTCCGGGGGAGGCGGAGAAGGTGGCGTGACGACGCCGGGGGCGGGGGGCGCGGCTCCGGCGGCATCGATCTCGGCGGCCGACTCCACCCAGGCCTCGAAGGTGGTGAAATCGTAGATGAACTTGGTGACCACCGCCGTTCCCCCCTCGGCGGGACCCACCTCCAGCACCCGTCGCCGCCCTCCTGGATTGAGGTGGTCCAGGAGGGGGAGCAGACGCCCCTGTCCCGGGACCGTGGCCTCATCCAGGAAGTGCACCATCACCACCGCGCCGGTTGGAGCCAGTGCATGGTAGCTCCGGACTCCCCGCTCTGTGATCCGCTTCAGGAGCTGGTAGCGGGCTGCAAGGTCGTCGGGGGTCATGGACAAGGCGCCTCCAGGGACGCTGGTACGAGTGATTCGCCGGGGAGGCCCGGCCTCGACATTATAGGCCCAGCCTCCGGAGGTGGCTACCGATCCGGACCGCTCCCGAGCCGCTGGGCTCTCCACCCCTTCCACCGACCGATCGCATCGCCATGAGATTGCTGAACCGGGTGGTATGGAACGAGGGGATGCACCTCTCGCAGCACCACTTCCAGCTGCAGGCCCGCTATCTGGAGGAGGCCGCCGCGTTCCAGCTGGCCGCCCTCCAGTTCGAGGCCCGGGGCTTCTCGGGGCTGGAGTTCGACGCCTCGGCCCTCCTGAACGGCACCGTCTCGCTGATCCACGCCCGGGGGATCCTCCCCGACGGCCTGGCGGTGAACATCCCGGAAGGGGATCCGGCACCGGAGCCCATCTCCCTGGATGAGCGGTTCTCCCCCACCTCCGACCGCCACCTGGTCTATCTGGCCATCCCCCCCCACCGCCCGGGAAGCGCCAACTGCCCTCCCGAGGGGGAGCTGGTGGACCAGGAACCCCGCTACCGCCCGGATGTGCAGGCGGTGACGGACGAGGTGAGCGGAGCCGAGGAGGCCCCGGTCGCCTTTGCCCGGAAGAACCTCCGACTGCTCCTGGAGGGGGAGGATGCCGGCGACTCCGTGACGATCCCGGTGGCGCTGGTGCGCCGGGACGGCTCCGGGCGCTTCATCTTCGATCCCGAGTTCATCCCGCCCCTGCTGCAGATCGGCGCCAGCCCCCGGCTCATGGAGCGGCTGGCCCAACTGGTGGAGATCCTGGAGAACCGGGGAGCCGCCCTCTCCGCGGAGCGGGCTTCCGCCCGGGGACAGGCGGACTACGGCTCCCGGGAGGTGGCCACCTTCTGGCTGGCCCACGCCGTCCACTCCGCCCTTCCGGGGCTCCGCCATCACCTGACCGGGCGCCGGAGTCACCCGGAGCGGCTCTTCGTGGAGATGGCCCGTCTGGGGGGGGCGCTCTGCACCTTCTCCATGGATGGCCACCCCCGGGACCTGCCGCTCTACGATCACGACGACCTGGCCGGCTCCTTCGGGGCGCTGGATGCCCACATCCGCTCCAGCCTCCAGCTCTTCCTGCCGCAGAACCGGCTCTCGTTCCCGCTGGACGCCACCCGACCCCTGCTCCAGACGGTGCGCATCCCGGATCGGCGCTGCTTCCAGAAGGCCCACTGGTTCCTGGCGGTGCGCTCGGCCCTCTCCGAGGGTGAACTGGCCTCCGCGGCGCCAAGACTGATGAAGATCTGCTCGGCGAAGCAGATCGCCCAGCTTGTGAAGGAGGCGGGTCACGGCATCGGGATGCGGCACCTCCCCTCACCCCCCCCGGATCTGGCGCCCCGTCTGGGCTCCGTCTACTTCGCCCTGGACCGGGCCGAACCAAGCTGGTCGTCCATCGTGGAGACGGGAGAGGTGGGGATCTACGTCCCCGCCGCCATCCCGGAGGCCGAACTCGAACTGCTGGTGATCCTGGACGGATGACATGACCAATCCTGCGCTCGCCCCCACCATGAACCCCTCCTCCGGCTGGGGCGGGGGGAGGGAGGGGCTGCTGGCCCTGTCCCTCCAGGAGGCCTTCACGGTCACCGTCCGCCTCCGGAGCGGGCGGCAGGTGGCGGCGGACGCCTTCTCCTTCCGGGCCCATGTGAAGCAGCTCCTCCAGGGGGCGGATCGGGAAGCCCGGCAGGCGGGGTACGCCTCCGAGCAGATCCGGCAGGCCATCTACGCCTTCGTGGCCTTCCTGGACGAGTCGGTGCTGAACTCCTCCCTCCCCATGTTCGCCGACTGGCCCCGGCAGCCCCTGCAGGAGGAGCTGTTCGGGGACCATGTGGCGGGGGAGACCTTCTTCGTGCACCTGCAGCAGGTGCTGGCCCTTCCGGACTCGCCGGACCTGGCGGACCTGCTGGAGGTCTACCAGATCTGCCTCCTCCTGGGCTTCCGGGGGCGCTACGCCGCCGGCGATCGGGGGGAACTGGCCACCTTCGCCCGCACCGCCGGGGAGCGGATCGTCCGCATCCGGGGACCGGAGGGGCGCCTCTCTCCCTGGGCTCCCCTCCCTCCCGGCGAGGAGGTGCCTGCGGCGAAGGACCCCTGGGTCCCCCGGCTGGCTCTCGTGGCGGTGGGGGTGGTGGCGGTGACCCTCCTCCTCTTCCTGCTCTACCGTACGCTCCTGGGCTCCGGGATGGAGCCCCTCCGGGTCCTGGGGACGTGAGGCCCACCTGCCCATGACACGCTCAGCGAAGATCTGGCTCGGCATCGGCATCGCCCTTCTCCTCCTGGCGATCCTGGTCTGGTTCCTCCCCGGATGGCTGGGGCTGGCCGGCGGCACCGCCTGGATCCTCCGGGGGGGGCTCTGGCTCCTGATGGTGGTGGCTGCGGCGCTGACCCTGAAGCTCCTCCTTCCCGGGGCCGCAGAGGCGGAACTCCGGGGAGACGACCCCCTGGTGGAGGCGTTCAAGGCGGCCCGGACCCGCCTCTCCTCGCTGGTAAGGGGCACGGGGAAGGGCGGCGCCTCCTTCGATGCCCTCCCGGTGACGTTGGTGGTGGGGCCCCGTCACTCCACCAAGACCACCCTCCTGGCCAACTCCGGGCTGGATCCCGAGCTCCTGGCTGGAGAGGTGTACCGGGGGGACCAGGTGGCCCCCACCGACGTGGTGAACCTCTGGTACGCCGGGGACACCGTCTGGGTGGAGGCGGGAGGACCCCTCCTGGATGACCCGGTGCGGTGGGAGAAGCTGGGTCGTCTCCTGAGCCCCCGTCGTCTGGGAGCGGTGCTGGGGCGGGGCGGGCAGCCTCCCCGGCAGGCGGTGGTCTGCTTCTCCTGCGAGGCCTTCCAGGTGTCGGGTGCCGCGGAGCTCATCCCGTCGTCGGCCCGGGCGCTCCGGGACCGGCTGGCCGATCTCTCCGAACAGTTGGGGATCCGCCTCCCGGTGTACGTGATCTTCACGAAGGCCGACCGGATCCCCCACTTCCCGGAGTTCGTGGCCACCCTCACCCGGGACGAGGTCCGGGACTTCCTGGGGGCCACCTTCCCGGTGACCGCCCGGTCGGACGCAGGGACCCATGCGGAGCGGGAGGGGAGCCGGATCGCCACCGCCTTCGACGGACTGGTGCGGCGGCTGGCCACCAAGCGGCTCACCGTGCTCCCCCGGGATGCGGCGGCGGCGGGGTCGGCGTACGAGTTCCCCAGGGAGCTCCGGAAGATCTCCGGGCTGGCCACCAGCTTCATGGTGGAGCTCTGCCGCCCGGGGCAGCGGCCGGTGGGCCCCTTCCTGCGGGGCTTCTACTTCGCCGGGGTGCGCCCGGTGGTGGTGGAGTCGGCGGCGGCGGCGCCTGCGGCGGTGGCCCCCCCCGGTGGAGGCGGGATGGATGCCACCCGGGTGTTCAAGCTCCAGGATCTGCAGGCCTTCCAGAAGCCGGCGGAGGCCCCCCGGGGTTCGTCCCGGCGGGTGCCCCAGTGGCTCTTCCACGAGCGGGTCTTCCGGGATGTGGTGCTCTCGGACCAGGTGGCCCGGGCGGTCACCGGGGGAGGGGCCCGGGTCAACCTCCTGAGGCGGGCCTCCCTCTCGGCGGTGGCGGTGGCCTCGGTGGTGCTGTTGGCCCTCTTCTCCCTCTCCTTCCTGGGGAACCGGGGGATCCAGCGGGATGCCCGGGTGGCGCTGGCGGGGGTCCAGGAGATCGAATCCGCCGGGGGAGACCTCCCGGGGATCGAGGATCTCCAGGAGATGGAGGAACTGCGACAGGTGGGGGAGCGCCTCCGTGGGTACGAGACCGAAGGGCCCCCGCTCCGGCTCCGGATGGGGCTCTACCGGGGGGACCAGGTGCTGGAGACGGTGCGGGAGGGATACTTCGGCGCCCTGGACCGGATGGCGCTGGCCCGGGTCCACGGGGTCCTGGCGGGGCGCCTGGGGGCGCTCCCGGATGAGCCGGATGCCGACTCCGACTACGGCTCCACCTACAGTGACCTGAAGGCCTATCTCATCACCACCGACCACCCGGACCGGAGCACGCCTGAGTTCCTGACCCCGGTCCTGGTGGAGCGGTGGGTGGGGGGACCCGGCGAGGGGCTGGACGAGGAGTGGCTCCGGCTCGCCCGGCTCCAGATGGACTTCTACGCCACCGAGCTGGTGGTGGAGGACCCGTACGACCGCACGGCGGACGCCTCCACCGTGGAGCGGTCCCGGGGCTTCCTGAACCAGTTCGCCGGGGCGGACCGCTTCTACCAGGCGCTGGTCACCGACGCGGCGGCACGGAATCCCTCCGTCCGCTTCTCGGCGGTGTTCCCCGGCTCCGACAACGTGGTGACGAATCCGTACGAGGTGTCGGGGGCCTACACGGAAGGGGGATGGGCCACCGTGCAGGAGAGCCTGGCGGACATCGACCGGCTCCTGGCGGGAGAGACCTGGGTGGTGGGGGAGCAGGCGCTCTCCGCTGCCGACCGGGCGGGGCTGGCCGAGGAGATCCGGGACCGGTACGTCACCACCTACCGGGATCAGTGGCGGCAGTACCTCCAGGCGGCCCGGGTGCAGCCGCTGGGCTCCCCCCAGGACGCGGCCGAGAAGCTCCAGCGACTTTCGGGGATCCAGTCCCCGGTGCTCCAGGTCCTGGCGCTGGCGGCCCGGAACACCGCCGTGGACAGCAGCATGGCGGCGGCCTTCCAGCCGGTGCACCAGGTCACGCCGCCGGAGGTCCGGGACCGCTTCGTCAGCGAGAGCAACCAGATGTATGCCCAGGCGCTGGGGACCTTGGCCCAGGTCATGGGCCGCCTTTCCGGCTCCGCCCCCGACCCCGGTGCTGCGGCCCAGGGGCAGGCGGCGGTGGCCGACGCCCAGGGGGTGGTGCAGACCCTGGGGAACTCCTTCGCCATCTCCCCGGAGGCCCAGGGGGTGGCGGGGCGGGTGAACGACCTGCTGGAGGAGCCCATCCGCATGGCGGGGCGCCTCATCGAGGCCGGCCCCACCCGGGAGCTGAACGCCGGCGGGGCGGGCTTCTGCTCCCAGATGCAGCCCATCCTCCGGAAGTACCCGTTCAATCCCTCCGGTGAGGAGGCCACGCCGGAGGATGTGCTGGCGGGCTTCGAGCCAGGGGCCAGCATCCTCTGGAGCTTCTACCAGGGGCCGGTATCGGAGGTGCTGACGCGGCAGGGGACCCGCTACGGCCCCCGTCCCGGGAGCGGCACCAACCTGAACCCGGCCTTCGTGGACTTCTTCAACCGGGGGGTGGCGGTGACCCGGGCCTTCTTCGGAAACGAGGCGGGGGCCACCCGGGAGCCCTCCATCCAGATGCAGATCCGCCTGGAGACCTCCGAGGTGCTGGAGGAGATCCAGCTTATGGTGGATGGACGGAACGAGACCTTCACCCGGACGCAGCAGAACAACCGGACGGTGGCCTGGACCCCCCGCTCCTCCCGGCTGGAGGTGACGGGGCTGGTGAATGGAAACCGGGTTCCACTGGTGGAGGTCCCCCAGGGGACCTGGGCCCTCTTCCGCTTCCTGCAGCGGGCGGAGTGGCGGAGCGAGGGCGGAAACCGATACGCTCTCAACTGGCCTCCGGGAAGCGCCGGTGTCCGGCTCACCGGCACCCTTACGCTTGGAACGGGTGTGGAGCCCATCATGCAGCCCGGGTTCTTCCAGGGCTTCCAGTGCGTTTCGCAGGTGGCCCGGTGACCGGCGGCGGGGGGGGTGCCCTGTGGCCCGCCTCCGGGGCCGGCTCCGGAGCCCCCCGCCTGCCTTCAACCCAACGGATGGTGATGATCATGTACGGCCTTCGACGGACACTGCAGGCGCTCCTCCTTCTCCTGGTGGTGGGGGCCGGTGCCTGTGGTGGGGGAGGAGGGAGCGCCCCCGCCGTGGCTCCTCCCCCGGCTCCCCTGGCGCGGCTCGAGGCGGCGCAGCGGCTCTACTACGACGACAGCGGCGGCATTGCCGACTCCCTCCGCCTGGCGGTCCGGGACGAGGCCAACTGGCGGGACATCTGGGACCGGGCCACCTCCACCCTGGGGTCGCCTCCCCCCCTGCCGGTCATCGACTTCACCCGGGACATGGTGCTGGTGGTGGCGGCGGGGAGGATGAGCCCCGGGGACCGTATCCAGGTGGACAGCGCGGGGGTGCGGACCGAGCTGGATTCCGATGGACAGCGCCGGGAGGTGATGATGGCCCAGGTGCGGATCATCCTGGACTGCACCGGATTCGATGCGGATGTCTATCCCCTGGAGCTGGTCCGGGTCAGGCGCTTCGATGGACCCCTCCAGTTCCTCCACGCCCGGGAGCGGGCCCCCAACTGCCAGGGCGGGGGCGGGGCGGAGGGAGCCCCGCAGTGACGGAGACCGGGGCAGGGGAGGCCGCCGCACCGGGGGGGGGGGGGGAAGCCGTCCTGGCCGGACGCTACCGGATCCTCCGGAAGCTGGGGGAGGGGGCCATGGGGGCCGTCTACCTGGGGGAGCATCTGCGCATGGGACGGAAGGACGCCATCAAGGTGATCTCCCGGACCATGGCGGGGAGCGCCGAGGCGGTGGCCCGCTTCGAGCGGGAGGCCCGGAATGCGTCGTTCATCAACCACCCCCATGTCTGCCAGATCTACGACTTCGGCGAGACCGACGAGGGGCTGGCCTTCCTGGCCATGGAGTTCGTGGAGGGGGAGACCCTGGGGGACGTTCTCCAGGGGGCGGGGGGGCGGCTTCCGGTGGAGCGGGCCCTGCACATCGCGGTGCAGACCGCCGACGCCCTGGAGGCGGCCCACGCCCGCTCCATCGTCCACCGGGACCTGAAGCCCGACAACATCATGCTGGCCCGGGGCCGGGACGGGGGCGATCTGGTGAAGGTGGTGGACTTCGGGATCGCCAAGGGGATCGGCGATGACGAGGGGCAGGCGGTGACCCGGCTGGGCTTCGTCATCGGGACCCCGGAGTACATGAGCCCGGAGCAGCTCTCCGGGGACCGGCTGGATGGTCGGAGCGACATCTACTCGCTGGCCCTGGTGCTGGTGAAGCTCCTCACCGGAGCCTTCCCCTTCCACGCCACCACCGCCCAGGAGCTGATGCTGAAGCGGCTCACCGAGCCGCCCCGCCCCCTGACCGACCTGGCCCCTGGGGTGCTCTTCCCCGCAGGGCTGCAGGAACTCCTGGACCGGGCGCTGGCCCGCACCGCCGCCGAGCGCTTTGCCACAGCCGGGGAATTCCGGGAGGCGCTGAAGCAGGTGCTCCGGGGGGCCACCGGGCTGCAGGCCATGCCGGCGGCCACCGTGGATCTCCCGGTGACCCGTGTGGGCCCCATCACCCGGGATCCCGGGGAGGCCCCTGGACACACCCCAGCCGCCGCCCCCCCGGCGCCCCCCGCCCCCCCGTCGGCCGCGCCCACGCCTCCCCCTGTGGCTCCCGGACCCACCCCCCCCGCCCCGGGGGGAGGGGACCGGACGCGGTGGATCGCCGCCGCCGGAGTGGGGGCGGTGGTGGTGCTGGGGGCTCTGGGGTGGGCCCTCACCCGGGGGGGAGGAGAAGAGCAGGTGGCGGCGGGACCGGATGTGGAGCTTCCTGCTCCCGTGCCAGGAGAGGCGGATCCCCCCGTCCAGCCGGCTCCGGGACCGGAAGCAAGGGGAGCGGAGGGCTCCTCCGGGGGGGGCGCGGTTCCGGAGGCTACCCCTCCAGCCGGGAACACCGGCGGGAACACCGGTCCGGTGGATCCCCCCACTCCCGCCCCCGCCCCCGGGATCCGCGTGGATCCCGCCTCCGCCCGCCAGGTGGTGAATCGCCAGGCCATCCGCTTTGACGACGCCATCAGCGAGGGTCGCAGCGACATGCCCATGGGAGCCGAGGTCCGGGGGATCCTGGAGGGCGGGGGCCCCGACGCCGTCCGGATCCGGGGGGTGCTCCTGGCGGCCCGGGACACCCTCACCGCCGTCTTCGACAATCCCGTGGTGGCCGGGGAGGACCGGGCCCGGGCCGCCTTCAATCTCGGTGTCCTGGCCGAGGCGGACCCCGGGACCTCCCGGGAGGCCATGATCGAATGGTTCCGCCGGGCGGTGCAGCTGGATCCCTCCAACGAGGCCTACCGCCTCACCCTCCAGGGGCTGCAGGGAGGGTTCCAGTGAGCGGGCAGCTGCGGCTCCGGGTCTGTGGAATGACCCACCCGGGAAGGGTGCGCTCCGAGAACCAGGACCGCTTCGTGGCCGCCGACCTGGAGGCCCGGGGGGCGATCCTGGATGGAGGGGAGGAGGAGGTCCGCCCGGGCCCCCGGGGGGTGCTCCTGGTGGTGGCGGATGGGATGGGGGGGGAGGCGGCCGGTGGACTGGCCAGCGAGATCGCCGTGGACCGGATCCTGGACCGGATGGTGGAGGGGGCGCAGGACGGTGAAGCCACCCTTTCCATCCAGGGGGATCCCCGCCACTTCGCCGGCCGGCTGAAGCGGGCGGTGGAGGAGGCCAACCTCTTCATCCACAGGCATTCCGAGGAGAACCCCGCCTTCCGGGGGATGGGGACCACCGTCACGGCAGCAGGGGTGCTCCAGGACGAGCTCTTCCTGGCGCAGGTGGGGGACTCCCGGGCATATCTGGTCCGGGAGGGGGAGACGGTGCAGCTCACCCGGGACCAGTCGCTCCTGCAGCACCTCCTGGATTCGGGGCAGATCACCGAGGAGGAGGCGGAGCGGAGTGAACGCCGGAACGTGATCCTCCAGGCGCTGGGCCCCTCCCCCACCGTGAATGTGGACCTCACGGTGCAGCGGGTTCGCCGGGGGGATGCCCTGGTCCTCTGCTCCGACGGCCTCTCGGGGCTGGTCCGCCGGGAGGAGATCGGCCGCCTGGTGGCGGAGGACCGGAACCTGGAGGAGGTCTGCTCCGACCTGATTGCCCTGGCCAACGGCCGGGGCGGGCCTGACAATGTCACCGTCCTCCTGGCCCGCTTCGAGGGCCCGGGGTTCCTGGATCCGCACGACGGAGACCGGATGGGTCACCAGTCCTTCCCCGTGGACGGCTGAGGCCGGGTGCGGGCCCAGTTCGACGTCCTCTCCGGCGCCCGGGCCGGGGCCGTCCTCTTCTTCGGAGGGGATGCGGTCACGGTGGGGCGCCATCCGGACTCGGACATCCAGTTCCACCCGCAGAAGGACCTGGCGGTCTCCACCCACCACGCCCTCCTCTTCTGTCGCTCCGGCCTCTGGCACGTGCGGGACCTCTCCAGCCGGAACGGCACCTTCGTCAACAACATCCGCATCGCCACCGATCGCCCCCTGGTGCCGGGAAATCGGATCCGCTTCGGGCATGGCGGTCCGGAGGTGGAGTTTCGCTACGCGCCGCTCATCACCCCCAGTGTGGAGATGGCGGTGGTGGCCGGCCACAGGGGGGAGCACCGGCTTCCGGAGCCCGTCCCGGGAGAGCGGGCCGTTCCGAAGGACGGGACCTCGGAACAGCTCCGGGTGCAGCTCACGAAGGAGACCCGGAGACTCCGGTGGATCGCCGCCGGGCTTTCCCTCCTCATCGTGTTGCTGGCCATGGGCTTCTTCACGGCGGCCCGGAACCGGGCGGTGCCGCCCCAGGAACTCCGGCAGATGGAGGAGCCGGTGGAGGGGCTCCTGGATGCCGCGCCGCCGGAGCCCAGCGGAGCCCCCCCCGCCCAGGTGGCGGGGGTGACGGAAGCCGCCCCCCCGCCGCCTCCGGTCGCCGCTGCACCGTCGCAGCCGCCCTCCTCTCCGGCCACCGCAGGGAACGCCCCGCCGCCCCGGGCCGGGGAAGATCCTCCGCAGACCCCGGCCCAGGCATCGGCCCAGACCCCGGCCCAGGACCCGGTGCAGGACCCGGTGCAGGACCCGGCCCAGGACCCGGCCCAGACCCCGGCCCAGGACCCGGTGCAGGACCCGGTGCAGGCCGCCCGGGAGGCGGTGGCACAGTTCCAGGCCACCCATGACATGGACTTCCAGAGGCTGCAGGGGCTGAACCGGAGGGCGGTGGCCCGTCTCTACGTGGAGATGGAGGATGGGTCGGTGACCACCGGAACCGGCTTCGCCGTCCGGGCCAACGGCACCCTGGTGACCAACCGCCACGTCCTGGAGGGGGAGGGAGGGGGATCGGTGGAGCGGATCGGCGTTCAGTTTGCCGACTCGGAGCAGGTGTGGCCGGCCCGGTTCCTCATCGCCTCCCCCGGGAGCGACCTGGCGCTGGTGAAGGTGGACAACATCCTCGGCGACGTCCCTGTGGTGGCGAGCCTGAACCTCCGCCCCGACACGCTCCCCCCCGGTACCCCCGTGGCGCTCCTGGGCTTCCCCCTGGGGGGGGACACGACCCGGGTGGGGGAGGACGGCGGCACCGTGATCCGCCCCCTCCTCTCGCCGGGCATCCTGGAGGGCACGGCCGGGGGGGAGATGGTGATCCGGGGCTACGGAGCCATCGGGGCCAGCGGGAGTCCGGTCATGGACCGGACAGGGGCCGTGGTGGGGGTGGTCTTCGGGGGGCGTGACGGCGAGGACGGACACCGGCTGCTGGCGGTCCTTTCCACCGAGCTCCGGCGCCTGCTGGATGCCCTTCCCGATGCTTCCGGCCGATGAGATCCCCCGGATGCCCTTCCCGACGCCTCCGGCCGATGAGATCCCCCGGATGACCCCTCCCGACCGCAGTCGCGCCGCCTACTGGAGGGCCAACCTCCGGCTGGTGGGGACGCTCCTGGCCATCTGGTTCCTGGTCTCCTTCGGCGCCGGGATCCTCTGGGCGGAGCGCCTGGATGCCATCCGCATTCCCGGCTCCGGCTTCGGCCTCGGCTTCTGGTTCGCCCAGCAGGGCTCCATCTACATCTTCGTGATCCTCATCTATGTCTATGTCCTGGGAATGAACCGCATCGACCGGACCTTCGGGGTGGGGGAGGACGAGGCGGCCTTTCCGTTGGGGCGGCAGGATCTGGAGGACCCGGAGGAGACGGCGGGGGGGGCTGGCGGCGGCGGAGGATCGCCCCGGGGAGGCGGCCTTCCCGGTGCGGAGCCCGGGCTTCCCGGGGCAGGCCCCGGAGGGCGCCCATGAACGTCCAGGCGTGGACCTTCGTCCTGGTGGGGGTCACCTTCGCCCTCTACATCGGCATCGCCATCTGGTCCCGGGCGTCCTCCACGAAGGACTTCTACGTGGCCGGAGGCGGGGTCTCCCCGTTGGCCAACGGGATGGCCACGGCGGCCGACTGGATGTCGGCGGCCTCCTTCATCTCCATGGCGGGGATCATCTCCTTCGCCGGCTACGACGGCTCGGTCTACCTCATGGGGTGGACCGGGGGGTACGTGCTCCTGGCCCTCCTCCTGGCCCCCTACCTCCGGAAGTTCGGGAAGTACACCGTGCCCGACTTCGTGGGGGACCGGTACTACTCCCAGACCGCCCGGATCGTGGCGGTGGTCTGCGCCATCTTCGTGAGCTTCACCTACGTGGCGGGGCAGATGCGGGGGGTGGGGATCGTCTTCTCCCGCTTCCTGGAGGTCCCCATCGAGCTGGGGGTGGTGATCGGGATGGGGATCGTCTTCTCCTATGCGGTGCTGGGGGGGATGAAGGGGATCACGTATACGCAGGTGGCGCAGTACTGCGTCCTGATCTTCGCGTATATGGTCCCCGCCATTTTCCTGTCCATCATGATCGTAGGGAATCCCATCCCCCAGATCGGCTTCGGGGGGATCGAACTGGCCACCGGCGCGTTCCTGCTCCAGCGGCTGGACGGGCTCCATGACGAACTGGGGTTCGCTCCCTATACCAGTGGCACGAAGTCCGTCCTGGACGTCTTCGCCATCACCGCCGCCCTCATGGCGGGCACGGCGGGGCTCCCCCATGTCATCATCCGCTTCTACACCGTCCCCCGGGTGCGGGACGCCCGGACCTCGGCGGGGTGGGCGCTCCTCTTCATTGCGGTCCTCTACACCACGGCCCCGGCGGTGGCGGTGTTTGCCCGGACCAACCTCCTGAACACCGTCTCCGAGCAGCCCTATGCCGCGATGCCGGAGTGGTTCCGCACCTGGGAGGGGACCGGGCTCATCCGCTTCGACGACGTCAACGGCGACGGCCTCATCCAGTACGTGGGGCCTGCAGCCACCGACCCCGCCGGCGCCCCCATCCCCAATGAGCTGACCCTGGACCGGGACATCATGGTGCTGGCCAACCCCGAGATCTCCGGGCTCCCGGCGTGGGTGGTGGGACTGGTGGCGGCGGCGGCGCTGGCGGCGGCCCTCTCCACGGCGGCGGGGCTCCTCCTGGTGGTGTCATCGGCCATCAGCCACGACCTGCTGAAGCGCTCGCTCCGCCCCGGGATCTCGGAGAAGGGAGAGCTCCGGGCGGCCCGGGTGGCGGCGGGGGTGGCGGTGCTGGTGGCAGGGTACCTGGGGGTGAATCCCCCGGGCTTCGTGGTGCAGGTGGTGGCCTTCGCCTTCGGGCTGGCGGCGGCCTCCTTCTTCCCCGCCATCCTCCTGGGGATCTTCTCGAAACGGATGAACCGGGAGGGGGCCGTGGCGGGGATGATCACCGGGATCCTCTTCACGGCGGGCTACATCGTGTTCTTCAACTTCGTGCGCCCGGAGCTGAACAGCCCGGAGCACTGGTGGTGGGGGATCTCGCCGGAGGGGATCGGGCTGGTGGGGATGCTCCTGAACTTCGGGGTGGCGGTGGCGGTCTCCGCCTTCACCCCGCCGCCCCCCGCCGACGTGCAGGAGCTGGTGGAGACCATCCGGGTGCCCCGTGGGGCCGGGGCGGCCCACGAACTGCACGTCTGAGGGGGTCCTCCCGGCTCTGCGGGGCCATCGTTCCCGCGTAGGCGGTGCTCCCAGGGGGCCGATGGACTGGATGCTCCCCCCGGTGGCCACGGCCGCAATTTCCGCGGAGGGGGGCCGGATACAGTCGGAGTCGGCCCTCGACGCCGCGCCCACCGGCATGGCGGGGCGGGATACAGTCGGAGTCGTCCCCCGACGCCGCGCCCACCGGCATGGCGGGGCCGGATACAGTCGGAGTCGTCCCCCGCCGCCGCGCCCACCGGCATGGCGGGGCGGTATACAGTCGGAGTCGTCCCCCGCCGCCGCGCCCACCGGCATGGCGGGGCGGAGAGAGTGGAGGAGGGGGGGCGGGACGGGGAGCGGCGAAGGGGGAGGCGGAGGGGAGGCGGAGGGGAGGGCTCCGGGGCGAGAAGGATTCGGCTCTCGACGTTGTCGGCAAGGCCGAGTGGCGAATCCTTCCCGGATAGCGAGAAGGATTCAGCCTTCGAGGGCGATGAGCGGCTCGAACGATGAATTCTTGTCGGATAGCGAAAAGGATTCGCCACTCGCGGAACCCGGGAAGGGCGAGAGCTGAATAGTGATCGGTGCCGTGAGCGGCGCCGATAGCCCCGGGCCATCGGGGGCTCCTCCACGGGCTCCTCCGGGCAAGCCGTTCCGATGGGCTCTCGACCCCCGCCGGGTGCCAGGTGTGAACAGCCCCTTCGCCCGCGGTCGGCCCCGACGGGGCCGACCCCCGACTACCCCAGCCGACCCCAGCCGACCCCCGCCCACCCCCGCTCAGC
>Ga0076930_101286_pt1 | contig 14257 bp, 5 predicted proteins | sample HotLakConsoUCCRE_FD_71149 | JGI IMG/M metagenome (GOLD analysis project Ga0076930, IMG submission 71149) | Hypersaline microbial mat communities from Hot Lake, Washington, USA - Hot Lake Consortium UCC-RE (version 3) (version 3) ...
AATGTTACAGATAAAACCGATCAGGTGCTGTTGGACTAGAGATTGACACACAGGGCGGCGCCCGGGTGGGTGCCCTTGGCGTTCAATCCACGACACGGCCGGGCGCGCAGATGCAGGTGGGGGACGTGGTGTTTTCGGATCGGGCCTTGGAAAAATGCGTTCTTGCTCAGTACGGGAGCCAGGAACTGGTCAGTGCTGTGACAGCTCTGGATTGCTCGGCGAAAGGTATCCAATTGCTCGGCGGTTTGGAAAACTTCACTGCCCTCCTTGATCTGTCATTGGCGAATAACCAGATTTCATCATTGAGTGCCCTGACCACCTTGGTTGTATTGGAGACGCTGAATATTTCTGGTACGCAGGTAAGCGGACTTGAGTCGCTAAGTTCACTACAGGATCTGGAACGCATTTATCTGAACAATACGGCAGTTTCGAGCCTCTTGCCGCTAACGGCCCTAGCTCAGCTAATAGAAATCCATGCCAGCAATAGCGAGGTGACCCAGATCCATGACATGCAGGGAACTGCACTCGAAGTTCTGGACCTCGCAAACAACCCACTGACCGACATTTCAGGAGTGGCATCAGTTTTCAGTCTGCGTGAGGCATATCTCTCTAGTGACCAACTATTCGGGACGGATAATGGATTGTTTGGGGATCTAACGCCACTCATCAATCTCGCTCAGAACAATGGCAATGCCCTCCAAATCGTGGACCTCTCGCCTCATCCGGGTCTGTACTGCTTCCACCTTCAAGTGTTGCAAGCTGAGCTTGGTACCGTCATCGACGTGCCAGCTAACTGTCTTTCGATTCCTGTACCCACCAATCTTGGCAGCACTAACAATCCGTCCCAATCTAATGATTTCACCTTGGCCTGGCAATCCGAGGGAGTAGTAGATTCGTCTGTTTTTGAGATTGAAGAGCAGTACCTCGATGCTAACGATGGACAAGTGTTGACCTCGACAAGCACCTCCTACGAGTTCTTTAGATTTGAGCAAAAGCTGCCAGGATTGATTGGGTACCGCGTACGTCATTGCCACCCCGATTCTGCGGAATGTAGTGGCTGGAGCTTGACTGCCTGGCAAACGATAGTCGGATCCGCGACTACGCCAGCCGAAGCAGCGCTATTCAGTATTGGCGATATCGCGCTTCGAAACTGCCTTGCGGAACAGATACATTCGACCACGTCGAGTATCGGCTCCGGAGTGTTGGTGGGCGAGATTGCGGCCATGTATTGTGATGACCGGGATATTTATGATCTGACGAATCTAGGGCTTTTCCCTAACCTTACAACCGTTCATCTGAACAGAAACAATATTGATAATCTAACGCCGTTGGCACCAATACTTTCTCGCGGTGTGGATTCCCCACAGCAAATCAGATACGACTTGCGGCTTGCGGAGAATCAATTAACGTCAAACTCCCTTCTAGATTTTCAGTTGCCAGAAGTCAAGTTTTCGACTCTTGATTTGTCAAGGAATTCGTTGATTTCCCTGGACGGCTTAAGCTCGATGGTCCAGGCCGACGACCTTTATTTGAGTGAGAATGTTATTCACTCTCTGGCGCCGATAGAGGGCGTTCTATTGGACCGCTTGTTTGCGGAACAGAACAATCTTACTGAATTGAATGATCTGCAGGTCAGTCATACACTTCAGTTGAACAATAATACCATTTATGATTTTGGCACGCTGCTACAGCTTCCAGCCTCACTCCAGAATCTGTCTCTCTCAGCAAATCCGATCGCCGCAGACCCTAGTCATCAGCAAGTGCTTGCATCCGCAGGTGATTTGAAGCACTTGGCACTGGACGGCACTGGTATTTCGTCCGCTGGCTTTCTCAACAGCCTGCAAGACCTTGAGACGCTAAGCGTACGCGAAAATCAAATTGGTGAAATCTCTGTATCCTCTTCTTTGATAAATCTTCGGGAGCTTTGGGGCAGCGCCAATCCGATAACATCAATTGCCCCGCTTACACAATTGCCAGCATTGGAGCTTCTTGATCTTGAGAATACAAACCTGCAGTCCATTCCTGCTTTTGACCAAACTTCTGTGCTGAGTGACCTGATCATTACCCATGGAAGCTTTGATACTGAAAATGCACTGGATGGCTTTGAGAATGCCCATGCTCTCGAGCGATTGAGGTTGGCTGAGAATGAGATAGTAGATATTTTGGCACTCCTTGTGCTGCTGTCGAATGACAGCGGAAACGTTGCATTGGGTCAAGGTCAGTATCCTGAAGTTTACGTTGACGTTTCTGGGGAGCCCCTGATTGCTTGCTCGCAGATCGAATTTGCTTTGACGGGGTTTCCTGAGAGGATCTGGCACAACGATGCCTATCCCAGAAAGTGTATGCCGGATGCGCCAGACTTCGCCGCAGTATCTGATAGCACTCGAAATCGCCTTGGCCTGAGTTGGCCACCCCTCGCAATCCCCGAGGGATACGACGGCGTGCAATCTGTGGAGGCGCAGTACAAGCTGTCTCAACAGACAGAATTTGGCTTGTCTACGATACTCGATCATTCGGCGGGTGCAACCGTACTTGACGTCGAACCACCTGATCTGGATTTCTATGAAGTACGCATGCGCAGCTGTCGCCAGGATAGTGAATGCGGCGCTTGGTCTACTCCAGTTGCTTCGACCCACAATCTGGTTCGACCCAGCAATGTGGGTCTGGTGGAGCAGGGCAATGGCGATGTCCTGGTCGATTGGAGCTACCCCCGCCTGCCCGAAGATGAAATCCCTGACATCTTCTTCGTGGTTTCCGATCAATTTGCTCGCGTAGAGAATGTTGTTCTCCCGCAGTTATCAGCAACTGAGTACGCCTCGACTATCCCAGAGGCACAAACATCGCAATATCCCGGTGGGATTATTCGTATCAAGTCGTGTGAAGGCGACCCTGCAAGCCGGGAGAGAATATGTGGTCCGAGTGGTGAGGCGCGAATTCCCCAAGAACAACTGGATCCTACGCTGCCCGCACCGTCTCTTGTGCAGTTGGAACGCCATATTGAGTCCGGCCAAGGCGGTGGTGAGCTAAATACATACACTCTGAGCTGGGAAGTTGCCGAGGACGAACGCATTGACTATTTCCGCGTTGAAGAGCGGATCCCCGGCACGCTGGGCCGCTCTGGCGAATCTACCCTTATCGCCGCAAATGCATTCGAAACCCAGTCAGTGACACTTCACCGCGAAGTAGGGCGCGAGTCAACCGAATTTCAGGTTTATGCCTGTACGCGTGATCTTGAGAGGCACCAAGACACCTGTTCGGAGGCGGGTTCAGTGATTCAGGGAACAGAGTCTTCGGGTATCGGCTACTTAGGCGATGCCTACGGGTATTGCTGGGAATCAGAAGATGATTTGGTTCCCGACTCTGACGGTTTAGGCTCGTATGCCAAGATCGACCTTGATTTGTACTGGCGACATGGTTACGCCGGTCAAGCCGAGGCTTATCCAACTGGCTTTGAAGTAAGCCGGCGACCTTGGACAGACATCGTCAGTTCGGGCTTGGGGTATTCTCAGTCAAGACTCAGACGCGTCCAGCAGAGTTCCGGGCTTGTAGAGTATGAGAGCTTCTGGAAGGTCGGAATTACAGGTTTTAAGGTTTATAACCCTGAACAAGGTGAATACGACTACAGCGAAAAGCTCGCAGTTCGACCCATAACACCTGATCGAGTTGGAAGCTGGGGTCAGTCACTGTTCTCTCCTATTTTGGTAGTCGAAGACGAGTTCTTGATGGACGAAAGCACTCGTTGCGACTTCCAAAGCCCCGGCAACGATATGTTTCCGCTACCTGATAGTCAAGGCCGTTCGGTTGGAGGGCCCGGCGCCCTTTCACCGGGTCACTGGATCACGACTCTTCCGCTGAAAGCTCCTAATTGTCTCCAAGATATGCCGGGTCAGTCGGGAACGCCAGAGTGGGAGAACTGGGCCGATCAATGTATTCAACCATCCACCGGACCGAGAACAGGATGGCAATTTTACTGGACCAGCGCGCTCCGAGAAGAAGAGCACGACGATCCAACCGTTAATTCGACTTTCGGGAAAAGCTATGATCTTATTGGCTTTTGGCAGACGTATCGAAAATTCGATAACCAATGGAGCCCCGTTTGGTATTACACCCGAATGCAGGCGCGGGAGTCTGAGGGTGAAACATTTGCCCAAGGAGCGTTGATGTACCCAACTGGCCCTGGCCAACCTGACACTGATGTGGGGAAAGTCCGCGTTGCATTCGGAGAGAACAACCGACAGGCCTTGCTCACGGTAGATATCAATGACCATGGCGGCCTCGTCGGCGATGTCACTATGGAGATCAGGGACTTCATCCTTGATGAGTTGGTATGGTCCGATAGCGCTGACGACGAAACAAATCCGACTGACCATTTCAATGGGATCTGGGCGGTAGGTTCTACAAGCGGCGGACTGATTGGAGATACCAACGGCATCCTTGAGTCCGGTGAATTCTTTGTCTCCGAGTGGACGGTTGACCGTATGACAAATCACGGGGTCTTCGGTTTTGACAACACTGGGCATCCGATCTGGCTTGTCGCGTACCTGTGCAGCCAGGAATTCGATGGTGGTGCCTGTCCAGGTGGTATGCCGAATGCTGGGGGGTTGATGTCGTTCAGCGGAGATGAGTATAGCTTTGCCTACAACGGGGTAGACCCGTTGAATACTTACTCCGACTCAAGTGAGGTACCTTGGTCTGGCTACGAGTATCTACTTGCTGCAGATTCCGTCCAAATCAGTCAGGCGGCCTCGGGTGGCCGCTTTGCCCGGTCCTATGAGGGAAGCGATCCACTGAACGGTTGGCAGGATCGCCGGACTGGGGAGGCGTGCATTCATTTGTCTTCTCAGACCAATCGGGGATTTTTCGCCCTCAGCACAGGCGGTAGTTGTAGCTCCAGTCCTATGCCAATGGCGCCAATGAGAAAACTGGCCAACAATCACTTTGTGGACTATGAGTTGTACACACTCGAGTCTGGAGGGCAATGCGTCGTTAGCGAGTCCGGTTTTTGTCGTATTGATTTGACCTGGTTTACGGATGCGGATTATCCACAGGCAGAGCTAAGAGTAGTAAACCAAGGGTCGGGTGAATTGATAGCAACTGATTCATTCTGTGCTAATGGTATGGGGGAGGCCGAGTACTCGGACGAATATTCCCTCTACAGGTCCGAGTGCCTCGTTAGCGATCCGGGCAACTATGTTTTCCGCTTGGTGGCGCGACCCGGTCAAGCAGCCGAAGCCGTCATCGCTGAGTCAAGGGTACTTGAGGTGACTGATGGTACGTTGCAAGATGATCCATTAGTTCCACCGGGGCCTGCCGAAGTTCCAGATTTCCACGGCGGTGTATGGGAAAGCAAGCGTTTGGGGACTTCAACCGTTGGTGCGACAGCTGGATCTTTTCAGGTCAGTCCTTCAGGAGCGGCGACCTATTCGATTCCTATCATGACAGCTACTGCAAGAGGTGGGTTCGGACCTAATATATCCTTGAACTACGACCATCGTTCTGGACCAGGCCCGATAGGAACTGGCTGGGTAATCGGTGGATTGTCAGGCATTCAGCGATGCGATCAGGGAATCGAGTTTGGTGATGACCAGAATCTCGGTGTCAGCTTGACATCGTCGGATCGATTCTGTCTCGATGGTCAGAGACTACTTCTTGTTGGGGGAACAGATTACGGCGAATTGAATTCAGAGTACCGACTCGAATCAAATCCGGAGTACAGGATTACGATCATTGCAGTGGCGGGCACCGAACCAACTGAGTTCTTGGTCGAGCGTTCCGAGGGCGTGATTGCGTGGTACGGTTCATCAAATTCTGGGGATTCCGCCAGAGTCGAAGTGGGCCCCGACAGTCGGATCTATTCTTGGCCGGTGCGACTGGAGGAGGATAGTTTTGGAAATCAGATTCACTATCAATATGTCCAGCCTGGGAAGGATTCTGAAGATGGAAGCTGGCTTGAAGTCCTCATTGACCGGGTAGCATTTAATCCGTCCATTTCGACTGGTGAGCCTGCTTCGTCGATCAAATTTCACTATGAACCGATATGTGTACCCGATGAAGACCCTGGTTCACCGCCTTGTGGTCGCTCCGAGAAGAGAGGCTACGTCGCTGGGTTCGAGCAGCGTGTAACCCAAAGCCTGGTCGGAATTCAATCTTCTGACAGGATTCATGGATCAGCGCAGGAAGAGGATCTTCGAGGCTATTTTCTAAACTACGAAACTGTATTTTTTGGTACCGAGCCAAATACCCAAGTTATGGATTCTGGACAATTTGTACTGAGCTCAATACAGGAATGTAGTGCTTACTCCGAAAGCTCAAACTGTTTTCCTGCGACGGAGTTTGATTGGTTGCAGCATCTCGATGCTCGGTTTGGAGCTACCAAGCGAAGCTTAAATACCCACTATGCTCCCAATTCAGTCTACCCTGTTGACATCGACGGCAATGGCCGTTCGGATGTTGTTATTGCAGAAAAGAGAAATGACAGGATTGTGTTACGAGCCTTTATTATTTCACCTGAGCTCGACTTTACCGAGGTGACGGGAATTCATGCGGTCAATAGTTGTTGGAATGCAAATGATTCGGAGTTTTCTTTAGCGACAGTCGACTTCACCGGGGATGGAAGAGGCTCGTTAGTGTACGCATACACCTGCGAGAGTGACCCAAGCTCGGTTACTAATCTGATCAAAGTCTCGTTCGAAGAAGACAACGGAACTTGGACCATGAAGCCTGGTGTCAGTCTAGGGAGCGCAGAACACCGGTTTTTGAAGCCGGCAATTCAGGTAATGGATGTGAATGGAGATACTGTTCCCGACATGGTTTTTTGGGATCAGGATGTTGAATTTCAGGTTTTCTCAGATAATCTACTTGCGGTTGCTATTGGCGGTTACACCAATAACGAGCTGGAGTTCTCTCCGGCAATACCTCTTTCGATTCCAATTAATTGGGGTTGTAACCCACTGGAATGTGAAGTTCGTTGGTCACGAATTCGACTTTTCCCGGTACAACCGTTTGGCCTTGGTGGCAATGGTAGAGTCTCTTTACTTATCGACTTGAAATATGCTCTCTGTGGTTCTGAGGGGGATATTGAGTCGCTTAATGACAAAAGTGGACGAGTGAAGGAACAGGACCTGCTTGCCGCTGATTGCGTTCCTCAGGGTGGCTCTATTGTGTACTCCGTACACGACACGAACAGTGGTGGCTATGAGCTTTCCAGCGTTCAGCAGTTCGAAGATCTGACGTTTGAGGATCGAGTATTTATTGCCGATGTTAATGGGGATGGGCTCGTTGATTTGGCGACCCTTCATGTGGACGATGGCTTTGCAAAGCTGTTTCTTCGTAATGGCAACGGCATCCGCTTTGAAGAAAGCCCTGAAGAAGTGTTCGAAGTAATTTGGCCTGATTCAATCAGCAATCGCTACGCCAGTCTGCGGATGGCTGATTTGAACGGGGATGGCACGGCTGAGCTGATGTATCCGAGCAATGCAGTGTATGACAATGCTCAGTGGAAGGCCCATCCATGGGATCCGATTCAGCAAAGGTTCAGTAGCTTTTCCTTTCCCACGGGCCTGCATACTGGTGCTGTTTGGGGGGAGGATCGAGGCACATTTATTGACCTTAAGGGCGATGGTAGGCCCGACAGTATCCTCGTCACGAAGTATAGGCCTGGCGGTGATGCGAATCAGAGCTGCAAAGACGTTGACATCTGGAAGCTTTGCTACGCCATAAACTTAGGCAGTGTGGCATGGTACCAGAAACCGTCGTTGGCACTCCAATCGATCGTCACTGGCGTGGGGCACGTTACAACTATTGAATATGGGAGTCTCCAGAATGTTAGCGTCTATGCGTCTGATATTGGACCAGTTGAAACGAGCTGGGGGCATGGGAGCGCGGTTTATAATCTTAATGCACCAATGTTCGTTGTAAGAACAGTCAACCAATCTAATCCATCAGTGTCCATGGATATGGATCCCGGGTTGCCTCTTCGTGAGGACCACCTGACTCAACTGGATTATTTCTATGCAGGTGCAAAAGTTCAGTCTGGAAAAAGAGGGCTACTTGGATTCCGGCAAATGGGCGTCCACGATCGCGACAGCAAGTACACCACCGTCACAACTTACCGACAAGATTTTCCATTTTCCGGTCAAGTGGTATCCAGCACAACCTCAATCAGCCAAAGTCATCCATGGTCCCAATTTGAACCAATGGGAGCGCCCGGGTGCCTATTCGCGGCATGCGAGCCTGACATTCAACCCCAGAATGTCGTGATGGTCTCTGAAAAGGTCAACTCATGGAGTACCTTCCAATCAGACATGGCTCTCGCCTATCCAATACTTTCTTCGGCTACGGAGGTCCGCTATTTTCTGTATCTCGATGAGGATGGCAATTTGACGTCAGATCCGACTCACACTATCGAGACCGTCTATTCGGATATCACCGCCTTTGGAAAAGCCCGCCGGCTTGAAGTCACAACCAGGGATTCAAATGATCAACTGCGCCATCGTCAACTATCCGATCGAAGTTTTGAAAATGAAACAGATCCGGGTTGGATCGTTGATCGAGTAGACTGCTCTGCGAGCACTAGTACAAAATACAACCAAGATGGTATGCAAATCGGTGATTCCTCGCATAAAGTCAATTCGGTTTTCCAGTATGAAGGATCGTCCTCAAAACTTTCGGTGGAAACCCTTTTATCGGATGCTCTGGATATGGATGCATCCGAATGTGCGTCGTACCAGAGTAGTAATGATTTTGTCACTCGGGATACTATTATCTACGACGAGTTTGGCAATCCATGGCAAACTTTGCAAACGTGGCGGCAAAGTGGGTCTGACACTTATGAGGAGCGCAAAAAGCAATTGTCTTATCTCGATGCTAGGCACGTAGATAAAACCTACGCCTGGATTGAGAATGGGTGGGTTATCACTGATCAGGTCGAGGAGTTTAATCGCTTCGGTCAGCCGCAGGTAATCTCCTTAAGCAATGCAACGCGCCAGAATGTTGTCTACGATGAAATGGGGAGGCGTTTCGCGGCTTGGGATGAAACTGATACACTCACTGGATCGGGAGCTTGGACAGTCAGTTATAACGAATGGCTATTGACAGGCGATCTGTTGGGATGCCCGGATGGTGCAATATATAAGGCTACCGCTCGAGAGGCTGGTGGCGGTAGAAGCCAAAGCTGCTATGACGCACTGGGCCGAGTGATACGCAGCAGACAGCTCGGGTACGAAGGGGACTGGATCCATGTTGATCAGCAGTTCGATTTTGCTGGCCGGGTCATTTATGAATCTATGCCTCATTTCGGTGGAGCGGATCCGTACTGGACAGAAACGTATTATGACCAACTTGGTCGACCGACAAATAAATTTTCTCCTTCGGAACAGAATGATTACCATGAGCTAATTTTCAGCTATTCAATTGGAACTGGCTCAGAGCCAAAAACCATCAAGTCTGTCGAGGAGCGATGGATTGATTTGGAAGGGAATCTGAATAGCCGGGAACGCCACAACAAGAGCAACGTGTTCGGGGAGGTTATCGAGAGAGTAAATTTCGACCAAAGCACAACGCAGTTCCAGTATGATGTGATGGGAAGAGTCACAGTGACTGATGGGCCATTGAGCGGGACCATTGATGCAATCACTATCGAGTACGACTACTTCGGCAATAAGCAACGTATGGACGACCCGGATATGGGTATTTGGCTCTATCTCTACAATCCAATAGGTGAACTGCTATGTCAGGTAGATGCTGAGGGTAACGGGATTGTGTTTGAATATGATTCCCTTGGGCGCCTTGTCCGAAGGGATGAGTATCGGGGTGTCGCAGTATCTGGCCTTATGGAACTCACCAACTGCGAGTTTTCCGGGTCAACCCACGAAGCAGCAACAACCTGGACCTTTAATCCCATCCCCGGCGGCTCCTCATTCGGTCAGGTAGTGAGTCAGATCCACAGCGACTACAGTAACCGTCAAAGCGTGTGCTCTGCATCAATAGGCCAATCCAATTTCTCTGAAGCGCTTGAGTTCGACTATGACGACTGGGCCCGCCCGGTGCAAACAACTACAAAGCTGCGCTGTGGCAATAATGAGCGTGAGTTCGTCGAACGATGGCGCTATGACGGCGTCGGTCGACTGTTTCAGAAATTTGACGCCAGAAGTGATTTTGTCGAAGACACATGGGAATATCTTTATGATGTTGGTGGTCGGGGTGAACGCTATACCTATAACGATTTCGGTTATCGGGATGCCGTTTACGATGCCCGCTACGGTATCGAGGCAGGGCCGCTCTACGTCATTGATGATGCGGATGCGCTTGGCAACGTCGTTATGGCAACAGCCAAGAATGGAATGGTCTATCGATCACGGTACGACAGAGCCACTGGAGCGCTGCTCGATCGCTACGACAGTGCCGACAAGGCCTTGGGCGAAGAGGTCGCCCAGTTGTCGGTAGCGACCTGGGATGCGGTGGGGAGACTGCGGCTCCGGTCGAATTTCGGTTTCGGATATTCAAATGGTGTCGCTTCCACGCCTCATCATGAGTACTTCGCTTATGACACTCGGGATCGCCTCGTTGAAACTCGATATACAATCAACGAGCTCGACGATCTGGCCACTTGGGATCGGCCTCAGATTCTTCGTTATGATTCATCAGGCAATATTTTGTGTAAGTCAGATGTTCATTGGCCGATGGCTTCCCAAGTATCCTGCGAACAATCCCAGCTCTATCTTTACGGAGACGGTATTACTCAGGGCGCAGGCCCTCATGCACTCCGTGAGGTCAATGCCAATGGCGTGACCCGTACGTTTGATTACGACAAAACCGGCAATCTGGAAAATGATGGAATGCGAGAGTATTCCTACAACACAGCTCGTCGGATGGCCCACTCTATGCGGAATAGTGGCGCGGATCGAGTGGACTACTTCTATGGAGGGGGCCGCGAAAAACGACTCAAAGCCCAGCAGACCGATGAAGGTCTGATATACACGTTCTATGTGGGAGATGTTCAGGTTGAAGTTGCGAATACTCCGGGCGCCGTTATCAAGAAATACGAGAAACACATTGAAGGTTTTGGCCTTGTCACCGAGTATCCGGCTACTGGCATTGTCCGAACCTTGTTCAAGCATGTCGACCACCAGGGATCACTGGTAGCGCTGTCGGATGAAAATGGCAGCGTCGAGGCACGAATGAGCTTCGATGCCTGGGGTAATCGGCGCTCCCTGGACACCCAAGGTTGGGGGCAGTGGTTGCAGTGGACTGCAAGTTCGCCGTCTGCCTGGAATTCAGAATTCATGGCGATGCTCGCTTGGACGGATCGTGGATACACAGGGCATGAGCATATTGATTCCCTGGGCTTGATCCACATGAACGGCCGAATCTACGATCCGCACCTTGGGCGGTTCCTGCAGTCAGACCCGTTTGTTGAGGATGAGGGCACGCTAAACCGATACACTTACGTTCATAACAATCCACTGGGGTGGGTGGATCCGTCTGGATTTACCGGCCGACAGGCAAACAATACCCGGGACATGGGAAGTCAGTACAGGCGGAATTTTGCCGTTAGTGCCATTTCCATGTTCGCGATGGGGGCGCCCAATATCTGGCTGGGAGCAGCGGCGGCCGCGACAGCAACCTATGTGGCGACCGGAAGCCTGAAGGATGCGTTCGTTTCAGCAGCGACTGCATTTGCTTTTTATGGGGTTGGCCAGAAGATACCGGATGGTGGAAAAGTTTTTGCCCATGGCATCGTCGGCGGAGCGTCGGCTGCCGCTTCTGGGGGTGATTTTGCGCGCGGATTTGTGTCGTCAGCATTTGTGAAGATGGTTTCACCGGGCATTCAGGATTTAGAAATCCATGAGAGTGCTCAGATAATGCTGGCTGGCGTGGTTGGCGGGCTTGCCAGTGAGATTACCGGGGGTGATTTCGCAAATGGGGCGGCGACTGCGGCGATGGCGTATGCGTTCAGTTCGGCGGCTCGATCGAGTCAGCCTAAAGGCGAATGGATCTTCCCAGAGGGTGGTTCGACGGATATGAATGACTACGACACTGTGATGACCAACGGCATTTTGGGTGATCGTGATCAGTTCGTGCTAGCGGTCAACGCAGAGCAAATTCCGGGTTACTTCAACCCTTCGAGCGGCGCTCTTGGCGATATCTTCGAGTCGATTGGCCAGAAGTTCTTTGGCTGGGCTGGAGACTCTTTGGCCGCTGGATTCTCACAAGGTCTCGCTGGTGTCGATCATCCAATGAGGATCATTGCTCACAGCCAAGGGACGCTCACGGTCGCGAATGCGGCGAAGTATTACGGATTGCCACAGGGATCGACGTTGATCATGCGCAGTCCAGCGATCAGCCGATGGCGAGCGAATTCTGCAGCCAATGCTATTGGTGGAAGCATGCAATACGTTCAGCCTTATGGTGATATTGCCAACATCTATGCGCCTTCGCTGAATCCAGTTCGCTGGATGTCCGGGTTCCGCGATGTCTTCTGCGGTGCTTGTACGCATACGGCCAACGGTTTACCTTAGGAGTCGTGCTGTGAGAATGCTTTTCAAACTCCCCTCAATGCTGCTGTTGACGCTGTTGATGGGGTGCAATATGTCGGGGTGCGGAATGGCCGGTACTGAACCATTTGTCGATGCTGAGAAGGATGAGCAAGGCAACTTGCGCCTGCTCGATACACCCCGGATGTGGCAGAACTGGACTGAGAACGTAGACTTCCGTGTTTCTAATGAGGTTGCTGGCCGGCGGCCGCCTGGTGGGAAATCGACATGGAATGATTTCTGGCTCCGGCTGATTGACGAAAATAGAGAGGCGCGTGAAAACGCTCAGAAGTACATCAACTACATCATCGAGAAGCGCCAGGAAGCCGGCTTACCGCCCCTTGAGAGCTATCCCGAGTAGTTTTGCTTCACAACCACATGAAAACGCCCGGTGCTGCCGGGCGTTCTTGTCTCTAACCTTCTTCTTTAGCCGCGCTGTTTACGTGTGCTCCACCATCTCTGGCGACAAGTCCCGCCGCTTGTGAATCACGGCCAGCACGAAGACATCCTCGCCCTTGATCTCATAGATGACGCGGTAGGAGTATGGAAGTAGTTCTCGGATGTTGTTGTCGTCGAGTTCCGACACTTTGCGGCCGATGCGCGGCAGGCGGTCGAGGATGCCGGTCTTGGCGACGATATCCTCGGTCACCTTCTTGGCGTAGTAGCGGGAATCGGGGGCGATGAAGTCATGGATGGACCGGAGGTCGGCCTTGGCCGGCTCGGTCCAGATCACCACGACTCGATTTCTCGCTTCAGGTCTTCCTGGCTGATGGTCCGGCCCTGCTCAGCCGCTTCTTGGCCCTTCCGAATTTTGTCGAGTACGTAGAGCCGGTACATGATCTCATCCATGCCGGCATCGTCGGGCAACTTGCCGATGGTTTCCAGTGCGTCCTGTTTGGTGAGTTGCATGGTGTTCTCTCAATAATCGTGGGTCAGGCCGACTTGGCCAGAAAGGCGTCGATGGTTCTGAGCAGCGCTTCCTGATCACGCTTGGGTAATTGCTCAATCTTCTCCAGACGCCGGATCACGCGCCGGCTGGGTGCGCGCGCAGGTACTTTGATCTCCTCGATTCCCAGCAGTTCATCCACGCTGACCCGAAGGGCACGTGCCAGCGCGGCCAGCATCGCCGCCGGCGGATGCTCGGCCTCGGTCTCGTAGTAGGCGATCATGCGACGGGTGACGCCGCCCATGGCTTCGGCCAGCTCGGCCTGGGTGTAGCCGGCCGCCTTGCGCAGCTGAGCCAGCCGGGCACCATCCCAACCTTGTTCCTGAACCTTGTTCTTGGCCATCTGTGCATTCCGCTGACAGGTCTGGCCTTCAGTGTAAGCCCGGTTTTCGTTCATTCGCCTTGCACGCTGTTCGTGAGTCATTTATAGTGCACGAAAATCGTACATTCTTGTATCACAAAAAGCCAGCCCGGGAAGATGTGAAAAAAATCGCGCCGGGGGCTTGACAGGTTTTTGGAGGAACCCCGCTTATGGCCCGTATCCCCGATGAACAGATCGCCCGCTTAAAAACCGAGGTCTCGATCGTGCGCCTGGTCGAGGCGGCCGGCATCGAGTTGAAGAAGCACGGCGGGAGTGACCGGGTCGGCCGCTGCCCGTTCCACGACGACCGCACACCGTCGCTGGTCGTCTCGCCCGAGAAAAACCTCTGGCACTGTCTCGGAGCCTGCGGGATCGGCGGTTCGGTGATCGACTGGGTGATGCGCTTCCACAAGGTCA
>Ga0076930_101287_pt1 | contig 14246 bp, 9 predicted proteins | sample HotLakConsoUCCRE_FD_71149 | JGI IMG/M metagenome (GOLD analysis project Ga0076930, IMG submission 71149) | Hypersaline microbial mat communities from Hot Lake, Washington, USA - Hot Lake Consortium UCC-RE (version 3) (version 3) ...
AATATCGCCGAGCAACTGGGGATCCGTGGACAAACCGAAAACGGAAGACTCCTGGCCCTTACCGGGCTGGAACTGCAGGGATTCTCGGACGAGCAATTGCAGGAAGTGGCCGGTGCAGTGGCGGTCTTTGCCCGGGTCAGCCCGGATCAGAAACTCCGGCTGGTAAAGGCCCTGCAGGCAAGTGGCAAGGTGGTGGCCATGACCGGTGATGGGGTAAACGACGGACCGGCCTTAAAGCAGGCCAACATCGGCATTGCCATGGGTATTACAGGTACCGAAGTCGCCAAAGATGCTTCGGATATGCTGCTTACCGACGACAATTTCGCTTCCATAGAGGCCGCCGTGGAAGAGGGACGGGGGGTCTTGGACAACCTGACTAAGTTTATTGTCTGGACCCTTCCGACCAACCTGGGAGAGGCCCTGGTCATCCTTGCCAGCATTGCTTTTACCACCCAATTGCCGCTGGCCCCGGTGCAAATTCTATGGATCAACATGACCACTGCCGTGTTGCTGGGCTTGATGCTTACCTTCGAACCCAAGGAAAAGGGCATCATGGATCGGCCTCCGGTTCCCTCGGACAAGCCCATCCTTACCTTTCCCCTGGTCATGCGGACCCTGCTGGTGGGGACCTTGCTGATGCTCAGTTCGTTTTTGCTATTTCGTTATGAGTTATCCCTGGGGGCCAGCCTGGCCGAAGCCCAGACGGTCGCGACCACGGTATTTATAGTGCTGGAAGGCTTCTACCTGTTTAACTGCCGGTCTTTGCGAAGATCGGTCCGGGAAATCGGCTGGTTTTCCAATAAATGGGTGTATGTGGGAGCCTTTACCATGCTGCTCCTGCAACTCGTATTCATTCATGCGCCGCTGATGAATTCCTTGTTCCACTCGGCTCCCATTGGCCTGGATTCCTGGATTAGGGTGCTGGGTGCAGGTGTGGGCCTGTTTGTGCTAGTGTCCCTGGAAAAAACCATCCGGAGAAAATTCACGAAATCGGAAGCCTTTTAATGGGGTTGATGCTCAAATTATTTATTAAAAAGATGCTGGTGAACGAAACGCCTTAAAGGAAGAACGTTCAAACGGCACTGGCAATAGTTATTGCGGATGAGCGGGATTTTTCTGAATGTCGTATTGAACAGTTACCCCATCGCAGTGCAGCGGTACAACCGACCCAGGCTAAGGCGTGTTTTGGCGTAAATCGAATGGGACGTGGGAGTAAAAAAAAGACCTGTACTGGTCTTTTAACCTAGCCTATCTATTACGACCTTACACTGCTTTAAAATCAGCCGCTACGCTGCTGTTTTCGATTTCTCCGTAGCGATGCGATGCCTCAATCTCCAAACTGCCTGATTTTCTTGCAGTTTCAGCTCTCATTACGATTCCTAATGCATAGTCCGGGTTTAGCGGATCAAAAGTTTTTTTATCTCCAGCAATCCTTATTGGATTAAGCATCAACACCGTAACTTATCCATCTAGTATACCTAATCCAATTGCCTTGGAAAAACAGGTGGTTTAGCGAGCATATCGGAGGGGGTATTTCGGTAATGAGGGGAAGTGGCAGGGAACGGGGAAAGGTTAAATTAAGGAGGTTTTTGAGCAATATAATGAGGCATTTCGTTGCACAGTCAGGTCAATTTGAATGCTGGATGCCTAAAATACGTGTATCTGTCGGGGTTTTGGTGGAATTTAACGAACACCAAAGCTTGGGTAGTATGATTCCATCGGCGATTGTAGAAAGACCGTGTATACGCTATCAGCAACCCAATACCGGGAAATAAATGAAGTATTGAGAAAAATCGACCGGCTAAACCTATTGCATTTTTTCACGTTAAGATGGTAAAATATATTTTTTTGTGTCAAAAAAACAACGATAAAATGGAAATTTTACATTAATGACAGTATCTTTGCAGTACCCTTTAAAGTTATGATTACGGAAACGGAAGTAGCCACCTTTTTAAAAGAGTTTAAAGAAAAAATGAGGTTTTGGGATGTACTCTTTCGTGACGACAGAGGCAAAAATACCCAGGCGCTGGTGGACCTGGAACTTCGTCCTGTAGACCGAAAAGCCATTTTGGAGCTGCTAGAAACCAAAGACTACAGCGAAGGTCCACTGACCGAAACCCTATACGGTGGTGTTGATATGTGGGTGTTTGGCAAAACAATAAAGAAAAAGGTAGTGTATATCAAAATTACCATGGGAGCGAAGGGCAGTAGCGTTATCTGCATTTCCTTTCACCTGGCACAATACAAATTGAACTATCCTTTTAAATAGAATATTATGAAAAGTCCAATTACAGGGAAAGACATGAAATTGACCAAAGAACGGAGGTCGATAGCTTTCAGAAAGGAAACATTTGAAATTGTTTTTCATTATTACAAATGCGAGGATAGCGGAGAACAATTTACCACTTCATCATTAGACGAAGTGAATATGAATCAGGTATATAACCAATACCGTGACAAATTCAATATTCCCTTTCCTGATGAAATCCTCCGAATTCGTGAAAAGTATGGGTTATCGGCTGCGAGGATGTCTGAAATTTTAGGTTTTGGTATAAACAGCTACCGCCAATACGAAGCAGGTGAAATGCCCAGTGTGGCCAATTCAAAGCTCATTCAATTGGTGGAAGACCCAAAGAAATTTATTGATATGGTGGAATTGTCCGGCACATTGGATGAAAAAGTAAAGTCCAAATATGCGCTAAAAGCAAAATTGCTGGCAGAAGAAAAGAAAAGGAACCTATTCAATTTGAATTTTAAAGAATATTTATTGGGAAATCATTTACCTGATATTTATTCGGGTTACAGGAATCCAAATTTTGAAAAATTTACCGAGATGGTGGTTTTTTTTTCCGACAAACTATCGCCATTCAAAACCAAGATGAACAAGTTGTTGTTTTACGCCGATTTTCTAATGTTCAAGCAAAGTTGTTTTTCCATCAGTGGCGTTCGATACAAAGCCATTGATATGGGGCCAGTACCCAATAATTTTCAAAGCATATTTGAATATTTAGCTAACAACAATGAAATTGAAATTTACAACATCGAATTTCCAAACGGTTACACAGGCGAACAATTCAAGGTAAGAAAAGAAAGAAAGTTTAATGCGGACCTATTTACAGAAAAGGAACTAAACAACTTGGAAAAAGTGGCAAGTGTATTCAAGGAAACAAGTACTGGTGATATCATCGAATTAAGCCATTTGGAAGAAGCGTGGAAGAAAAACGAGAAAGACAAAGGCCTAATCAGTTATGAATATGCGTTTGAATTAAATCAGTTGTAGGTGCTAATTTAGAGGGAATAACGCTGGCCGATACTATGTGTTTGGCATCCCGTTGTGTGAAGGTTGGTAAATTTGAGTACAGTAATCAATTAGAGTTTAGTGCTCCAAAATCCAACTTATAGGCTGTAAATCAATACCATACTCCCATCAATAGGAATATAGCCCATTCTAAAAAATAGCATTCCAAAGGCCCCGGCTTTAGCCAAAAATGTGGAAATGTAGGGGCATATGATTGGGAAAGCCAAAAGCCCAAATGATTTGGCTAAAGCCAATGATGTTGATAGACCCTATAATGCCAACAGCTAAAGCGGTAGGCAATTGATCAAAAATGGTTTTCTCAAAATTCAGCAATGAAGCAGGCCTAAAACACATGCTCGTGCCCTCAGGGCGGTGAAGACTCCTCATTTTTCGCTAAGCTACAAAAAATCCGGCCGCTGCGGTCCATCATAAGGCGCAGCTCCAACTTTTTCCCCTGAACGTTTATCTACCTCCAACAAATCGGGATCACTTGTTTCCGGGTCCAGGATCAGGCCGTAGTGCCGGCCCATCCAGTAATCCCTGATAAAGCCCACCGGCTCCATGATGCGCTTGCTATTTTGTCCGCCATCCAACACTATAGCCCTTCTGGCACCACGGGTGACGGCCGCTTCCCGGGGGGAAATGGCTTTTACCCCGCCTTCATAGGAAGTGTAGCCCTCTTCCACAAATAAATCGTCCCGGTGGGAATTGCGGTAATTGTGTTCGATAGCGTCCAGGGTCCATTCCCGCAGGTGTTGAACGGCGGCTTCCAAATCCGCATCGTTTCCGGTCATGGCAGCATAGGTAAAGTTAAACCAGGGGATCTTCTCCATGCGCTTGATTTCAAAAGTACGCTCCAGGCTTCTCAGGTAGATGGAACGCATTTCGGGATCCTTCTCATAGCGCAGCAAGGTATTGTAGGCTTCAAAGGCCAGGTTGTCATCCCAGGGGGCAATCTGGGAAGGAGGGAAGGTATTTTTTTGCTTGATAGTATTTTCCGCATAGCCCCAATCTACCAATTGCTGGTATCCTTTCTTGAAGCGTTCTTCTCTAGTCAGGGCATAGGTGGAGTAGGAAAAAGCCAGTGCTTCCAGCCCATTCACGCCCCGGTCGGACCAGCCGTAGGGACGGAGCAGGTACTCCGGATTCCAGCGTCCCCAGCGGGTGGGTTGCCCATCGGCATCTATCAGTACCCAGTTGTTTTCCATGATGTATCCGGCGATGCGGCGCATGTGTTCTTTGGCCAGTTCTTTTTCTTTGCCTTCGGCCGCCAGGTCGTGAAACAAGGAAACGCTGTAGAAATGTGCTATGATTTCGTCGCTGGAGGCGTCGCCTTTCCAGTACCAGAGGCTATCAGCCGTAGCATTCCATTTGGCCGGCAAGCCGCCGGAGCCCCGTTGGCCCATGGTGCCTTTATCTCCTTTGCGGGACCAGATGGAGCGGGCGATCAGGCCATCGATTGGCGTGATCCGTTCCAGCCACAACATGGCTTGGAAAGCATCCACCGCCTCTTTTCGGGTGGCTTCTTCGCCCGTTACGGCGTATTTATAACTCATGGCTGAAAGGTAGGTGGCCGTATGGGCTCCATCGTTATCGCTGATTTCACGTACCCATTCGCCCTGGTAATCGCGGATGGTGTGAATAAAGCCCATGCGCTTATGGCCCCAATTTTCCAACCAGTATTCGTAGTGGTCAGCCTTTTTCCTCAGGGTAAACGGTTCGTAGCGGATAATCCCAATGCCGCCTTCCGTGGCCAACAGTACTTCGTTTTCGGCCACGGCTATGTCGTTGACCCGATTGTCCGGCAGCCAGTGGTCGGCACCGAAATAATGCCAGTCCTCGTCCAGCATCCGTATCGCTCCTCTGGGCGTGCCGATCCATACATCCCGGTCAAACCCTTGTACCAATTGCCGGGTTTCTTCCACCGGAAGCCCATCGGCTCCCTGGATGGATTGCAGGGAAGCACCCCGGAGAACGCCTAATCCCCGGTCCGTGCTGATAAACAGCCTGCTGCCCATGGAAAGCAGTTCACCCGTATTTTTGGAGGGCAGGTTGCCCCAGTCGATCAGGTGCTCGTTGACCACCTTGCCGGAAAGCTGCACCAGTTGCCCGGGTCGAAGGACATGCAGGGTGCCGCTGTAACTGGCAATGGAGGTGATAGGACCCAATTTCACCGGATCGGCGAGTAGCTGGGTGCCGTCTTCCATCAGCATGGTCACATCACTGGACAGATAGCCCCCTTCGGGCTCAATATCGGTCAAATTTTCTTGCTCATAGACATAAATGGCATCACGGGTGGCCGCATGGACCTTGCCCAGATGCAGACAAACATCCACAAAGCTGCCTTCACTGAGTTTCTCCCAGGAATTATCGGCAAAGCGGTAAAATCCGGAGGAAGCCATCACCCAGGCCGTATTGTCCAACACCTCCATTTTGCTTATTCCCGCCGGACTGCCGGGTACCGGCTGGAGTCCGTTCGCTTTTAATTCCTGAAGCTTTCCATCCAAAACGGCATAGGAACGACCAGACAAAATGGCTACCTGTGTGACGGCCGAGGGGGTAGTAAGGATTTCACTTTTTTCCTGGAGGAATACCTTATCGGCTACCGGTTCCCAGAGGGTTTGCTGGGCTGCCAGGGGCAAAACAAAGACAGATAAAAGAAGACCAAAAGAATAGAATTTCAGCGATTGAATCATGGAATAAATTTTTGTGATTGGGTCTGCGATGATGCGCTCTATATCCTATACCGTTTCTTTCAGAAAAGGGCCATTCGGAAGACTCGAATCCTGATAGACGGTGGCTTCCGGTAGGTGAATCAGAACTGGTGCAACTTGATGCGAGAAAGGTAAAATCCAGAAAAAATTACTTAAAGCATGGTATTCTGATAGGCTTTTGGGGTTTTTCCAAAACGGTTTTTGAACGCTCTGATAAAATGCGTGACATTATTGAAGCCAGCCATAAAGCAAACTTCCTGCACCTGTGCCAGGCCTTGCTTCAGATAAGTTGCGGCCAGGCTCAGGCGTTGGTCCAGGATGTATTCCATATGACTGATGCCCAGCTCTTTCTTAAATGATCGGGAAAAATGTGCTTTGCTCATACAGGCTTTATCACTCAACTGATCCAAGCTAAGGTTTTCCCTGATATTAGCTTTGATTGATTTAGTTGTCGTGCCCTCCGGCTTCGTTCAGTGCATTGGATAAATAATAGGTGCCCGCCACCACCACGCTATCTTTAAATAAGGCTTCATCTGGGTTCAGGATGGCGGTGTAACCCATGGCTTCGATTCCGGTTCGAACCTGCTTTCTTTGATAAACTTTCCCTTCCTGCTTGCTATCCTGTAATACAAAAAGAAAGGTTTCGCTTCCTTCATGGACAATAGACCCGGAAGGTACGGTCCATACAGAGTCCTGGTTCACTACTATATAGCTATTGATATACATTCCCGGCAGGAAGGAATCATTTTCAGTATCTAAATGCGCATGCACCTGTACAAAACGGCCTTTGGGATCGATGGTATTTCCTTTTCGGTAAACGTGCCCGTAAAACAATTGCTCTTTAAAATCAGGTAAGGTAAAGGTCACCGCCTGTCCTTCATTTACCCTGGGAATATCCTGTTCCAATACTTTCATCTCCACATGCAGGTGTTCACTGTTGATCACCTCCATCAACACCTCATGCGGCGCACTGTGCTGCCCGACAGATGTTTGCAAAGCGGAAATTTTACCCGAAATCGGACTTTTTAAAAGCACTTTTGACTGCAGCTTACCTTGTTCCAGGGAAGAAATATCCGCTCCCATCAGTTGCAGGTTGTTTTGCAGGGCGGATTTTTTTGCCCTGGCTGCCTGAAATGTCGCCCGGGCTTCTTCCAGTTCTTTTTGGGAAGAGATATTATCCTCCCGCAAGCTTTGTTTTCGTTCAAAGTCGCTTTCCAGATTGGCGAGGCTGCTGAGAGTTTCCAGGTATTCCTGCTGCATGGATATAAATTCAGGGCTGGAAGCGGTGATTACTACCTGTCCTTTGCTAACGGGATCGCCCACAATAAAGTGGATTTTTTCGACAAAGACCGTGGTAAAGGAGTTGATGGTGGCTTTGTACTGCGGAGGGGAGTCGATAAATCCGGGCGCTTTCACCAGGTTGGTCAGGGGCTGTTTGACGAAAGTTCCGCGACGTATGCCCGTAATGACCTCTTGTTCCGGTGTCAACTGTACCGTTGCTTCCCTGTGTTCCATGGATTCCTGATTTTCTTCCGTGGTACGTGTATCCTCCTTGCAAGCCATCAGTCCGCTCACAAGTAGTAATAGGAGGAAAAGGTTCGATAGTTTGATATTCAGCTCTCCGGCTGGCGTTCTCGTTTTACTCAATATCATGGCAGGTTAAAATAGTGAATGTCAATAAGGGTTTGATGGTATTCGTTCAAGAGATCCAGGTGATCCATTTGGATTTCGCTGGCATATTCCAGGCTGCGGATGTACTCCAGGTAATCAATTTCCCCCTGGTTAAAACTTCTATGTGCTGTGTCGATGATTTCTTCTGCCATCGGTAGCCCCTCCTTGTTATAGTAATCCAACTCTTTGAGGTGCATTTCCAGCCTGGTTTTTTTCTGGTTTATGGCTGATTCCCAGCGGATACCTAAATCATTGATTTTGTTTTGTGATTGGTAGACGGAAAGGCGGGCGGATTGCACCCTTGCCCGGGAGGGTCCAAACCAAAGGGGAATCTGTATGCCGGCCTGGTAACCGAAAAAACCACTGACGCCATCAATTTTCTGGAACATGTACTGCACATAGAGCCCGGGGAGCAGTTTGTTTTGCATCTGATTCTTTTCCGCTTCAAAACGTTCTTTTTGATGCATCAAATAGCCGTAGGAAGGGTGATTTTCCAGGTCTGGGAATTCGGCGTAAGCCATGGTCAGCGGAGGGCTCTTGAGCTGTAATGTATCCGGGGACTGTACCACTTCCTGAATTTGCCGGTAGACAATTTGGATTTCCTGCTCCAGTTGAGAATAAGCCATACGGACTTTTTCAGACCGGGCTCTTGCCATGACCATGGCCAACCGGTTGGTCGTGCCGGCGGCATACCGCTTTTCGGAGGCCCTATACAGTTCCTGGTACAGGGAATCAAATCCGGCATATTGTTCCTTCTTTTTGACCAGGTAATCCAGTTGGTAACAAGCTTTATACAGTTGTTTTTTAAGGTTTAGGGTCTTGATGTCATAAAGATCCTCTGTGATCAGGCTTTCCTTTTCCAGTACCTTTTTTCGGGAAACATAGACTCCTGGAAAATCAATGTACTGTTGGAATCCGAAAGAGTTTACTCCATCTCCCTCCAGGTTTCGTTGGTTTTCCTCCGTGCCGATAAAGAACAGGGATGGGGCAATATCCCAGGCAGTTTTGGTCTGGACCTGACTGTTTTCCAAGGATATTCTGGCGGCCGCCAATTCAAAATTATTTTCCAGTGCCATGGACCAGGCCGTTTCCGGATCTACAGGACCCTCCTGGGCCTGGCTTAGAAAGGGGATTCCAAGCAGTATGGCCAGTGCCGTCAGCGCTTTGCCGGGGCGAAAGCCCTGAACTTTCTTCGATTTTACTACATAATAGACCACTGGCAAGACGATCAGGGTAAGAAAAAATGCGGTGATCAGCCCACCTATTACTACCGTGGCGATGGGCCGCTGCACCTCCGCTCCTGCAGAAGTGGATAGCGCCATGGGAATAAATCCCAGGATATCGGTGGATGCAGTCAAAAGTACCGGCCGCAAACGGTTTTTACAGCCCTTCAGGATTCTTTTGCGTATATCGGTTTCTCCGCTATTTTCCAGGTCATTGAGGTAACTGATCAACACGATGCCGTTGAGCACTGCGATGCCAAACAAAGCAATAAAACCGATACCTGCGGAAATACTAAAGGGCATGCTTCTTATCCATAGCGCCACAATTCCACCAATTACCGCCAGGGGGATGGACAAGAATACCATGATCGTCTCAGAAACAGAATGAAAGGTAAAGTAAAGCATAATGGCAATCAACAACAAGGCAAGCGGCACCACCTTGATCAGGCGGTCCCGGGCCTGGTTCAGGTTTTCAAACTGTCCCCCATAGGCGATGGAATAGCCCGTGGGCAAATCCAACTCAGCATCCAGCAATGCCTGCACATCGGTGACAATGGATTCCACATCTCTTTCGCTGGCATTTAAACTCAAAACAATCCTTCTTTTGGTATCATCCCGGGATATTTGTGCCGGCCCCGACTGAAAGCTGATGTCAGCCACTTGTTTCAATAATATTTTTTCCCCGTTTTCCAGGGGCAGACTTAACTCGTTTACCACCTCGGTGCTGACCGTCTCCCTATCCAGACGCAGGGCCAGGTCAAAGCGGCGTTCGTTTTCAAAAATTGTACCTACGCTGCTGCCGGCGAAGGCGGTACGGATTACCTGATTCACATCGGCAATGCTGAGGCCATAGAGGGCAAGCTTTTCCCGGTCGTAGCGGATAGAAATCTGGGGCAGTCCTACCAATTGTTCTACTTTGATATTGTCGATCCCTTCCACATCCCTAATAATGTCAGCGGCCTCCAGGCCGTAGCGGTACAGGGTTTCCAGGTCTTCCCCAAAGATCTTAATGGCCAGGTCGGATTGCACCCCCGTGAGCAGTTCGTTGAAGCGCATTTCGATGGGCTGGGTAAACTGGTAGGTGATGCCTGGTAAAACAGAGAGCTCCTCGGTCATAAGGTTTGCCAGGGCTGTTTTGGAATCCACCCTTGACCAATCATCCGGGTCCTTTAGCTTGATGATGATATCAGACATTTCCATGGACATGGGATCCGTGGGGATCTCCGCCGCTCCGATTCTACTGACGACTTGTTCCACCTCATCGGGAAATTTTTCCAACAGAATGGACTCGATTTTGGTGGTGATTTCGATGGTCTGGGCCAGGGAAGTTCCCGGCTTCAATACCGGCTGGATCACGTAATCGCCCTCGTCCAGCGTGGGCAAAAATTCTCCACCCAGCCGGGAGAATATAAACAGGCTGATTCCAAATGCAATCAGGGCCGTAATTAAAACAAACTTCGCATGTTTTAGGGCACGTATCAATATGGGCTCGTACCAACCGTGGACGGTCCGGATAATCTTGGCGGACAGCGTACCTTTTTCATCTTTTGAAGGGCGGATAAACAGGGCCGCCATGACGGGCACATAGGTCAGGCAGAGAATCATGGCTCCTCCCAGAATAAACATAAAGGTCAATGCCATGGGTTGAAACATTTTTCCTTCTACTCCGGTGAAACTCAGGATGGGAATGAAAACAATCAAAATGATGATCTGACCAAAAATGGCGGCGTTCATCATTCGATTGGAACTCTCAATGACCAGCTTGTCCACCTCCTCTTTTTGGGCATTCCCTTTCAAGCCGGGAAATTTTTTGCTCATTTGGTAGACTACATACTCGACCACCACTACTGCTCCATCGATCAAAATCCCGAAATCAATGGCACCCAGACTCAGCAGGTTGGCATCTACCCGAAAAAGACTCATCAGCGAAATGCCAAAAAGCAAGGAAAGGGGGATGACGGAAGCTACCAGTAATCCGCTGCGAAAATTCCCCATCAGGATGACCAGAATGAAGATGACAAACAAGGCGCCCAGGATAAGGTTTTCCTGTATGGTGGAGGTGGTCTTGTCGATCAGCATGGAACGGTCCAGAAATCCATTGATGTACACCCCTTCCGGGAGTATTTTTTCTATTTCAGCTATGCGTTCTTTGACACTTTTGATCACCGCATAGGAATTTTCCCCTTTCAGCATCATGACCTGCCCCAGCACTTTTTCCCCTTCTCCGTTACCCGTAATGGCCCCAAAACGGGTGGCGTATCCGAAGCGCACCTTTGCCAGGTCACCTATGGTCAGGGGCACACCTCCACGATTGGCCACGACAATTTTTCGAATATCCTCCAGGGATTGGATCATGCCCTCGCCTCGAATAAAATAGTTGGTCTGGTTTTTTTCCAGATAGGCCCCACCGGCATTTTCATTGTTGTCCTCCAGGGCTTTTAGAACTTCCAGAAGGGAAATGTCCATGCTTCGGAGCTTCTCTGGTTGCATGGCCACTTCGTATTGCTTCAGGTAACCCCCCCAGGTATTGATTTCCACCACGCCTTTGATGCCAGTGAGCTGCCGCTTTATCAGCCAATCCTGGATTTCCCGCAAGTCCATCACCGAATAGCGGTCTTCGTAGCCCGGGCGTGTTTCCAGCGTGTATTGGTAGATTTCACCCAGGCCGGTGGAAATGGGTGCCATTTCCGGACTACCAAAATGTGCCGGAATGTCCTTGCTTGCCTGAGCCAGTTTTTCTCCGATCAATTGCCGGGGCAGGTAAGTGCCCATGCCTTCTTCAAAGACCACGGTGATAGTGGACAGCCCGTATTTGGAGACCGAGCGGATTTCTTCCACCCCGGGTAAATTGGCCACCGAAAGTTCTATAGGGAAAGTAATAAATTGTTCCACCTCTTCCGTGGCCAGGTTTCGCGCTACCGTAATGATCTGTACCTGATTGCTGGTAATGTCGGGGACAGATCCAATGGACAAACGCTGGAAGGAAAACATTCCCCAAATGATCATGCCCAGTACCGCTAAAAGAACAATAAATTTATTTTTTACGCTGAAAGCGATTATCCGGTGTATCATTTACAAAATAATTTGCTGCAAGTTAAAAATAGTTTGTTGGATTTTAACGAGTTAGAGACATGATAGAAGTCATTGTTGATAGACTATTTTCCCATCCATTAAGGTCAGGGAGACTTGGGCCTGTAGGATTTCAGCCTCCGGGATTTCCATTATATTCCGGTCAAAAACGACAAAATCGGCTATTTTTCCTACTTCCAGGCTGCCTTTCATATTTTCTTCGAAGGCTCCATAAGCCGCATCCAGGGTGTAACTTCTCAGTGCCTGTTCCCGGCTCATCTTCTGATCCGCTTCGTAGCCTTCCTCAGGGCTACCGTCCAGGGTCTTGCGGGTTACGCTGGCGTAAAAATTAGCCAGGGGATTGATAGGTTCTACGGGTACATCGGTACCGTTGATGATGGGAACTCCTGATTGGAGCAGGGCTTGCCACATGTAAGCTCCTTCCTTGATCCGCTGCGCCCCCAGTCGCTCAATGGCCCAGGGCCTGTCTGAGGAGAGGTGAATGGCCTGCATCGCCGGAAGTACGCCTAATGCCGTAAAGCGAGGAATATCATCCGGATGCAGGTGCTGGGCATGTTCGATGCGAAAGCGGTGCTCATTGTGTTTTTCGGGAAACTCCTCCAGGGCGGCCTGGTACCTGTCCAGTACTTCTTTATTGGCCCGGTCTCCAATGGCATGGGTGCAGAGTTGAAACCCTTTTTCCAGGGCCATTTTAGAAACTTCATAGACGTATTCCATGGGAAGGGTTTCGTGACCGAAATGACCAGGTCTGTCGCTGTATTCCTCCAGTAACCAGGCTCCACGGGAACCCAGGGCCCCGTCACAACTCAACTTTATCGAACGGAAAGTAAGCAGGCTGTCTATTTGAGGTCCTCTATCCAGCCATTCTTCCAGAAACTCCCGGTTTCCTCCTGCGATCATGGCGTACATCCGGAGTTTCATTTTCCCCTTGCGTTTCATTTGTTGGTATAAGTCTACCGTTTTTGAACCAATTCCCGCATCGTGAAATCCCGTGATGCCATTCCGATGGCAAGCGGCCATCGCCAATTCGAATGCCTGCCGGTCCTTTTCCGGGCTATTGGCAGGAATGTGCCGGGTAATCAAACCCATGGCCGTTTCGTTGAAAATACCGGTGGGATTTCCGTTCTCATCCCGGATTATTTCCCCTCCTTCCTGGTGGTTGGGATCCCTTAGCTGTTCTTTCCCCAGGGGATTTAAGCCCGCAATTTCCATGGCCCGGGCATTGGCGAAGCCGGCATGACCGCTGGCATGGTACAAAAAGACCGGGTTATCCGGAGATACCTCACTAATGGCCTGATGTAAGGGGAAGCCATTTATTTGTTTTCCCGGCGATTCGGTCCACTTGCTCTGGTGCCAGCCACGACCGGTAATCCACTCACCCGCAGGCGTCCGATCGGCGGCCTCCTTTACCATAGCGACGATTTCCTGAAAACTTTTGGTAGCGGATAAATCCAGGTTCAGTTCGTTGTAGCCCAGGCCCATAAAATGCCCATGTCCTTCAATCCAACCCGGTGTCAAGGTTTTTCCTTCCAGGTCAATCACTTCCGTTTCAGAACCAATAAAGGATTTTACTCCTTCCTGATCTCCTACATAAATGATTTTATTTCCCTGTATGGCCATGGCCTCGGCGGTGGGCTGGTCGTCGTTTACCGTGTAAAGGATGCCGCCGGTAAATACCAGGGTGGCGGTTTCCGGGGATTCGGAACAAGCTCCCAGCAAAAGAATGGCTGGTAGTGCAAGGAATGCATAAAGTTTGGTTGTCATAAGTGGATCAATAATAATGGTTGATGATGGTTGAAAGGGTAATCAAAAGCCATACTCCCTTTCTACTTTACATATCCTAATTTTGTAGTTTTGGTACCATTTTTCCTTACCGAGCTGTTGGGCGAGTAGGTGTCGGGTTTCGTTTTTCCAGGCAGCAATGGCCTCCAGACTTTCCCAGTAGCTGACCGTTATTCCCAAGTTCTCTCTTGCGGATTCATGCCCGAGATAGCCGGGCTGATTTTTTACCAATGCTTCCATTTCCCGGGCCATTTGTGCATAATCTTTCCCGGCTTCCGGACTTCTGATGCTGGTAAATATCACGGCATAGTAAGGAGTGGTGTTGGTGTCACTGATCATGGGTAGTTTGCCTTGTTATAGAAAAGATCGGAAACTTTACGTTAAATATATTAAGAATTACTTTATGAGACAGGGCCAGCATCCAATTTAGAATCAATTTGGAGTAAGACCCTGTTCGTCACCTAGACA
>Ga0076930_101291_pt1:0-10000 | contig 14224 bp, 9 predicted proteins | sample HotLakConsoUCCRE_FD_71149 | JGI IMG/M metagenome (GOLD analysis project Ga0076930, IMG submission 71149) | Hypersaline microbial mat communities from Hot Lake, Washington, USA - Hot Lake Consortium UCC-RE (version 3) (version 3) ...
GCCATTGCCAGACCTGGTTGGCGCTACCCAACAACAGATCGCCGTTGTTCATCGGACTCAGCAGGCGCAGACTCTCGCCATCGGTAGGTTGTTGAAACGGTGGTGGCCGAAACTGTCCGGAATCTCGATCCAGCCATTGCAGCTCGCCACTCTCGGCCTGGACCCATAGTCGGCCGTGGGCATCGATATGCAGTCCGGCCAGAAAATCCGATGCCAGGCTGTGCGGATCATCGGCGCGTTGCTGGTAACGAATCATTCGGCCGCTGATCGGATCGAGATGATTCAGGCCGCCGGATTGGGTGGCTATCCACAGCCCGCCTTCGGCATCGGCAGCCTGTGCAATGATGTAGTTGTCGGAAAGGGAATGGGGATCGGTGGCGTCGTGGCGATAAACCTGGAAGGTGCGGCCATCAAAACGGTTCAGGCCGTCCTGGGTGCCAAACCAGATAAACCCCCGGGCGTCCTGGGCCATGCTGCGAACGGTGGCTTGTGACAGACCATCTCCCACGCCGAAGTCCCGAAATCGAACTTCGTCAACCCCGGGGCCGGCGGCCATGGCGGATGCCAGCCACAATGCCAGCAGCCCTGGCAGCCAGCCAGGGCAGACTCGGCAAAAGCCGATATTCCACCCTTTTGATTCGTTCACCAGTTAACCTTAGCCTGATTCCGGCTTCAAGTCGACAATCTGAACTTTGGTTTGACAAGGGATTTTTGATCATCATGCGCCATTTTCTGACCACCGAAGACTGGGATCGGCCCGAACTGCAGGCCTTGCTCGACACTGCCGATCAGCTCAGGCAGGATCCCGTCAACCAGCGCTTGCGTGGCCGTACCGTCGCGCTGCTGTTTCTCAATCCGTCACTGAGAACCCGATCCTCGTTCGAAATCGGGGCCTTCCAGCTCGGTGCCCATGCGGTCGTGCTCGAACCGGGCAAGGCGGCCTGGGGAATCGAGTTCGAGCCGGGGGTGGTCATGGATGGCAGCGCCGAGGAACATATTGCCGAGGTGGCCGGGGTGCTGTCGCGCTACTGCGATGCCATTGCCCTGCGGGCCTTTCCGCTTTTCAAGGACTGGAGCGAGGATCGCCAGGACAAGGTCATTCGGGCTCTGGCCAGGCATGCAACCGTGCCGGTCATCAATATGGAGACCGTGGTGCATCCCTGCCAGGAACTGGCCCTGATGCGGACCATCCAGGACCATCTGGGCCAGCCTGACGGCAAGAAGTTCCTGCTGACCTGGACCTGGCATCCGAAGCCCCTGAATACCGCCGTGGCCAATTCAGCGATGTTGATTGCCAGCAAGTTCGGCATGAATATCACCCTGCTGATTCCCGACGAGGCCTATCAGCTTGACGAGCGATTCATGGATGCGGCGCACTACCAGGCCGAACATGCGGGTGGCTCGATCGAGGTGACTGATAATATCGAGCAGGCTTACGCTGGAGCGGAATTTGTGTACGCCAAGAGCTGGGGCGCTTTGCCGTTGTACGGTCGGCCAGACGAGGAAGCGCAGCGGCGCGAACCGTTTCGTCACTTCATGGTGGATGCGGCCAAGATGGCCCTGACCGATAATGCGCGCTTCAGTCATTGTCTGCCGCTCAGGCGCAATATCAAGGCGTCTGATGAGGTGATGGATGCCGACTATTGTGTCGCGCTGGACGAGGCCGAGAACCGCCTGCACGTCCAGAAAGCGCTGATGCTTGAATTGATGGAAAGAAGGTGAGAGGGCGAGAGGGCGAGAGGGTTATCTCCTCTTCCCCTCTCCCCCTCTTTCCCTCTCCCCAGGCTTTTTACAAGGAATAACAATGTCAGATCAAACAATCGTGCTTGCCTTCTCCGGCGGCCTCGACACCAGCTACTGCGTATTGGCCCTGAAAGAACAGGGCTTCCAGGTGCATACCGCCTTTGTCGATACCGGGGGCATCAGCGCTGACCAAAAAGCCTGGATCGCCGAGCGGGCGCGTGCCCTCGGGGCGGTCGAACACCACGAACTCGACGCTTCCCAGGCGTTGTGGGATGAGTTTGTCGTTCCGCTGTTGTGGTCCGGTGCACGCATGCTCGAGCAGTACCCGATGCTGTGTTCGGATCGCTATGTCATTGTTGCCGAGTGTCTCAAGCTGGCCGACCGACTGGAAACCCCGCATTTTGCGCACGGTTGCACCGGCATGGGCAACGACCAGCTGCGTTTCGACCAGTCCGTACGCTCGCTGGGTGACTACCGGATTCACGCACCGATTCGCGAACTCCAGCGCGAAACCAGGAATGTCCGCGCGCATGAACTCGAATTGATGGCCAAGGCCGGCGTCGAGGTGCCGACCTCGTCCAGCCGCTACTCGATCAACGAGAATCTGCTGGGCGTGACCCTGTCGGGCCAGGAAATCGACGAATTTGGCGCCCCCGGCGGCGACACTCATGTCTGGTGCAAGCCGCGCGCCGAATGGCCGGAAAAGCGACTGGAACTGACCCTCGGATTCGACCAGGGACGGGCAGTGAGCCTGGACGACAAGCCGATGGCCGGCCCGGAACTGCTGGCCGAATTGAACCGTCGATTGGGTGCCTATGGCGTGGGTCGACACATCTACACCGGCGATGTATCGATTGGATTGAAGGGTCGGATCGTTTTTGAGTGCCCCGGCGTGGATGGCCTGATGATTGCCCAGCGCGCCCTGCGCGAAGCAGTGAATACCCGCCTGCAGAACCAGTTCCACCCGCAAATCGCCCAACGCTGGGCCGAGCTGGTTTACACCGGATTTTTCTACGAACCGCACAAGTTCGACCTGGAAGCCTATCTCCAAGGCGCCAACCGCTACGTCACCGGCGTGGTTCGCCTGGCCACCGAAGGTGGGTCAGTCAGCGCCGTCTCGATCGGCTCGCGCTACCTGCTAAAAGATCCCGAAGCTGTCTATGCCCAGTCCGCCGGCTGGACCCCGGAAGAAGCCGAAGGCTTTGTCAAACTCATCGGCCAGTCCTCAACCCTCGCCGCCCGAGTCAGAAAATCCTGAAATCGCAAAAAACATTAACCACCGAAAACACCGAAGGCACCGAAACTGATGAAATATCAAATCGCAAAACGTGGGATATGGGAAGAGGCTTCAAGCCTTTCCAGATTTGTTTGTTTTTTACCTTTCTTGATTCGCTGACTTCGGTGTTTTCGGTGGTTATTTTTTATCCTTTGCATTTTCAAAGTCTTGATCCATGACCGAGCGACTTCTTCAGCATCTTGCCAGGCTGGTTGCGTGTGACAGTCAGAATCCGCCGCGCGAGATTACGGCTGGCAGCAGTATGTTCAGCTATGTAGAGAACGTGCTGAAGCCGGCGGGTTTCACGGTTGAGTTTGATGACTACGGCGAGGGCCATGTCAATTGTCATGCGGTGCGCGGCCAGTCCGAGGTGCTGTTCAATTGCCACCTGGATACCGTGCCGGTCGGCGAGGGTTGGACCCGTCCGCCGCTGGAACTGACGATCGAGGGCGAACGGGCGTTTGGCCGTGGCGCGTGCGATATCAAGGGTGCCGCGGCCGCCTTGCTGGAGGTGGCTGAAACCACCGATGCGCCCATGGCCCTGCTGTTTTCCAGTGACGAGGAGGGTGCCGGCAGCTGCTGCATTCGGCATTTCCTGGAACAATCAGACCGAAGCCACTACGAGCAAGTCGTGGTTTGCGAGCCGACTCGTTGCGAGGCGATTCTGGCCCATCGCGGTTTTCTGTCGGTCAAGGGACGGTTTGCCGGGGTGATGGGGCATTCGTCCGAATTTCGCGCGCTGGCCGACAATGCCAATCATCGAATGGCGCGCTGGACGGTGGCGGCGCTGGACTATTGCCAGAACGAAGCTTCAGCGGGTCGGCATACCTGCTTCAATCTCGGCCTGGTCAATGGCGGCACCAAGTCCAACGTGATCGCCGGCGACGCCAGGCTGCACTACTCGGCCCGGCTTGGCCCGGGCCAGTCAAACGACGCGCTGTTCGATGCGCTGAAAGATCTGGCCGGTGCCGATGAGCATGCACAATGGGAAATTCCGTTCGCCGGTCCACCATTGCCTGCCGGCGGTCGCGATGACCAGGCTGCTCAAGCATTCTGCGCTCGGTATGAGCTTGCGATTGGCGAGCCGGTCGGCTTCTGGACCGAGGCGTCATTGTTCTCCGATGCCGGTCTGCCGGCCCTGGTCCTTGGGCCCGGCGACATTGCCCAGGCCCATGCCGTGGACGAATGGGTCAGCCTGGCCCAGCTGGAAATGGCCAGGAGCCTTTACCGGGAGATCGTGATCCATGGCTGAGGTGCGTCAGACCGTCATCGAGTTGCTGGGTCAGTTGGGTTCCAGCCGAGAGGCACGCCAATACCTCAAGCAATTTTCCCGGATCGAGGAATCGCGGTTCGCGGTGGTCAAGGTGGGCGGGGCCGTGCTGCGCGATGATCTGGACGAACTGGCCGCAGCGCTTGCGTTTCTGCATCGCCTGGGTCTGACGCCCATCGTGCTTCATGGTGCCGGACCCCAGCTTGACCAGGCCATGCACGAGGCCGGTGTGCCGGTGGAAAAGCACAATGGCCTGCGGGTGACCACCGAGGAAGTCATGGCGGTGGCCCGCCCGGTGATCTACAAGGCCAATGCGCGCCTGGTCGATGCGCTGGAAGCGCGCGGCGTACGAGCGCGCGGGATTCTGCACGGCGTCTTCAATGCCCGCCTGGCGGACCGCGAAACGCTGGGCCTGGTCGGGGAAATCGAAAGTGTCGACCTGGCTTCGCTGCGCTCGGCGGTCAAGGCCGGGGCGTTGCCGGTCGTTGCCTGCCTGGGCGAGTCGGCGGCCGGCCAGGTGATGAATATCAATGCCGATATCGCCGCGCGCGAACTGGTCTGGGCGGCCAAACCGTACAAGGTCATCTTTCTGACCGGGACCGGAGGGCTATTGGACCAGAACGGCCGAATCATTTCGGCGATCAGTATCAGCGGCGATTATGACCACCTGATCGCGCAGGACTGGGTTCATTCGGGCATGCAATTGAAGCTCGCCCAGATCAAGGACATGCTGGAGAAGCTGCCGAGTGATACCTCGGTCTCGATTACTTCGGCGGCCAAGCTGACTCGGGAGCTGTTTACTCACACCGGTGCCGGCACGCTGATTCGTCGTGGTGAACGTATCGACTGGCTCAAGACGATTCCGCCCGATCGACTCCAGGCCCTTGAGTCTCTGCTCGAGCAAAGCTTCGAGCGCAAGCTGCGTGATGACTGGTTGGAGGGGCGAAATATTATGGGCCTGCTGCTGGCAGAAAGCGGGCGGGCGGCAGCCTTGTTCACTCAAGGAGTGGACGGGATTCCGTATCTCGACAAGTTTGTCGTGACCCCCGAAGCTCGCGGTGAAGGTCTGGGTGCGGCCTTGTGGCAGGTTCTACGCGCCCGATTCCCGAAGCTCTACTGGCGCGCCAGGGCCAACAACCCCATTGCCGGGTGGTACCTGCAGCAGGCCCACGCCAGCTTCCGGCGTGGCGAGTGGATTGTGCATACCATCGGCGTCGAGAATTTCGAGCAGCTTGAACGTTTGGTCGTTGATGCGCGTAACAGGAATTCCGGCTGGCTGGAGGGTACGAACCAATAAAAGAACGGTAAGAAAGTCCCGGACGAAGAAGGTTTAGGTGTGATCTCTCAGTAGGTTGTCCACACAAGCGGCTGGATATTTGGTGGCAAGCGGCGAGTGGTGCCGCCTGCTGGTGAGCCGAAGGTCAGATCGCCAACATTGATGGATTCGACTTCTCTGGAGCTTGGCTGCCCGCGACTCGTATCCGATTGCTGGGGCTGCGAAGGTCTCTTCATGGAAACGTGACGATGGAAAGATGCTGAAGCTTTCTAGGCTGCCTCCGTGACCCTCGGCTCGCCATCAGACAGCACCACTCCCCGTTGTCAGATGGTTGCAATGGGCAAGGTTCTGCCTTTGCCAAACCCTCAATCTATTTTATTGAGTGCTGTCGGGAGGGCCAGCCCGAACCGCCCGGCAGTACCGGATGCTCGATGGCCTCTACATTTCAGACTACACAGGCTTGAACGTTTTTGTGGTCGGTGTGGACAACCTACTGAGAGATTACACTTAGGTTCGGGCTGACCATCAAGGAAAGATTGAAACGCTTACGCCGGACGTATTGCCGCAATACTTGTCCAGTCCAGTCAGCCGAGTCGTTAATGCTTCAAGAGGGTAGACGTAGGTTCCGAAATTGCCGCCTGATGGTAGATCAAGCTCCAGCGTTTCGTCTTCCGGGGTTAGAAACAGTCGAAAGCCACGACAGGCAGGGTCAGAAGCGTTTCGCGGCAGCAGTAGCCCACTACCCCAGTTTGAAAGGTCAGCGTTGTTGGGGTTCGAAATGGAAGCCATGCTCCCGCCAGTGACTTCGTAGATATCAAAATTAAAGACTTGATATTCATCCAGCCAGCCTTCTCCAATCAGCCACATCGGCTCGCCACTGTCATCCGGTTGGAAGGTATACCAATAGAACAGCGCACGTGGCGGATTCTCGTCAAAGAATTCGAACGAAAAGCCTTCTCCCGACAACGCAGGGTTGAAATAGGAGCCAGACCAGGCACCGTGGAAGAATGAGCCTAGAAGATTGATCCGCAGGCGCATCAACGGATAACCCGGCTGGCTGAAATCAATGCTGGCCGGATCGTACTCATGGCAGAAACTGCCGCCGGTGCCGGATTCCTGGCAATAGGTTTCGCCAGCGACCATCAGCCGAACCGGTTCGTCGTCCGGGTTGCCATACGAGCCGTTGTAGCCAGGATGAGGCAGCACCGGATCACTGGTGAACGGTTCTTCGAATGGGTCGCCGCGCTCGTCGGAGAAATGACGGTCGAGGCCGATCAAGTCGGCTTCGAGATTCTCCTTGGTGCCGGCATCCAGAATATCAGAACCGTAAACATCGATAATCAGCGGCCCGGTAAAGTCGCCGTTTTCATCGATCAGCTCATAGCGCTGAGGGTCGGCGTTGCCGACAAAGGCATCATCGCTCGGGTAAACGCGGGCAAAGTAGGTCAGAAAACGGCCTTCCGGGACGAAGAACGGCCCGGGTGCCTGAGAGTTGGCATTGTCGCCATCAAGGGATGTAAATGGGGTCCGGATCTGGACCCATTGCCATTCCTCATCGTTCAACTGTTCAAATGCCTGGTCGACCAGACGATCACGATAACCGTGATTGGCCAGCCAGCGCAGCCCCTCCGGGGCGGGCTTGCCATAGTCATACAAATCAAAGTCGCCGTCATGGAAGACAAAATAAACCCAGTCAATGACCAGGCCATTTTCCGGGTCGGGCCGGAGGTCTTCCACCTCGATATGCCAGTGCCGATCCGGCAGCGAACCGGATTGGGCAACACAGGTGTTGGCAGCTGCGCAAAGTGCGGACAGGAGGAAGACTGCAGGTAGATGTCGGAATCTTATGCTCATGGATAACCCCGGATCAATGGCAGTAGGGTTGATAGGTGGCCTGGCCAATGTTGGTCCAAGGTCCGCAGGACACCATATTGCAGGCTCTTACGCGAAGATTTTCAGTCTGGCTGACGTTAATCAACAGGCCGGTTGCAGGGCCACGATAGTACATCCAGTTCGAAGTGATGCCCTGCAAATGGTATTCACTAACCGCTCCCGAAACCGTGTCCCAGGAGACCGAGTTGTTGCCAAAGCAGAGCAACCAACTGACGGTGCCTGAGGCCGGACCCGACCCCGGAGCGGTAGGTGGGGTCATGGCCGCATCCAGGTCAATGCGCGGTTTACTGTAATTCACACTATTTTGAGTGAAACTGACGGTCTCACCAGAAGCGGCCAACCAGTCGCTGATGGCGGTTTCGCTGGCCTGAGGATATTTGTCACGCAGCAGGGCATGGGCTCCTGCAGCATGCGGTGTTGCCATCGAAGTACCGGCATCACGGAAGTATTCATCGCCGCAGTTGGTTTGGAAATAGGCCGACCAGATGCCATCGGTCAGGGTCTCTTCATCGCGGCATGTGGCAGGGGTGTCCCGCACACCATCGCCTCCCGGTGCCAGAATATCCAGAATTCCGGCCGCATTGGCATAGTAGGCAAACACATCCTCATCTCGATGGGTTGCGGCCACACTGATCACCTTGCTCAAGCACGCGGGCGCTCCGATCTTGTTCATAAAGCCTGTCGTCGAACCCGCGTTGCCACTCGCGGCGTAAACCTGAATGCCGGCACTTCGCAACAAAGCCACCGCATCACGAACGGCGGGCCAGCTGCTATCGCAGGCGGAGGCCGAATAGTCACTGGACCAGCCGGATAGCATCAAGCTCAGGTTGACAGTCGTGATGTTGTGGGTACTTCGAAGCGCATAGGCGCGATTGAGCGCGGCGACAACCGATGTTTCCAGGTAATAGACACATTCTCCGACCTGTCCGCAAAGTGATGTGCTTTCGACAAAACTTAACGGCATCAGGCTGACGAGGTCGGCACCATAAGCCACACCCTTCAGCGACGGGACGCCACCTCCCGGAGAGACGGCGCTGCCGGTGGCAATGCCGGCTACGTGAGAACCATGGCCGGGGTTGCAGTGGAGTTCCTGTTCGTCACAAACATAGGGGAAAGTGCACGGATCGCGTTCCAAAGTACAGCTTCCACCGGTATTGGTTCCTGTCGAACCGTAGCTTCCTGAGCGACAAAGATTGCCTTGGGTGGAATAGGCCGTACTCGAATAGCACGCTTCCGAAACGACCTTTCCAGAGACCATGGGGTGAGTCCGATCCACCCCGGTGTCAATGATGGCGATCGTTTGCCAGGTACCGTCGTGACCCAAGCCATGAGCGGTGTCGGCACCAATGAACGGGATGGTTTCATTGGTCTGAGGCTCGCCGCCGCTTTCGGTATTAATGGACGTCACGTCCGGATGGTTAAGAATAAACTCCAGCGACTCTTCGTTCGGAAACAGGCTCAAATAAGGAATCTCCGACTGTTCTTCGATCGGAAAATCGCGGTGTTCTTGAAGCTGGATCTGATCGAGTTCGTCCAGAAACCTCTGGCGCGCTTGTTGGGCGTTGTACTTATAGAGATCAGGACCCTCCGGCCCATATACGTTGACTTCATCAGCCTCAAATGGCGTCCTGAGTCCAATCAGGACTCTTCGAGGCGACCCCGATGCTACTTCTTTCGAAAAGCGCTTCGGGTCCGGGGCTTCCCGCCACGGGCCGCATCGTTCCGTCCTCGTCACGCTCCAGAACAACCCTGGGGGGGGGCTCGAAATCTGCCAGATCATCAACTTCTGCACCCGAACTGGTGATCGGAAACATCAGTGCCAGGATAATGAGTTTGTAGTAGTTCATCGCGAGCCTCCGCAGCTTTATTACCTATCCCCTGTCACTAGTTATAGACCTGAAATGAAATATAGTCAAGTTAATATGAAATAGTTGATTCGTTGAGGCAGGTATTGGGATGGTGGTTTGTCGGCGGCCAGCGGTGGTTTCTGTGGGGGTCAATAAATTGCGATTTCATGAAATGTTCGGGTTAAAGTGCACTGGCAAAGAATTCGGACGCGAAGCGCCAGCAAAGTGGTGGCGAGCGTCCGTATGCTTTAGTGGCAGCTTTCATCGACCCAATTGACTGGAGGAATGTAGATGAATCAATTGGCCCTGATTGGCGGCCGAGGATATACCGGCACAGAACTGCTGCGACTGCTGGTGGATCATCCCGAAATCGAATTGGCGCTGGCTTCCAGTGGCAGCCAGGCCGGGCAGCTGATCGTCGAACAGGTACCCGACTGGCCGGACAGCAAGCAGGCTTACACGGAGCTGGCACCGGCCTCGGTCGGTCAGGTTGATGCATCGGTCTGGGTGCTGGCCTTGCCCAACGGAGCCAGCTCTCCCTGGGTTGACGCCATCGGAGATCATCATCCCGAGGCCGTGATTGTCGATCTGGGCGCCGATTGGCGCTTCGATTCCGAGTGGGTTTACGGCCTGACCGAGTGGAACCGCGAGGCATTGGCCGGAGCAACCCGCATCGCCAATCCAGGGTGCTACGC
>Ga0076930_101293_pt1 | contig 14214 bp, 9 predicted proteins | sample HotLakConsoUCCRE_FD_71149 | JGI IMG/M metagenome (GOLD analysis project Ga0076930, IMG submission 71149) | Hypersaline microbial mat communities from Hot Lake, Washington, USA - Hot Lake Consortium UCC-RE (version 3) (version 3) ...
CTATATTTCCAATAAAAATACGTTGATATTTTTTACTTCTGTTCTTTTTAGCTTGTACCATTTTCCAACAAATGGTATCTATTTTACAAGTTATTTCTTTGCTGGAATCATTTACGGGTATTCATTTGTAAAATTTCAATCCATACTCATTCCGATAGGTATTCATTTTTCCTGGAATTTTATACAAGGTGCCATCTTTGGTTTCCCTGTTTCGGGAATCGAATCTGAAGGACTGCTAAATATACGCATTATACCCCATGAAATTTATAATGGGGGTAGCCAGGGGCCGGAGGGTAGCCTTCTTGGAATCATGATCCGATTAGCCATTATACTTTTGATATATACCCTCCCCTCCAAACAAACAAACGATAAATTTCTAAAATACGCTAGTGATTTTAAGAGGTAAAAAATTTTGGCTAAAGCCTGGTATCATGCTATTCTAATTTTATGAATGGGCTAAAGCCGCATTCCTATTAAGATGGACTAATTTTGACCAAAGCCTCCTTATTTTTCCCGGTGCTTTAAAAAAATAGATCACTATCTATTCTTTAGAATTATTTCCATAATTTCTATCCTGTAGGGCAATAGCGGATAAATATTTGTAGCAGATTGGCTAAATATGAATTAATTTACGTCTCGGAAGCCTGATTTGCTATTTTTTTGGAAAAGCTTGGCACCAGCATAATTGGATGTACAGTAAATAGTAAAGCCGGGAAAAATAAAGCCATTGCTATTAGAAACTTTAAACAGAGCAGCAAAACACCATGGAAATACTAGATGAGATCAGGCTGAATTTTAACCGGGATAGCCTGCTGCTGCTGAACATCTGCATGGGCCTGGTCATGTTTGGCGTAGCCATAGAATTAAAGCTTACCGACTTCAAAAACGTCTGGCAAAAGCCTAAAAGTTTAATTATTGGGTTAATGGCCCAATTCCTGGCCTTACCCCTGTTGACCTATTTGCTGATTTTATTCATAGATCCTATTCCCAGTGTAGCTTTGGGTATGCTCCTGGTGGCCAGTTGCTCAGGAGGCAACCTATCCAATTTGTTATCCGTGATGGCTGGTGGCAATGGGGCATTATCGGTAAGCCTGACCTCCATTGCCACCCTGGCAGCCGTGGTCGCTACTCCGGCCAATTTTACTTTCTGGGGTAATCTGTACCTGAGCAACGGAACTTCCTTACCACAGATTGACATCAGTTTTATGGATATGCTGGAAACCATACTGCTGATCGTGGGCATTCCTTTGCTGCTGGGCATGTTGCTCAATCATTATTTTGCCAAAGTAATCGCTACCATCCGCAAGCCGATCCGGATCCTTTCAATGCTTATCTTTATAGCTTTTATCGTGGGTGCCTTTGCTGCTAATTTTGCTATTTTTCTGGAATACATTCATTTCATTATACTCATTGTGCTATTGCATAATGCCCTTGCTTATGGAGCAGGATTTGGCCTGGGACAGCTTTTTGGCTTATCCCTTCCGGATAAAAAAGCGATCACCATAGAAACGGGAATTCAAAATTCAGGCATTGCCCTGGTGTTGATCTTCAACTTTTTTGATGGGCTTGGAGGCATGGCCATCATCGCCGGATGGTGGGGCATCTGGGATATGATTTCCGGCCTTTTACTCGCCTGGGGCTTGTCTAAAGTAAAATTTTCACCCAAAAGAGCAGAAACAATGGATTCTAAAAGACTCCCGGGCAGTTAACATTGCCAACTCATTAGATTTCTCCGGATTTAATTACTTCTCATAGCTGGAACAAGCCTTGAAGTTCGATTCCATAAGTCTTTCCTGCACCTGTCGGAAAGGTTACAGTCTGTCGGGTAGAGGTGATATTCTCATGTCGGATATATTCATTCATACGCCGGATTTGTGCTAATCTGGGGCAGGCTTATGCGCTAATTTTGTACTCGAACAAAAGCTGCTATATTTGGAAAAGCAGACAAGTTTTGTGATGGCATGAATGTGCTTTTTACCCGGGAGTAGCGGGCAATTCAAGTGGCTATTATTTTGATTAAAATTCTTCTTATAATTTTGTCAGCTTAATGAAGGTACCTGCGATTACCTTCTGCTAGCATTAAATAAATAATACATGCATGAAGATTATTGATTTATCCAAGCCCATCAGGTATAATAGATCCGATCCCTGGTTTATGAAAGTGAAAATCAAACATAAACCTCACCGGAATGCAAGATGGTTGATTCGCTTTTTAGGGTTGCCCTTCAGGCTATTTCCTAAAAACTTTGATGGTTGGGCAGATGATACCATAAAAAAAATGGGCGTTCATTCCACGACACATATCGATGCCCCCTGGCACTATTCGCCTACTACCAATGGGAAACAGTCCAAAACGATAGATGAGGTTCCTCTGGACTGGTGTTTTGGGGAAGGTATCGTCATTGACATGAAATACAAATTGGATTTTGACCCCATTACAGTGGCAGATGTAACAGGCTTTTTAAAAGAAAATAATTTGCAGTTGCGCCCCGGAATGATTGTGCTGATCAAAACCGGCAGGGATAAGTATAATGGCATGAAAAACTTTCATAAAGTAGGAACCGGGATGAGTGCCGAGGCTACCGAATGGCTCATCGATCAGGGGATCAGAGTGATGGGGATAGATCAGTGGGGCTGGGATTTACCTTTACCCTATATGGCAAAAAAGGCAAAGGAAAGCGGGGATTCAGAATTGTTCTGGGAAGCACATTTGGTAGGAAAGAAGAAAGAATATTGTCATATGGAGCAACTGGTCAATCTGGATGCACTGCCCTATACAGGTTTTAAGGTAGCCGTCTTTCCCCTAAAGATCGTTGGTGCATCAGCGGCACCTGCCAGGGTAGTGGCGCTGATGGATTAGCCGGTGATAGGAATGGGCTCAACCCGCATTCCTATTGAGGAGTCATCGATTGGAGCCTGGATTCTGATAATCAATTGCCTAATTGCTGAAGGCATGTTGGTTTATTATGCCTCAATGGCTTTAGCCACAACCTTTCAAATCCATATTTCAAAATTTTATCCATTTCGGCTAAAGCCTGGGGTATTTCTATTCTATATTCCGGAATGGGCTATTTCCAATTGAGGAATAATCATTTGGAACTAGTATTTTTTTCCTCAATTGCCCATTGCTTTAGCTGTGGGCGACCTGGTATTTAAGGAAAATTGGCTTTAGCCAAATCATGTATCCTTAAAGCATTCAAATTTGAATTTCACACATGAAAAGGAGGGAGCGCCTAACCTATATTTCATTTGGTTTTACCTGATGCAAATTTCAAGATGATAATCGGGGAACAATTATTTCCGGGGCTTTTCCTGCTTGCGGTATCATTTTTGTCAACGTATAGTGAAACTCGAAAAACATGAATAAGACCATACTTTTACACAAACGACCCCAGGGAAAACCAAGCCTTGAAAATTTTAAAACGGTTGAGGAGGAAGTTCCTGCCGCAGAGGAAGGGGAGCTTTTGCTAAAAACCGTCTATGTTTCCGTTGACCCCTATCTTCGGGGCAGGATGAATGATGCGAAATCCTATATTCCGCCCTTCGAGTTAAACAAACCAATTCAATCGGGAATAATAGCTGAAGTAGTGGATTCCCACCTTCCGGATTTCAAAAAGGGAGATTTTGTCTCTGGCATGTTGGCCTGGAAGGAATTTCAAACTTCCTCAGGAAAAGGCCTGACTAAGGTAGACCCTAGCCTGGCAAAACTATCCAGTTATTTGGGGATTTTGGGAATGACCGGCCTTACCGCCTATTTGGGATTGACGGAAATCGGAAAGCCAAAAGAAGGGGAGACCCTGGTGGTTTCCGGTGCTGCCGGAGCCGTAGGATCTGTCGTCGGACAGATTGGGAAATTGCTAGGTTGCCGCGTGGTGGGTATTACCGGCAATGATGAGAAGGTAAAGTTACTTACTTCTACGTTTCATTTTGATCATGCCATCAATTACAAAACAACACCGGATATGAAAAAGGCGATCAAAAGCACCTGTCCTGATGGGGTAGATATTTACTTTGATAATGTAGGCGGGGAGATATCCGATTCCGTATTGACCAATATCAATAAGTTTGCCCGATTGCCTGTTTGCGGTGCCATCTCACTCTACAACGAGACAGAGGTGCCAATGGGCCCCCGGTTGCAGCCCATTCTCCTCACCAAAAGTGCCACCATGCGGGGATTTATCATCGGTGATTTTGCTTCCAAATTCCCATCAGCAACTCAGCAATTGGCTGCCTGGCTAAAAGACGGAAAGCTACAATCCAGTGAAACAATTGTAGAAGGGTTCGACAATATTCCGCAAGCCTTTCTGGATTTATTTGAGGGGAAAAATAAAGGCAAAATGATCGTTAAGGTAGGAGAATAGCCGTAGCCTCTTCAGCTGGATGGTGGATTTAATGAATAAAAATTCATCCGGTTATTCCCCTTGTGATAAAATACACAAGCTGTCTTCCAATGCCTCCACCGAATGCGTTATTTCAACCGGAATAATTACTTCCTCATATTGCTTCAGTTCAATTTTCCGGTTTTCTTCTTTATACACCACGGCGCCTTCCAGAACGGTTAATTTTGATGCCATATGGGCTTTGTGTTCCATTAAAATCATTCCTTTTCGGAATCCCATGATGAGTACTTTGAATCCTGTCCCATGGTGAAGTGATTTTGCAATGGGATGTTTAGCCGTTTTTAGTTCTTCTTTTATTTCTTTAATGGTCATTGGGCTATCTTTTTAGGGGTGTTTTGGGGTTACTGTTTTATTTTGATGTTATTATGGGCGTTACCAATAAAGCCAGTCATATTGCTCCTAATCAAGGAATTTTTTCGAGATATTTGGTATCAATCGGGCTTTCAGCACTTTTTATTGGGCAAATTGATTTCATTTACTCCAAGTTAAGAAAAACCTGGGAATTACCCTGACTTTTAATTTCAGGTCTTCCCCGGTATAGTAAAAAAGGTTTTCCATTGCCCGGTAAGATGCCTTCCGGTTTGCTTATATTCCAAAAGGTTTTCAGTTCATCCATTTTGGCTAAAACCAGGGTTCACGGGGCTCAATTTCAAGGAATGGGCTATTTCCTATTGAGGAGTAGCCATTTGGAACCGGGGAGTTTTATAATTAATTGCCTACTGCTTTAGCTGTAGGCAATAAAGGTATTCCAGCATCGCTGGCTTTAGCCAAATCTTCTTAAAAGGGAGTTGGAATATGCCAGGCCCCTTGAACACATTATTTATCTTTTAGCTGCTCAAATCCATATTTCTCAATAAACTCATCATATTCCTGCTGGAATGTTTTTTTTAGATGATGCTCTTCCTGATTTCTAATGTATGTTCTGACCATATCTATCCTGGATTCGGAAACAGAAATTGCAAAATATTCATCTTGCCATTCAAATTTCGCTCGCGTTAGTTTGTGTTTATTGATCCAAAACGAAGACTCACCTTTGATCAATTGCATTAATTTTTGAATGTTTTGGTCAATACCCATTGATACCAGGCAATGACAATGGTCTGAATATCCGTTGATGTGGTCTATGAAAATACCTTTCGTTACGGCGTTTTCTCTGATATGAACCCATACTTTCCTTCTCAATTCTTTTGAATCAAGGAATGGTACCCGGTTTTTCGTGCTCCAAACAAAATGGATATAAACCTTTACGAATGGCATATTAAAAACAGATAGTAGTCATACTAATTTAATAAATCATTCGTAAAATTTGCTAATTCAATCTAATTTAAAAATTAATAGCTTTTCATTTTATTTATTTTGGCTAAAGCCGGGATTCACGGAACTGGTTTTCTAGGAATGGGCTAAAGCCACATTCCTATTGATCTGGATTTGGAATAGAACTCAATTTCCTAATAGCTGTAGGCAATAAGGATATACCTGTAGTACCATTGGCTTTAGCCAAACTCTTTATCCAAAACCTTTCAAATCCAAATTTCACAATTTTATCCATTTTGGCTAAAGCCAGGGTTCACGGGGCTCAATTTCAGGGAATGGGCTATTTCCTATTGAGGAATGATCATTTGGAACCAGGATTTTTTCCTCAATTGCCCACTGCTTTAGCTGTGGGCAATAGGAAATTATTCCCTTTCAATGGCTTTAGCCAAACCTTTTATCCATAACCTTTCAAATCCAAATTTCACAATTTCATCCATTTAGGCTAAAGCCGGGGTTCACGGGGCTCAATTTCAGGGAATGGGCTAAAGCCACATACCTATTGAGGAGTAGCCATATGGAATCTAGAGTTTTATAATTAATAGCCTACTGCTTTAGCTGTAGGCAATCAAGATATTTCAAAATCATTGGCTTTAGCCAAAAATTTCAGCCAAAATCTCTCCTCTCAAATTCCTGTCAAAATAAAAAAAGCCCTTCATCCTCCGATGAAAGGCCTTTTAAATCTAATTTGAACCCTATTTATGGCAACAATTTGCTTCTGAATACCATCAGCTTTTCCCTTGTCATGTCATGCATGGAGTGGGGGATGCCGCCCAGGCCTTCTCCTGAGGCATCCCGGCCCCCAAAGGGCATCCAATCCACCCGGAAGGCGGTATGGTCATTGACCATGACGGCTGTGGCATTGAGCTTTTGAACCGTGTCCAGGGCCAGATCGATGTCCCTGGTAAAGACAGCGGCCTGAAAATGGTATTCCAGGCTATTGGCCAGCTCGATGGCCTTTTCCCTATCGGCATAGGAATAAACACAAACCACCGGACCGAAAATTTCTTCGGTAGATACCCTTACATCATGGGGAGGATTGAACAATACGGTGGGTTCAAAGCAGGTGTCGCTGATGCGCTTGCCGCCACAAAGCAGTTCGGCACCGCCATCTACGGCTTCCTTCACCCATTCTTCTACCCGGTCTACTTCCCCGGTGCGGATCAGGGGGCCTACCTCCGTAGCCTCATCCAGGGGATCACCGACTTTTAGTTTTTTGGCCGCTGTAGCCATGTCCTGGGCCAGTTTTTTGGCAATTTTCTCATGGATAAATACTTTCTGCACCGATACACAAACTTGTCCGGCATGGTAAAAGCCACCTTTTACCAGCAGGGGCAACATGTCTTCCACATCTGCATCGGGTTCTACGATCACAGGAGCAGCGCCCCCATGCTCCAGGGCACAACGGGTACCGGGGGCCAGTTTGGATTTCAGGTACCAGCCGATTTTTCCTGAGCCGATAAAAGAGAGAAAATTGACCCTGGGGTCAGTGGCCAGTTTTTCGGTCAGCTCATTGGTGCAGAGCACCATTTGCACCCAACCTTCCGGCAGTCCGGCCTCTTTTAAAATATCTACCAAAGCCTGGCAGGAGAGGGGAGTAGTGCTGGCCGGTTTGATGATCACCGGACAGCCTGCAGCAAAGGCAGTAATGGTCTGATGGACGATCAGGTTCAGCGGATGATTAAAGGCAGAAATCGAAACCACTACGCCTATGGGTTCCCGGATGGTGAAGGCGAGCCGGTTTACCGAAGCGGCTGTTAGCCCCATGGGAACCTGTTCTCCTCTGAGCTGAGAAATTTCCTCGGTGGCGATTTTTACCCCGTTGATGACCCGGAGTACTTCTACCTTGGAATCTTTATAGGGTTTACCCCCTTCCTGGGCGGCAGTTTTGGTCAGCTCTTCAATTTTGCCCTCCATGATTTGCCTGGCTTTTTCAAGTATTTCTATCCGCTTAAATGCGGGAATCCAGCCCGACTGGTTGAGGAAAAGATCATGGGCCTTTTTGATGGTTTTTTCTACCTCACCCTTATCCATCATGGGCAGCTCTTTGATCAATTTCTGGTCATAAGGGGAAGTCACTTTTAATGTATTGGAATGGCTCATAATTTCGCTGTTTTTTCTTTTAACATTACATTTAAGATGGGGTGGTTGAGGGAGTAATCCACTGGCAGGTCGATGACGTGTACCCCGGGGCTGTTCAGGCTCTTGTCCAGGATTTCCTGCAAATCGCTGTCGCTTTCCGGCCGGTAACCATGGGCACCATAGCTGTTGGCATACTGGATAAAATCCGGGTTGTTGAAGTCCAGCCCGTAATCTTTAAATCCCATGTCTTCCTGCTTCCACTTGATCATGCCATAGGATTTGTCATTTAGGATGATGACTACCAGGTTCATTCCCAGCCGAACTGCTGTTTCCAGTTCCTGGGAATTCATCATAAAGCCTCCATCACCAACTACGGCCACTACTTTTTTGTCGGGATAAAGCAGGTTAACCGTCATGGCGGAAGGCAATCCGGCACCCATGGAAGCAAGGGCATTGTCCAATAGCAGGGTTTTGGGCTGGTAGCAGGTATAATTGCGGGCAAACCAGATTTTATATACCCCATTGTCCAGGGTGATCACATCTTTTTCTCCCAGCTTTTTGCGCAACAGGTTGACCAGGCGCTGGGGCAGAGTAGGGAAGCGTTCGTCTTCAAAATATTTGGAAAGGTGTCCTGCCACCTCATTTTTGACTTTCTTATAATAGGAAAAATCCCAGTTATCGGTTTTGGTGATTTTTTCTGTCAGTTTTTCCACGGAGCTGGTAATGTCTCCTACCACATTGAGTTGTGGAAAATAGACCGGGTCCACCTCTGCAGGTGCAAAGTTGACATGGATGACCTTTTTACCTCCCTGTTTCATAAAGAAGGGTGGTTTTTCGATTACATCATGTCCCACATTGATGATCAGGTCGGATGCATCCAGGGCGGCATGCAGGAAGTCATTGCTGGAAAGGGCGGCCGTGCCCAGGTATTGGGGGTGCCTTTCATCGATTACCCCTTTGCCCATCTGAGTGGTAAAGAAATAAATACCTGATTCATCCACAAATTTGACCAGGGCCTGGCAGGTGATTTTCCTATTGGCACCCGCTCCGATTAGAAGCAGGGGCATTTTGGCCTTTTTGATCATGGATACCGCCTCATCTATGGCCTTATCATCTGGCTTGGGAATGATATGGCCGACTACCTCAAAGACGGTGTCATCTGTCTCTTCCTGGGCAATGTCCTCGGGTAATTCCAGGTGTACGGCACCCGGCCTTTCCTCTGTGGCCAGTCGGAAGGCCTCCCGGATATTGGAGGCAATTACGCTGCTGTTTACGATCTGTTTGGTGTATTTGGTGATGGGCCGCATCATGTCTACCACATCAATGATTTGAAAACGCGCCTGCTTGCTTTTTTTGATGGGTTTTTGGCCGGTGATCATCATCATGGGCATGGCACCCAGCTGGGCATAGGCAGCCGGTGTGACCAGGTTGGTCGCACCTGGCCCAAGGGTGGCCAGACAGACGCCTGGTTTGCCGGTGAGCCTGCCGTAAGTGGCAGCCATAAACCCGGCCCCCTGCTCATGCCGGGAAAGGATCAGTTTGATGCTTGATTTACTTAGGGATTCCAGTAAATCCAGGTTTTCCTCTCCGGGAACGCCGAAAATATATTCCACCCCTTCCTTTTCCAGGGCTTTGACAAATAAATCTGATGCTTTCATAGGTAAAAATTGTAGTGTTTAATTCCAAGCAAATTTGATACTAATCTACCCTTTATGAATTTAAATACCGAATTTTTTCGGGACCAGGATTGAAAGTCTGTTCAATTCACTTTCTGTTTTGGTCCTGCTTAAGCTCCATCAAGCAGCTTTTGTGGAAGGAGTCAGGGTAGAAAAAAAGGAGGAGGTAAAATACCTCCTCTTTTTCTTTCCAACTTATTAAAGATTAAAAAATTAACCCTAGTTAATGGTCAGTAATTTTCTGTCCCGCAGACTGGAGACAACCAGTTTTCTTCCATCTGACCTATAGGTGCTCCATCCGGGGCAGGCAGGGGTTTTAATACCATGATCTCATCAGCAGGATGATCTTTAAATTGGCTGATTTGTTTTCCGCAAAAGGCATAATGCGCTTTTTGAGAAAAATCTGAAGGTTCCTGTCTTTTAATCCAGTCGCTGAGCTCACTGGCTTTCATTAAGGCGATGGCCCTTACCTGGGCTGAAGTGGATTGATCAGTTCCGAGCTGCATCAAATGCTGCAAGACCAATTTTTCAACCGATCTTTTGATCTCAGCGGCATATCCGGTTTTGGCCGGGGCTTTCCAGCTGGCCTCCAATACATGTTCGATCATTTCTTCCAAGCCGATTTGACTTGGGTTCAGGGCTTTTTGGCTGACAAGGCGGGAGGCCCTTTCGGAATGAAAGAGCAGGGATAGGCAGTGGTGAGCAGCAATTTCCGCAGGACTTAAAGGATCAAATACCAAACCCGTCTTTCTTTGGAAGGTTTCTCTTGGATTGGGATTATAACCGAAGGGTCTGGGCGGCAGGTGGTTCAGGATTTGTTCCGGTAAAGCCAGCGTTTCAGGTTGTAGGATTTCTAATATCTGAACCAAGGCATTCTCCTGAGCTTTCCTGGGAATGATTTGGTGCCTTTCCCTTTGGTCACCTTTCACCGTGTATGCATAATTCACTCCCCCAAGTACCTTGGAAGCTGCCTCTACCTGGTAGCGGTGGTACATGTAAACGGGAACCAACAATTCTTCCAGCCTGGCCAAAGCGGTTCCATCGGGAATTTTATTGGGTCCGAAATCAGCCAACACCATTTTTCTAATGGCCATGGTTTGCTGAAGTTCAGCGACCGGATCTGTTCCATTGTCCCAAAGATGGGTTTCAGGGTGAGCAGAACCTGCCGGCCTGGCATCCTGATCGGCAAGAAAGTCAAGGCCATTTTGCCTGTATTCAGAGACCCACTGGTTGAGGGTCTCCTGCTCATCCATGCCTTCGGGCAGGCTGGCGTAGGCCATTTTGATGGCGGCTATATCCCATTCTCCGCTGCCTTCGGCATAGGCATCGGACAAGTCGATGGCTCCATCCTTTATCCTGACAGCTGGATGGGGATAATCCATGACCGAAGTCCGGCCTTTGGCGCTTGCAATATAATTGTGAGGCAATCCCAGGGTATGTCCTACTTCATGGGCTGCTAATTGCCTCATTCTGGCCAGCGCCAGATCCATGATGGCTTGATTATCAGGGTTTGAGGAATCGAAATTTCCTGCCAGGGCCTGTGCAATGAGGTAATCCTGCCTGACCCTTAGCGAGCCTAAAGTCACTTTCCCTTTAATAATTTCGCCTGTGCGCGGGTCTGTCACCCCACCACCATATGACCAGCCCCTGGTGGAGCGGTGAACCCACTGAACGAGGTGGTAGCGCACATCCATGGGGTCTGCATCCTCAGGAAGTAGTTTTACCTGAAAAGCATCCTTGAACCCCGCTTTTTCAAAAGCCTCAGCCCACCAGAGGGTACCCTCCATTAAGGCAGTTTTTATAGGTTCTGGTGTTCCTGGATCAATGTAATAGACAATGGGTTTTTCTACCTCGCTCAGTGCAGCATCGGGATTTTTCTTTACCAGCCGGTGTCTTCGCATGAACTGCTTCTCAATCGGTTCATTGATGGCGGTAGAATAATCATAATAGCTGATGGCATTCACTCCGGCCCTGGAATCAAACTTTCTCATTTCAAAGTCATTGTCCGGCAAGGCCACAAAGGAATGGTGTAGCCTTAAACTGATCGCTTTTGGATCGGGTAAAATCTGCCGGATGTAATTGCCTGCCTGATCTCCGGTGAAGGTGATGGTTGCTTCTATTTCTGTATTTTTTGGAAAACTTTTAGTTCGTGGTTTAAAAAGGGCTGACCTGGATAGATCTACCTTATAATTCCCCTGTCCATTTCTTTTGATGGTTTCAACTACACCAATGGCATCCTGGAGGAAAAAATCAGTTGCATCCACCAGAATCTTATCATTTTCCCGGCCTGCAATTTTAAAACCCCAGATGATGGAAGCAGCAAAGGATTCATCTACTGCGGCTTGCTCCAAGACGTTTGAGGCAGATGCCCGGTACTTGAAATTATTGGATTGAAGAAGTAATTTCTCCCCTGCGGGAATAAAATTCACTACATGTGCGCCTGATATCCTACCCCTGTCCAGACCAATATCATTGGAGCCCAGACCAGCAGCCAATGAGGGATAATACAGCATTTCTGATCCACCTTCTGGAATGGCCATCCAGATTTTTCCGTTGGGATCATCCCAGTAAAGGTCGATGAAACCTGGCATTTTTTCCATACCCTGGGTAAGAGCGGCAATGCCTTGATTTTTTGTTTCCTGCGTTTGACCTTTTCCCTCTGGATTACAGATGAGAGTAAGTACTAATACACCAAATAGTTTAAGTTTAAGCAAATCCATGAGCTGATCGGGTTAATTTTTTTTTCCAAAAATAAAGAGGAATGCTTCAACTATCTATTATGGAAATAGAAACAACCGAAATAATTTTGCAGGTTTTTCGAAAAACCTTTTGAAGAGAAAAGCTGAAAAAAGAGCAGAACCCTGCTTCGTATATCCCTATACCTCAATCTTCCTGGTTTAAAAATATTTTTTTCTGATAAATTTTTCATAGATTTGAAATGAATTAGTTGTTAGTGGCTAAGTTCAATCTGAGGAGACCCACGGGCCCTAACCCTGGGTTTCCTCTTTTTATCCTTTTAATTCTTCCATCATATCCGCTACTGTCGATAGAAATTTATCTTTTACATCGGGGTCAGGGCGGGTATCCCAATTACCTTCAATGTGATTTCCTCCAAGCATGATACCATCTCTTCTCGGGATAAAGTAAACGCCTGACATATTGGCCCTGTAGGTCAATTCCGGTTGGGGGATCAAAAAACAGAGCTGCCCGGAAACGGGTACCAGGTCATTGTCCCCGAATATTTTCATGGCACCCAAACCGGTACAATTGACGATGCACTTTTCAGGGAGTGCATCTACATCTTCCGGCCTGTTAAATTCCCTGATGGCAATTTTACCTCCGGAAAGTAAAAAATCATCCTTGAGCATTTTCAAATAGGAGGGAATGTTGAAAATATTGGTGGGGCTTTTGGATACATTTTTGAATTTGAACGGGTTTTCCCTTCGGGATAAAGCTTCCCCTTTTGGATAAAAGTCCATCTCCTTTGTTATGAGCAGGTCCTTTATGGAAGCTTCTCCGGGATTGGGTCTGGAGGAGGGTTCATCGCTACGGATGCTGTAATTGTCCATCCAGTCTACCACCTGATTTAATCCCAGCAATCGTTGGTAGGTCTGGTAGGAGTGGTAGTAGGCTTTTTTAAATTTCTCCTGAAAGGCTTCTGTTATCCGATCGGTTTCAATGAGTTTGTGAGAAGGAGACCAGGTTCCGGTCGCCATGGCTGAAGTGACATTGGGGTACATGTCTTTGGTATAGATGATGACTTCATATCCTTTTCTCTGTAGCGTTCTGGCCGTGGAAAGGCCCAAAACACCGCAGCCCATCACTGCAATTTTGCTCAGGTCAGGATCTTTTGGCAGCAATTCACATGCAAGCATTGCCGAACCCCAGGAAAGTGACCAGCCGCTTCCCCCGTGGCCGTAGTTGTGAATCAAAAGCTTGTTTCCCAGCTCCTGGGTTTCTATTCTCGGCCCGGACCGCCGGAATGGTCTCAAACCAACGCTTTCCTTGATAACCCTGGAAGAGGAAACCTTGACTTTTGGTAACCTAACCCGGTTTCCAATATAAAACCCGGCATCTTTTGCTGTTGTACCTGAAAATGCTGGATTGCCGATGCATCCAGCACCCAATGCTGCTAAACTAACTTTCTTAATAAAGTCCCTTCTTGGATGAATCATTGTCAAAGCGGTTAAAGTGATGATAAATTCGGGTCAGTTTGGGTTTACTGGAAAGTGCAGTTGTGTAAGTGGTTTAAATAATAACCAATATTATCAAATTATTCATTTAAATTCAAAATAAGGGTAAAAAAATATGTGATAAAATCGTTATTGGATAAAAATATTTGAAATATAAGGTGTATTAATAATGATACTTATGAGTTGGTTTTAAATATTATAATTAACTCGACCCAACCTTTTGCCGTCCGGGCTTTATTGAATTTTCAAGGTTATGCAGTCCGTAGAAGAAAAGCATTTTACCAGCTTAGCCTGGCATTAACTTAAAGCGAATCTTTCCTGATGGCCTTACTTGGGCCAATTTGGAAAGCGAACTTTTTTTGATCTGTAGGATTCGGTGGTATCCGCCAGTAACTTGTGCATCTTTCATCAGCACAATCAACTTCCCGGAAGGTGTCAGTTGAACTGTTCCGGAATATACCGGGCATGAAATCAATTCATTAAACTCATTATTTATTCTTTCCTCCAATTGTATACCCATTCGATTTTGGGCCTGAGAAATTGTAAATGTGT
>Ga0076930_101296_pt1 | contig 14191 bp, 9 predicted proteins | sample HotLakConsoUCCRE_FD_71149 | JGI IMG/M metagenome (GOLD analysis project Ga0076930, IMG submission 71149) | Hypersaline microbial mat communities from Hot Lake, Washington, USA - Hot Lake Consortium UCC-RE (version 3) (version 3) ...
ACGCCGCCCTGGGGCATGTGCACCGCCCCCAGGCCATTGCCGGGCCCATCACCGCCCGGTACGCCGGGTCGCTGGTCCCCCTGGATTTCGGGGAGGCGGGGCAGGAGAAGGGGGTGGTCATCGCGGATCTCACCCCGGGGCTCCCGGCCCGGGTGCGTGTGGTCCCCATCACCCGGGGACGGCGCCTCATGGACCTGTCCGGATCCCTGGAGGAGCTGGAGGCCGCCCGGGAGCAGGCCGGCGACGCCTTCCTCCGGGTGACCCTCACCTGCGACGGCCCCGCCGTGGGGCTGGGGGACCGGGTCCGGGAGCTCCTCCCCAATACCCTGGAGGTGAAGCTGGACTATCCCCGGGTGGAGGCGGGCGGGGGCGCCTCGGTCAGCGGACTGGGTCCCCGGGAGCAGTTCGCCCGCTACCTGGGAGCGAAGCACGGCACCGATCCGGACCCGGAGTACCTGGACCTCTTCGAGACGCTGGTGGCGCAGGTGGACTCCGAGGAGGAGCTGGAGGACGACCTGCTGGCCTCCGTGGCGTCGGAAGAGGAGGACGCATGAGGCCCCTGGAGCTGGCGGTGGAGGGGTTTACCTCCTTCCGGGACCCCCAGGTCATCGACTTCCGCCCCCTGGGGCTCTTCGTCATCACGGGCCCCACCGGGGCGGGGAAGACCAGCATCCTGGACGCCCTCACCCTGGCCCTCTACGGGGAGGTGGCCCGGGCGGGGAGGGGGGAGATCAGGTCCCTCATCAGCACGGGGCAGAATGCCGCCCGGGTGCGCCTGGACTTCCAGGTGGAGGGGGTCTCGTACCGGGTGGTGCGGCGCTTCCCCAGGAGTGGAAACCAGGCGGTGTCGCTGGAGCGGATCGAAGGGGAGCAGCTCATCCCCGAGGTGGAGAGTGGCAAGGTGAAGGAGATCCGCCAGCGCATCCAGGCGCTGGTGGGGCTGGACTTCGAGGCCTTCACCCGGGCGGTGCTCCTCCCCCAGGGGGACTTCTCCCGCTTCCTCCGGGGATCCCCGGACCAGCGGAAGGACATCCTGGAGCGGCTCCTGGACCTGGGGCGCTACAAGGCCGCCGGGAAGAGGGCAGGGCTCGTGGCCCGGGAGTACCGGGGGCGGGCCGACACCCTGGAGGGCGACCTGGAGCGGAGGGCCGGAGAGGTGACCGCGGAGGCGCTGGAGGCGCTCCAGGAGGAGGAGGTCCGGGCCCGGGAGGCCGCCACCCGGCTGGAGGGGGTGGAGCGGGAGGGGGCCACCCTGGTGGAGGAGATCCGGGCCCTGGATCAGCAGAGGGAGGCGCTGGACGACCTGGAAGGACGGTTGATGGAGGGGGCGCAGGGCTGGATGGCCCTCCAGGAGCAGCGGCGGAGGGTGGAGCCCCGGCGGGAGGAGCTGGAGTCCCGTAGGGGAGAGCTGGGGACCCGGCTGGCGGGGACCCGGGAGCGGGAGGAGGCCGCCCGGAAGGTGCTGGAGCGGGTGCGGCTGGAGTGTGGGACCGAGGTGGAGCTGGCCCGGCTGGAGCGGGGGGTGGAGGACCGGGCGGGGATCGGTGCCCTCCTGGCGGAGGCCCGGGGGAAGCTGGGGGAGGCCCGGAGCAGCATGGAGGCGCTGGAGGAATAGAGGCAGGGGCTGATGGCCCGGGAGGAGGAGCTGGCCCGGGGGGATCTGGCGGCCCGGGAGGGGGTGGAGGCGGCCCGGGTGGCGGTGCAGGAGGCCCGGGTGGGGCTCCTGCGGGCCCGGGAGGTGGCGGAGCGCCGCCGGGAGCTGGAGGAGGGCAGGGCCGGGGCGGCGGCGCAGGAGAGGGAGCTCGCTGCGGTGGAGGCCCGGTGGCAGGAGGCCCGGGATCGGCTGGACCGCGCCCGGCAGGGGCTGGAGCGGCTCCAGCAGGCCCACATCGCCGCCGGGCTCCGGGTCCACCTGGTGGCGGGGGAGCCCTGTCCCGTGTGCGAGCAGGTGGTGGCGGGCCTCCCCGGCGACTCCGACGCCACCACCGACGCCCTGGAGGCGGCCGGAGCCGCATGTCGGGAGGGGGAGGAGGCGTGGAAGCGTCTGGACGGTCAGCTGCGGGGCGCCCGGAGCGGGGTGGCGGGGGCGGTGGCCCGGGTGGAGACGCTGGAGCGGGGACTCTCCGGCGACGGCGATGTCCCGGAGCCGGAGGCGGCGCAGGCCCTCCTGACCGCCGCCGAGGACCGAGCCCGGAAGGCGTTGGAGCTGGGGCGGGAGCGGGGGGAGGATCTCTCCCGGAACCGGGAGGCGCTCCAGCGGATCGCCGGGACCCTCCAGGAGCGGACGAAGCTCATCGCCAACCTGGACCAGGCCATCGCCCGGGAGGAGCGCCGGCAGGTGGAGGTGGAGGAGCTGCTGAAGGGGGCCTTCCCGGAGGGGCTTCCGGAGGATGTGGCCGGCGCCGTCCGGGAGCGGCAGGCACGGCTGTCGGGGGCGGAGGCTTCGGCCAGAAGCGCCCGCACCGTCCTGGACGCCACTCGGGAGGAGGAGGAGGCAGTGCGGAGGGAGGAGGAGACCTTCCGGGAGGAGTTGACCCGCCTGGAGTCCAGGGCCGGCACCCTCCAGGGGAGGATTCGGGAGCTGCAGGCCGCAGCGGAGCGGCTGGGGGTGGAGGCACCGGAGGGAGGGGGTGCAGCGGGAGGGGACGACCCGGGGAACGTCATGGGAGCCCTGGTCTCCGCCGTGGGAGTCGCCAACGTCCGCCTCATGGCGGAGCGGTCCGGTGCGCTGGAGCGCCTCCGGGGGCTGGCCCGGCCGCTCTCCCCGGACGGGGGGGAGGGGGTGGGATCCCTGGACCCCCGGGGGGTGCACGCCCTCCTCTCCCGGGCCCGGCAGGAGGCCCGGGACGCCGTGGTCCGGACCACCGAAGCGGTGCGCACCACCCGGCAGGCGCTGGAGCAGGTGGCCGAAACCCGGAGCGAAATCGCCGGCCTCCGGCGGACGGCAGAGCTGCACCATCAGCTCTGGGTGGACCTGAATGCCCGGAACTTCCTGGACTTCCTCCTCCAGGAGTCCATCCAGGACCTGGCGGGGGCCGCCTCCGGGGAGCTGAATCGGGTCTCCAACGGGCGATACAGCCTCACCTCCCAGGGGACCGACTTCATGGTGGTGGACCACAACAACGCCGACGAGACCCGGAGTGTGGTGACCCTCTCCGGGGGGGAGACCTTCCTGGCGTCGCTGAGCCTGGCCCTCTCGCTGGCGGGGGCGGTGCGGGACCTGGCGGGGACGGCGGCCGCCGCCCGCCTGGAGACCATCCTCATCGACGAGGGATTCGGCGCCCTTGACCAGGCCACCCTGGATGTGGCCATCGAGGCGCTGGAGCGGCTCCAGCAGGACCAGCGGATGGTGGGGATCATCACCCACGTGCAGGAGCTGGCGGACCGGATCCCCTCGGGGCTGGAGGTGGTCCCCGGGGTGGCGGGAGCGGGGAGTCGGGTGGTGGTGCGGGGGGTAGCGTAGGGGCCATTCCCGGCCACAGCGTCGCCTTATCCTCCGGGGGGCGGCGGGCGGATTGTCCGGTACAGGACCTGGATGCTGGCCCCCCCCAGCTCCGGGGACAGCTCCTGGATCCCCTCCAGCCCCACCTGCGGCGAGGGTCGGAGGGTGAGGGTCCGGCCCGAAACGCCCAGCACCACCGTGTACTCCTTGGATCCGGCGGACCAGCTACCCTGGGCCACGGTGGCCACGTAGCGGGCCCCGCCGGTGCTCTCCCTCCGTTCCATCCAGGAGCGGTACTCCACCCGGCCGCCGGAGAGGATCTCGAGCCGGGCCGAGTCCGCCCGGGTGCTCTCGCCCGCCAGGCCGGCGGCTCCCACCACGAAGGTGGGAACCGGATTCCCCTGGGCCTCGTGGAGGAACCAGGTGGAGACCTCCAGCGGGGGAAGCACCGGGCCCCCGGGATCCACCGGCTCGTCGGCCCCTCCGCACCCCGGCAGGACCAGGAGGGGAAGGAGCAGGAGGACGCCCCGGAGGGACCGGGGGAAGAGGGTGCTGGCGCGGGGCGGATCGAGGAGGGCCATTCCCGGTATAGGCTCCGGCGTCCGGACTGTTCCGGGAGGAGCCTGCCATGCCGATGCACCTGGGAAGGGGAGTGGATGGATCGTCGGAGGATGTTCACATGGATCGGCTGCGGTGCCCTCCTGGGGCTGGGGGGCATCCAACTGCTGCGCCGTAGCGGGAATCGCTACTACGAGGGTCCCGTCACGCCCCACTTCGACGGCACCCGCTTCTTCAATCCTGGACACCCGGATCCGAAGGGGTTCGGCGACCTGCTCCGCTGGCAGCTCAGCGGTGAGCGGACCCGGTGGCCGGAGGCCGTCCCCAGCCCCTACCGGGACACCCCCCCGACCCGGGTGCCGGGGGACGACCTCCGGATCTCGTATGTGGGCCATGCCAGCTTCCTGATCCAGACGGCGGGGGTGAACATCCTCATGGACCCGGTCTGGTCGGAGCGGGCGAGCCCCGTCTCCTTCGCAGGGCCCCTGCGGGTGAACGCCCCTGGCATTCCCTTCGAGGCCCTCCCTCCGGTGGATCTGGTCCTGGTCTCCCACAACCACTACGACCACCTGGACCTGGACACCCTGGAGCGGCTCCACGGGGTCCACGCCCCCCGGTTCATCACCCCGCTGGGGAATGACACCATCCTCCGGGAGCGGATTCCCGGGGCCCGGGTCACCACCGGGGACTGGCACGACGTGGTGGAGGTATCCCCCGGCGTCCGGGTACACCTTGAGCCAGCCCTCCACTGGTCCGCCCGGAGCTGGAACGACCGGAGCCATGCCCTCTGGGCGGCCTTCGTCCTGGAGGCCCCGGGAGGCTCCATCTATATCGTGGGGGACACCGGCTTTGGAGACGGCGAGACCTTCCGGCGGGTGGGGGCGCGGCACCCCGATCTGAGGGCGGCCCTTCTCCCCATCGGCGCCTACGAGCCCCGGTGGTTCATGCGGAGCCAGCACATCAACCCGGAGGAGGCGGTGCAGGCCCTCCGGCTCTGCGGCGCCCGTACCGCCATCGCCCATCACTGGGGGACCTTCCAGCTCACCGACGAAGGGGTGCATCAGCCGGTGGAGGATCTGGGGAAGGCGCTGCTGGAGCAGGGGGTGGACGGGGAGCGTTTCCGGGTGCTGCGCCCCGGGGAGGTGTGGGAGGAGGGGGGGTGATCCCCGGGCACCGACGGAAAACCCCCGGGGCCGCGTCCACGCGACCCCGGGGGTGTCGGTCATTCCGGAGCGGTGCTCCGGGTCAGCGAGCGGCCAACCCGTTGGCCCCCGAGGGGAGACCGGAGACCCCCTCGATCCGCTCCAACGATCCGTCGTTCCGGACCTTGTAGGCTCCCAGGGTGTTGGTCCCGGAGTTCAGCACGTGGAGGAAGCGGCTGTTCCGGGAGAGGGCCATGTCGATGGGACCGTTCCCCTCCATCCCGGCGGCCACCGCCTCGAGGAGCTGCAGCTCTCCGGACGGGGAGACGGAGAAGCTGGAGATGGTGCCGCTGCCGGTGTTGGTGGTGTAGGCATAGCGGCCGTTCCGGGTGATGACCACCCAGCAGGCGGCGGTCTGGGTGGTGGCGGCCAGGGGGGTGATCTCCATCAGCCCGCCCCCGTTGATCCCGTAGGAGGAGAGGACGGAGGCACCGGGTGCACCGCCGAAGGCCTCAGACACCACGAGAGTCCCGTTCCGGCTGAAGGCAAAGCCGAAGGGGGTCTGACCCGCCGACTCCTCCACCCGGACCTCACCCAACAGCCCATTCCGCATCACCGGGAAGACCAGGATGCGGTTGGTGGCCTTCTCGGTCACCACCAGCGACCGACCGTCCGGCGAGAATCCCACCTGCGCGGACGCCACCTGCCCTTCGCTGAGGGGGTAGACGGCCCCACGGATCGGGGTGAGGCGCCCCTTCCGGCTCAGGCGGAACCCGGCCACGTTCTCCTCACCCCCGCCGTTCAGGACGTACACCAGCGAGCCCCGCACCGCGACGCTGATGGGGCGGGTTCCCTGGGAGGGGACACGATGGAGGAGTTCCGGCCACCCCTCGGTCCCCATGACCGAGATGTCGTCGCTGCCGGCGTTGACCACCAGGAGCAGCGACCGATCACCATTGAAGGTGAGGGCCCCCTGGTTCCCCAGCCCCCCGCCGGTGCCGAGCCCCCCGGTGGAGACCGGCTCCTTGGGGTAGAGGGTCCCGTCCGGGGCTCTGTAGAAGGTCAGGACCTCGTTCCCTTCGGGGCTGTTGGAGCTGGTGAAGACGGCCCCGTAGCCGCCCTCCCAGATGGAGGAAGCGGCGAGTGCCGTCACAGGAACAAGGGACTCCAGGGAATCGCTGGATGCCTCTTCCGGGGATACGAGGGACGCGGTGTCGCTACACGCCCCCAGGGCGAGGATGGACGAGAGGGCGAGGGCAGTGGTCAGACGGGTTCTCATGGATCGGTTCTCCTGTCGGGATGACGTGGAGGGGAGGGACGCCCTCCCCTGTGGGCAACGGAGAGGAAGGGCAACCGCCGGGCCATGGAGGGAATGGGGTCTCCGGAGGCGTATAAGTCGTGGTGAGATATGGATTTGTGGACGATGGTCCCTTGGGGTCCGGTCCCCTCTGCACGTTCCACCGGAGGAGGGGAACGTTCCACCGGGAGGAGGTGGAACGTTTCGATGCAGGTGGGGCTCAGGCGGAGATCTGGAGTTCCTTCATCTTCCGCCACAGGGTGGTCCGGCCCATCCCCAGCAGTTCGGCCGCCCTGGCCTTCACCCCCCCTGCGTCCTCGAGTGCCGCCACGATGTTGGCGCGCTCCGATCCCAGGGTGGGCTCCCACCGGGGCCGACGGGGGAAGGGATCGTCCAGGAGGAGGGGAGTGGGCGGGGAGAGGGGCCCCCGGTGGCCACAGGCATCCCGGACTTCGGGGGGGAGGTGCTGGGCCTCGATGCGGGCTCCCCCGGAGCGGATGAGGGCCCCCTCCAGGGTCGCGAACAGCTCGCGGACGTTCCCGGGCCACGGATAGGCCCTGAGCGCCCGGGCCGCCAGGGGGGAACAGGTGCCATCCCCGGGACGGTTGCCGCACTCCTGCATGGTGAGGAAGGCCTCCACCAGGAGCGGAATGTCGCCGGGACGCTCCCGGAGGGGCGGGATCTCCAGGCGGAAGACATTCAGACGGTAGTAGAGGTCCTCACGGAACTCTCCGTTCCGGATGCTCTCGCCCAGGTTCCGGTTCGTGGCCGCCACGATCCGGACATCCACGGGAATCGGCCGGGAGGTTCCCAGGGGCATGACCTCCTTCTCCTGGAGCACCCGGAGGAGCCTGCGCTGCACCGAAGGGGGGATGTCCCCGATCTCGTCCAGGAAGAGGGTCCCTCCGTGGGCCGCCTGGAAGAACCCCTGCCGGTCCCCCACGGCCCCGGTGAAGGCTCCCTTCACGTGGCCGAAGAGCTCGGACTCCAACAGCCCATCCGAGAGGGCGGCGGCGTTCACCGCCACGAAGGGCCCTTTCCGGCGGGGGGATCCCTCGTGGATCGCCCTCGCCACCAGCTCCTTCCCGGTGCCGGTCTCCCCCAGGATCAGCACGGACGAGGAGGTGGGTGAGACCGAGAGGATCGCCTCCCGGAGCATCCGCATGGCTTCGCAACGCCCCACCAGGCGCCCCAGCGCCCTGGATCCGTGGGTCCCGGAGGGAACCGACCGGGGGTGGCCCTGCCGGGGACGGCGGGACAGGAGCGCCTCCACCCGGGCGGCCAGGACATCCGGTTCCACCGGCTTCGTCAGGAAGTCGTCCACCCCGCTGTGGAGCGCCCGCACTGCAGCGTCCACAGTCCCGAACCCCGACACCATCAGGATCGGAGTGGTCTCGCCCCTCAGGCGAAGCACCTCGGCGAGCTGGATTCCGTCGATCCCCGGCATCCGCAGATCCACCAGGAACAGATCGAAGGAGCCGGCGGAGAGCAGGTCCATCGCCTCCTGGGCCGCACCGGCCACCTCCACGGCATGCCCCTCTTCCCGCAGGAGGGCGGCCGTGGAGAGCCGGAAGGCCCGGTCATCGTCGAGAATGAGGATGCGGCCGGTCATGCTGGGGTCTCCATGGCTGCAGGAAGCTCGATGCGGAACTCCGCCCCCCTTCCCCGGGAGCGGCGGCCGGCGGATATCCGTCCCCCGTGGCTTCGGACGATGCTCTCCGCCGTGAACAGTCCCAGCCCCACACCCCTCACCTCGCTCTTGGTGGTGAAGAACGGGTCGAAGATCCGGGACAGGTGTTCGTCGGGGATGCCGGGTCCTTCGTCCGCCACCACCATCACCACCACATCCCCGGCCCGGTCCACCCGGATGTCCACGACCCCGGACCCTGCCATGGCGTCCCGGGCGTTTTTCACCAGATTCAGAAGGACCTGCGCCAGGGCGGGATCCGCCACGGTCACCGCCGCGCCTCCATCGCCGTGGGCCCGGACGTGGAAGGGAGCCGCGGTACTCCGGCCCCCGATGTGCGGGTCCTCCTGGAGGTCGACGCTCCCCACCTGCAGGGCCCGGTGTTCTCCCGCTCCCGCCAGCAGCGCCACCCGGCGGGCCACCGCAAGCGGACGGCAGACTCCCTCCTCCCCGTCCCTGGGGCGGTGGAGGTCGAGCATCTGCTCGGCCAGTTCGTGCATTCGCAGCAGTTCATCGATGGCCATCTCTGCGAAGTCGGTCGCCTGCCGGTCGTCGGCCACCCGGCGCCGCAGCACCTCAAGGCAGTTCCGAACGTTTGCCACGGGGTTGCGGATCTCGTGGGCCAGGCTGGCCAGGAGGCGTTCCCCTGACGCCAGACGGTCCCGCTGGATCAACTCCGCCTGGAGGGCGCCAAGGCGCACCTGCCGTTCCTCCAACGCCATGTTGGCCCTGTTCAGTTCCCGGAGCCTGACCTCCAGGCTGTGCCGCATGGTGAGGAAGGAGTCGTGGAGCCGGTTCACCTCGGTGAGGGGAGAGGGCGACAGGGGGCGCCGGAAGTCCCCCCCGGCCACCCCCTCGGCCGCCTCGGCGAGCTGTTCCACGGGGCGCGTCAGTCGACCGGCAAACAGGGCGCCCGCCAGCAGCGAGAGCAGGAGGGCCGTGACACCGGCCAGGACGGCCATCCGCCGGAGCGTGGGGAGCGCGGCCAGCGCCACGTCCAGGTCCCGGACGAAGAGGAGCCTGGCTCCTCCCCCCTCCAGCGCTCCCGATACCGCCATGACGCGGTTCTCGCCCAAGGTCAGCGTGGTCGGGGGGGCAGAGAGCGGGGGGGCCGCCCGGGCCAGCCGCGCCGCCCACTCCGGAGGGAGGTTGCTGGCGGCCACCTCCCCCAGGGAATCCAGGATCACCACGTCCGAGCGGGTGAGGCCGGCCAGCGCCATCGCTTCCCCATCGTCCATGGCGATCTCGACCCCTGCGGCGCCCAACCATCCTCCGGCTGCGGCGGCCCCAGGGGGAGCCATGATGGGGGCCAGCGCCACGACGCGTAGACCGTCCGGCCCGGACACCACCGCCACCGGCATCTCCCCCCGAGCCTTGGAGGCCAGGAGCGAGGGGCCCGGGTCAACCCCCAGGAGGGCGGTTCCGGAGGCATCCACCAGGACCGGCGCCTCCAGCGGATAGGAAGGGGCGGCCCGGACCAGCCGCTGCGCTTCCTCCCCCGCTCCCGCCGCCATGGCCGCCGCAAGCCCCGGGAGGGATGCGAGCTCCTTGGCATGCATCATCCGGGCGGATCCCAGCGCCGTCCAGCGCTCCTCCACCACGGCCGGCACGTGCCACAGGTCCTGCCGCACGGCCTCCTCCAGGGCGGTGGACACCCCACGGTCCATCAGGAGTCCGGCGGGGAGGAGCCCCACCACCAGGACGGTGCCCACGAACAGCAGGATGGCTCGCTGGAGAGTCACTGGACCCGGGGGCGGGAGGAACGGGGAGCTCCAGGGGAAGGAACGAAGCCGTCGCCCCCCGGGTTCCCGCCCCCGGCGCTACGGGGGGGCCAGCCCCAGCTCCCCCTGCGCCCCCGGCGCCAGGCTCCGCTCCAGCTCCAGCAGGAAGCGCTTCCGCTCCAGCCCCCCGCCGTATCCGGTGAGGCTTCCGTCCGCCCCCACCACCCGGTGGCAGGGGATCACGATGGCGATCCGGTTGTCCCCGTTGGCCCGGGCCACCGCCCGGACGGCTGCCGGGGACCCCAGCGCCCGGGCCTGCTCCCCGTAGCTCCGTGTCTGGCCATACGGGATCTCCAGGAGCCCCCTCCAGACCGCCTGCTGGAAGGGGGTGCCGGGAGTCAGGAGAGGGGTGGTGAAGGCCTTGAGCTCGCCTGCGAAGTACCGCCCCAACTCCTCCTCCAGCCTCCGGGAGATGTCGTTGCCTCCCGGTACGAAGACACAGTCCAGTCGGCTCTCCAGCCGCTTCAACTGGGTCTCCAGCATCCGCCGGTCGGTGAACTCCAGCAGGCACACCGCGTCCTGGGTGGCCCCCAGGAGCATGGGTCCCAGCGGGGTTGTCACCTGGGAAAGATGCACCATCAGGGCGTCCCGGCTCCGGGCGGGGGAGCGGCCGGTGAGGGTCTTCAGGGCGTCGTGGAATCCGCTCACGGAGTCGTATCCACTGTCGAAGGCGGCGTGGGTCACGCGGGCTCCCCTGGAGAGGTGGTTCAGCGCCACCGCCAGGCGCCGGGCCCGCTGGTAGGCGTGGAAGGTCATGCCGTGGTGCCGATGGAACCAGTGGCGCACCGCCACCGGATCCAGCCCCCGGTCCCGGAGGTCCCGGTCCCGGAGGCGGCTCCCCGGATCGGCATCCACCTCCGCCAGGAGCGCCTTCATGATGTCGGGGGTCTCCCCCCGGGGGGCCATGGGGCGGCATCTCAGGCAGGGGCGGTAGCCGTGGGCCAGCGCCTCCTTTGCATTGGGGAAGAACTCCACGTTCTTCCTCAGCGGCGTCCGGGCCGGGCACCCCGGGCGACAGAAGATCCCGGTGGTCCGCACCGCCAGCACGAAGATCCCCTCGTAGCGGGTGTCCCGGGCCAGCACGGCCTGCACCATCTCCTCCTCGGGAGGGAGGGGGCGGCGGGGCCCCGGGGTGCTGCGGGTGGGGGTTTCGGTGGCGGTATCCATGTACTGAAGATAGGGGCCCTTCGGGACGCCGCGACCGGAGAATGGACGGGGAATCCGGGAAGGGGTGGGGCAGAGGGGCCTTGCCCCATCGACGGCGGGCCTCCGTGAAGACCTCGACGGGCCGGTCCCGGGCTCTCTAGACCCCCGTTGACGCAGCGAGGCAGCACTGGTTCATATGGCTTGCGGGATGGGCGCTGCGGGTCGAGCATGGGCCCGAGAGGTGTGTCCCTCCAGCCGCCCCGTTCACCCCAGCCTGAACGTGCAGCCATGCCGAGAGTGAATCATCCGAAGGACAGAGCTCGAACGGCTCCCTGGCTCGTCACAGTGGTCCTCCTTGCCGCCGTGGTCTTGATGTGGGCTTTCCGGGAGCAGATGGGGATTGGAGAGAACGAACTGGGTGTCCTTTTTTCGGGGCTCGCCTTCGGCGCCGTTGCCGCCACACTCTTCGTCCAACTGGGGGAACTCAGGTCTCAGCGGGAGTCCTCAGACGAGACCTTGCGGCAACTTACCTCGCAGACGGAGTCCTTGCAGGATCAGCTCCTTCACGTGCTAGCCGAAACCCGCATCGCGGAGTTGAACCGTGCGGTAGCGGCTCTGGTCGCGGAGGGGAAGACGGGGATGCGTGCGCTGGAGCAGCTCAGGGCGCTGCCGGGGAAAAGCCTTGACGACCTGTCGTGGCGGAAACAGGTGATTGGACTCGAAGATGTTCGCAACGCGTACCGGTCGTTGAAGGCCCTCAGGATCGCGCTTGCCGCGGGGCAGGCGGAGGGCCGGGGCGCGGCGCGAGCGCTCGTCCTGGACCGAGTCGTCGCGGCTCTGAAGCCGATCCCGGAAGGCTTTGGGGATTCCAACGGGGACGAGCAATGAACCGTAACACTGCCAGGGACCTCTACCTCTCCGGCCTCCGGGACCTTCAGAGTCTCCCCGTTTCGGTGCCTGACTCCGGGGGTGACTTGGAGATTCCCTTCGATGACGTGTTCCACCCGCTTCGCTTGATCCTGAAGGGTCCGAACGGCCACCTTGAGCACCTCTCCAGTGAAGATCTGCTCACTGCGGGACGGTCCAGGGTATGGTTACGGGCTTCAGGCGGAAGTGGGAAGAGCATGCTTCTGCGACGCTACCTTCGAAAGGCTCTCGATGCGGAATCCTGCGGCCTGAGTAGGAGGCTACCGTTCCTCCTGAGCCTAGAGAAATGGTCGGAGTTCGTGGGGGGAAAGAGCGTGAAGGCCGGAGACAAAGCCGATGAGTTGTTCCGCTCTTTCCTCCAGAATGAACTGGGCGAAACCTTTTCGCAATCGCTGGAAGGAGTCCCCTCGGCTGAAATCGAGAAGCTCATCCGGGAGGGCGAGCGCCTGTTTCTGATCGATGGAATCGACGAAGTCTTCAGTCCTGCCGACCGAAGGACATTCTGGACCTGCTGGAACAGGTTCTCCCTGAAGGTTAGCAAAGGGCTCTCCGCCGTTCTCGCTCTTCGTCCCGAGGGATGGGTCAGCACCTTCGGGATCACGGGGTATGCACAGGTTGGCGTTCAACCGATCAACGAGGACCATGGGGTTTTTGAAGGCCTCTGCCGGAACTGGGCGACCGCGCTTGATTGCGAAGGTTTGGATGACTTCGTGGAGGAAGTGGAATCCAACGCGGATACGTTCGCCTCGGCCAACTGGATCAGGATCGGTGCGGTTCTCTGGAAGAGGGAGAAGAGCTTGCCCCCGACTCGGTACGGCCTGTTCTCCCGCTACGCCCACAAGCTCCTTGCCTATGAGCACAAGCTGGGGGAGGCTCCCATTGAGAGGAACGATCGGCAGATCGTTCACGAGATCCAGATGCTGGGCCGTGTGGCCACGACTCTGCTCGGAAGGGATGACGCCCCAGCCCTCTCCATGCCCATCGAAGTAGCGGAGTGGTGCCTCAAGGAAGCCAAGGACGAGTTTCGATGGAAGGAAGATTGCGTCGATCACCAGATCGAGCTTTGGCAAAGACAAGGTGGACTGATAGAGTTTGTGCCTCCCGACCAGGGGCTGCAACAGGGCTCCCTCAGGTTCGAGCGTCAGACCTTGGACTATCTCCTTGCCATTGATGCAGGATGGCAATTGGTTCGATTTCTTCTGGTTGAAGATGGCGCGGTCTGGCCCGACATCCTCGAAGATGAGAGCCAACTCCGAAGCATGGAATTCGTGCCGGACCGTGTGGCGTCCCTGCTCACCGGCGAGAGTGGCCGGCATTGGAAACAGCTGATCCAGAGGCTCCCCGCCATTACCCGGCCAGCCAGCTCACCCTCGGGGAGCCAGGATCGAAGTGCCCAAGTTCTACGTGCCCGAGTTCTAATCATCGGCCACATCCTCGAGCGAGTCCTTGCGTCCAGGGGCTCCGAAGAGCCCTGGAAGGGAAGAAAGGACGAGGTCCGGTCCCTCCTCGCGGCGTCCTTCCCACTGGATCACGCGAAGCGACTCAAAGCCTTGAAGGACGTCCCCGAGGGCATCCGGGTCCGGGCGGCCGAGAGCTTGGCGCGCCTGGGAGATCCCCGCGAGGAACTGCTGGATCCCACGAAGACGACGTTCGTTCCCGTGCCGGGTGGTACCTGCACATTGTCCCAGACGAAGGAGAGCAAGGAGCTGGAACCCTTCGAAATGGCCCGCTTCCCCGTGACGGTGGCGCAGTACCGGCGCTTCCTGGCCGACAGCAAGGATGAAGGAATGAGGCCCTACGACTGGGAGTCCCAGGAGATCCTCACAGCCCCTGTCAACGGGGTCAACCTCGGTCAGGCCGAAGCCTTCTGCCGTTGGTTGAGCGAGAAGACGAGCCGAGAGATCCGCCTTCCCGACGAGTTCGAGTGGGAATGGGCTGCCAATGGTGCCCATGAGGCCTCAGGAAGTCCCTCACCTCGGGAATATCCATGGGACGACCGTCCTCCGGACTCCTTCTTGGCCAACTTCGGCAACAGGCTGGAGCGGGTTTCCCCGGTGGGGTGCTATCCAGCCGGTGCGAGCCTCCAGGGCGACAAGGCCATCGAGGACCTGGCCGGGAATGTCTGGGAGTGGACCTCATCGGCCTGGGACCCTGCGCAGAAGGATGAGCACGAGCGTCGGCGGGTGTTGCGCGGCAGCTAGAGGTGCCGCA
>Ga0076930_101298_pt1 | contig 14177 bp, 14 predicted proteins | sample HotLakConsoUCCRE_FD_71149 | JGI IMG/M metagenome (GOLD analysis project Ga0076930, IMG submission 71149) | Hypersaline microbial mat communities from Hot Lake, Washington, USA - Hot Lake Consortium UCC-RE (version 3) (version 3) ...
CAATTGTCAGACGTCGGCTCTGGTTTCAGCTGGATGAGTGTCGGGGGTCAGAGCACATGAGATCAAGCCCACGCCGCTCCTGCGCCAGTCTCATATCTTACGGACCTAAACGAAGCGATTGACCCAGTTCTCCAGACGTTCCTGGCGACCCGATACCGGCGTGGGGTTGATGCCCTCGCGCATAACGCGCGCAGCGATCGAGGCGAGATCCTCGCCCAACATGGCTTGCGCATCATCGCTCGACCAACCTGCATACCGCGCGGCGCGCATGTCTTCCAGCCCGCCGTCCTCGAGCATGGCGGCGGCCGCCATGAGACCGCGCGCGCAGACATCCATGGCTCCGGCATGGGCGAGGATCAGATCCTCGGAGTCGAGCGACTGGCGCCGAAGCTTCGCGTCGAAGTTCGTCCCTCCCGTGGTGAAGCCCCCCGCCTTGAGCACCTCGTAATAGGCCAGCGCGACCTCGGGAACGGAGTTGGGAAATTGATCCGTGTCCCAACCCGATTGGTAGTCGTTTCGGTTCATGTCGATCGATCCGAAAATCCCGAGGCTCGCAGCCATCGCCAGTTCATGCTCGAAACTGTGGCCGGCAAGGATCGCATGTCCTTGCTCGATATTGACCTTCACTTCGGTTTCCAGACCGAACTCCTTGAGGAAGCCATAGACCGTCGCGACATCGTAATCATACTGGTGCTTGGTGGGCTCCTGCGGTTTCGGCTCGATCAATATCGTGCCGGGAAATCCGATCTTGTGCTTGTACTCGACGACCATTTGAAGGAAGCGGCCCGCCTGATGCCGCTCGCGGACAAGATCGGTGTTCAGAAGCGTCTCGTATCCCTCGCGGCCGCCCCAGAGCACATAATTCTCTCCACCGAGTTTGTGGGTCGCATCGAGGCAGGATTTCACCGTGGCCGCAGCAAAGGCGAACACATCCGGATCGGGGTTCGTGGCGGCACCGGCCATGTAGCGGCGGTGCGAAAACAGGTTGGCCGTCCCCCAGAGCAGCCGCACCCCGGTGTCTTCCATCTTTCCGAGAAAATAGTCCGTGATCTCGTCCAGGCGCGCGGTGTTTTCCACGAAGTCGGCGCCTTCGGGGCGGACATCCGCGTCGTGGAAGCAGAAGAAGGGCACGCCGAGAATGCGGAACATCTCGAAAGCGGCATCTGCCTTGAGCTTGGCCAATTCCATCGTATCGCCGAACCACGGACGCTCAAACGTCTGCCCGCCGAAGGGATCTCCGCCGGGCCAGGCGAAGCTGTGCCAATAGGCGACCGAGAAGCGCAGGTGGTCGGCGAGGGTCTTGCCCATGACCTTCCGCGCGGGGTCGTAGTGGCGAAACGCGAAGGCGTTGGACGAGTCCGGGCCTTCGTAGGCCAGCGGCGGGATACCCTTGAAGAAATCGGTCATGTCAGTCCTCGGATTGCGGATTGCGCCGCGCGGTATCGCGCGTGGGTTTCGGAATAGGCATCGACAAGCCGCCGATCGGGCTCGACGATCCGAGCGGTGGGCGGTGGGGTCGCGATCTCGGCACCTACACCTTCTGCAGCCATGAGGCCGAGCCGTGCAGCCCCGAAAGCCGCGCCGAAATCGCCGGCCTCGGGCAAGATGACGGGCACATCCAGTGCCGTGGCGATCGCGGCCAGCCAATACTCCGACCGCGCCCCACCTCCGGTCGCGGTCAGCGCCTCGAGGTGCGTGCCGGTCGCCGCGAGGGCATCTCGGCAATCGCGGATCGCGAAGGTCACGCCCTCCAGCACCGCGCGGGTCGCGGCGGGGCGGTCGGTCGCGTGTTCCAGTCCAGTGAAGGCCCCGCGCACCGCAGCATCGTTCAGCGGCGTCCGCTCGCCACCCAGATAAGGCAGGAACAGCGTGCGGGAGGGGGCCCTGAGTGGTCCGAGCCCCCTTGTCAGTGTGGCAGCGTCCTGCCCCACCAGCCCGGCGAACCAGTTGAGCGAATCTGTCGCCGAGAGAATTACGCCCATCTGGTGCCAGGTGTCCGGCAAGGCGTGGCAGAAGGTATGCACGGCTGTCGCTGGATCGGGCCGATAGCCATCATTCGCAGCGAACAGCACCCCCGAGGTGCCAAGGCTGACGAAAGCCTGCCCCGCAGCGACGGTCCCCATTCCGATGCCTGTCGCCGCGTTGTCTCCGCCACCGCCGGCTACCGGTATGCCCGCGGGCAAACCGAACCGCTCGGACAGATCACCGCGCAGGTGGCCTGACACCTCCGCCCCTTCGACAAGCCGCGGCATGTGATCAAGCGAAAGACCGGTTTTTGCCAGCAGCCCCGCATCCCACGCCCGCGCGCCAGTATCGAGCCAGCTTGTCCCGGCGGCATCCGACATCTCCCCGACATGCTCACCCGTGAGCCAAAGCCGCAGAAAATCCTTCGGCAGAAGAACTCTCGCCAGTCTATCGAAAGTGGCCGGTTCCGCCTTGCGAAGCCACGCCAGCTTGGGAGCGGTGAAACCGGGAAACACGATGTTGCCGGTGATTGCCCGAAAGTCGGGATCCGCGTCCATGTCCACGGCTTCTGCCTGGGCGCGCGTGTCGTTCCACAAGATACACGGTGCGATCGGCTGATCCGACCCATCCAGCATGACCGCGCCATGCATTTGACCCGAAAGGCCGATGCCTTTGACCTGGCGCAGCGCACCTGCCCCTGCAAGCTCGTCGAGCACCCGCTCCGTTGCCGCCACCCAGGCAGACGGCGCCTGCTGAGACCACCCGGGATAAGGGCGATCGACCATCAACGGAGCTGTCGCTTGCGCAACATGCCGTTGGTTTTCGTCAATCACCAGTGCTTTGACCCCAGAGGTGCCAAGGTCGAGCCCGAGATACATTGTGGCGGGTCCTCCGTGCGTTGAACCGAACCATGCCTTCGGATCGACAGTCACGTCAATACAAACGTTTGTATTTTCGACCTCAATTGCATAGCCTCCAAACTCGGCCTTCCCCAACGCGAGTTCTTATCCGAGTTGACGATTCATTCCAAATTAGGGTCAGGACTTCGGTAACGGGGCGATCTGGGTCACGCCTTCCCGACGTCGGCGGCGACAAGCCGAAGCGCCAGAAGTTCAAGCGCTACCCGATCGGCTTCTTCCACATCGACATCGCCGAGGTGCAGACCGCCGAGGGCAAGCTCTATCTCTTCGTCGGCATTGACCGCACGAGCAAGTTCGCGGTGGCTCAGCTCGTCGAGAAGGCCAACAGGCGCACTGCCTGGGAGTTCCTGCAGCACATGCTCGAGGCCGTTCCCTACCACGTCCACACGGTTCTCACTGACAACGGCATCCAGTTCGCAGAGCAGCCGAGGAACCGGAACACGATCATCTCCCGGCCAATGCGCTTCGACATGATCTGTGAGGCGAATGGCATCGAGCACCGGCTCACCAAGCCGAACCATCCTTGGACCAACGGCCAGGTCGAGCGAATGAACCGCACCATCAAGGACGCCACCGTGAAGCGCTTCCACTACGACAACCACGATCAGCTACGCGCCCATCTCGCGGACTTCATGGCCGCCTATAACTTTGCTCGCCGGCTCAAGACGCTCGGCGGCCTCACGCCCTACGAATACATCTGCAAGATCTGGACCTCAGAGCCAGAACGATTCATCCTTGACCCGATCCACCAGATGCCGGGACTGAACACCTAGAGAGGGGCTGCCTAATCGGTGACGACTACCACTAGTGTACCTCAAAAATGTCCTCGGAGTGCACCTGATCATGTCCGCCGAGGTTTGATCGGCGCTCCAGCGCGCGTGTCTCGACGATCCGCCACATGCGATAGCGCCTCTGCCCCGTGACCTCCCGGATCAGGCCCCGCTCCTCCATCCAGTCGATGTTGCGCTGAACCGTTGCCCGATGCGCGCCCGTCAGCTTTTCGGCCATCTGCACCGAAACGAGCGGCCAGCTCGTGAAGAGCTCCCGTAGCATCGGCGGCGTCTTGCCTGACAGCGGTGCCATCACGCGCTTCGCATTCGCTGCCCAAGCCTCGATCTGCTCCAGCCTGCGCAGAGCAGCGAATGTCGCGCTCTCCATCGCGTTCAGCCAGCGCGCCAATCGGGCGGGCGGGTCACCGATCGCCCGGAAGCCCCCTCCCCCGCCCATGGCAATGGGTGCGAAGATTGCGCCCGGAGCGCTCCCCGACGGCGCGAGATCGGCGATCGCGACACGCGCCGCGGTCACCGCGGCCTCCAGCGGATCATCGATCGGCGAGAGCTCTGCGACGTGCCAGAGATGGAAGCCCATACAGGCCCGTGTCACTGGGTGGAGATCCTCAGCCTGACCCATCATCGCGAGCCATCCGGCGGCTCGGTCCTCGAAGGCTTCGCGCTCTGACATCTCGACCACCCGCGAGGGAGCCTTGGTGTCTTCAAAACGCTCCCCCTGCCGCGGGCTGTCGCGCCGATCAAGGAAGGTCGCGAGATCGCTCACACCCGACCGAAGCGTCAGTGGCGCGGGTCCGCCGGTCAGTCGGCGCACGGTCCAACCGATCCGGTACAAGGCCTGCGCGTCATCCACTGCGGTCGAGACCCGCAGCGCCATGTAAAGGGAAAGCCGGTCGAGCCCGATCCGGTCCTGCGTGAGCCAGCTGAGATCCGCGGCTTCGATCAGGGCAAGCCGGTGCCGCCAGCCAGCCGGGCCGCGGCGCAGGCGTTCATCGAGGATCCCCAGGCGCGCAGCAACACGGGCGAGCTGCGCCGCCTGCCCGGCCTCGGTCGCGCGCCAGGCATCGACGACATCGGATTCCTTCGGCTCAGGCGCAGGTCCGGGCGGCAGGTAATCCGGTTCGTCCTCTATCGGCCCGGGGAGGAACCAGAGGTCTGCGTCATCCTTGCCCTCGGACGCCTCCATGTCCTCAGGAGGCACCCAGTCTTCGTCCATGTATGTCTGGCGCAATCGGTTCATGCGCGCATTATACGGCCATTATGCGCGCTTGGCGATGAAGTTTGTGGGGCTGCATTTTTCTCTACTATAGAGGCGTTCGGGGATCCTGTCTTCTCGAGAGCGCTGGAGCGCTTCTCGTGGGCTTGAGCCCATAGATACAAGGCTTCCCGAACTCAGCGCGACGAGCGAAACGCCCCTTGCGTGCGTTTACAAACGGTCGTTTATTGATGTTATGTGAAACTGCAAACGGCCTGTTTTGATGCCCCTGATCGGCTACGCGCGCGTCTCGACCGAAGATCAGACCCCCCTGCCCCAGTCGCAGGCCCTGAAATCTGCGGGTTGCGCCGAAATCCACGAAGAACATGCCTCGGGCGGCAATCGTGCGCGGCCGGTGCTGGCAAGGGTGCTGGAACGGATCGACAAGGGCGACACACTGGTCGTCGTGCGAATCGACCGCCTCGCCCGATCCCTGTCGCATCTGCTGGAGGTGATTGAACGGCTGGAGGCCAAGGGTGCTTTCTTCCGCTCGATACAGGACCCTATCGATACTGGATCCCCGCAGGGCAAGTTCACGTTGCAAGTGCTGGGGGCCGCGGCCGAGTTCGAGCGCGCCCTGATCCGGGAACGCACCAAGGCGGGGCTGGCCAGCGCGCGCACAAAGGGCCGCGTGGGCGGGAACCCTGGGCTGCGGGCCAAAGACCCAGCCGCTCTTCGCAAGGTGCGGCTGGCGCGACAGGACGGCTACATGGAGCGTCTGAACGAAACGGCACAAGATTGGGTGCCCCATGTGCGCCGGTTGCGCCCCGACTTGGCCTGGGAGGACGTGGTGCGCATCATCAACGGCCCCTTGCCCGAGGCGCGTCGCTGGACCCAAAGCCGCCTGCTGCGCGCTGTGAAGGCCTATGTCCGCGACGGCTTCCTGCCTGCCGAGGTGCTGGCCCGCGCCGGGCGCCGCGAAACGGACGATCGCCTGCCCGCCATTATTGCTGCCATCAAGGGCGCGGATCCCGACATCACACTTCAGGCGATCTGCACCCGGCTGGAAGCGATGCGCGAGCGCACGCCCCGCGGGCGGGCAAGCTGGCAGCCTTCTTCGGTGAAGATGCTTCTCGAGCGGGCTGAGAGGCTGGGGCTGCTCGAGTAGCCAAACAACCCTGCAAATCCTCCGCGCGATGGAAGGATTACAAGGCTCTGGCAAGCGCCATGCTCAGAAACTGTACCCTCATGCAAAGGGGTTGACGATGCGAAGCTGGCCTTCCACCAGCAGGCCATCTTGCATGTCCTCGCTCCACAGCGTGGTACACCCCGCAACCAAAGCGCTGGCCACGATCATCGCGTCGTAGATGGAGAAGCCGTAGCGTTCCGCCAAAGCGCGGCCGACGTCATGGGTCTGCACGGTGAGATCTTCGACGGGACACAAGGCGCGCACGCCTTCGAGAAACGCCGCTGCTTCCTCCCAACTGAGGCCCGCTTTGCGGCGGCAGTTCACCAGTGACTCGTTTAGAACCTGAACGCTGATCCGGGGCCCCTGCCCTAGGATGACCTCGGCGCGATCGGCCTTCGGGCCGTCGTCGAGCAGGTAAAGAACGACATTTGTGTCCGCGAACTCAGCGCTCATGCGCGTCGTCGCGGCTAAGACGTTCTGCTGCGGACAACTTGCCTCGGAAGCGGCGCAGGCCGGTCAGCACCTCATCCGCACGAGCAAGGCGACGGACTCTGACCCGACCGTCGTCCTTGACGAGGTCGATCTGATCACCCTCCTTGAGACCAAGCTCTCGGACGAGCTCCGCAGGCAAACGGACGGCCAGCGAGTTACCCCATTTTGCGACCTGCATCGTGACCTCCCATGCGGATATACGTCTTGTAATGTATATCCGAAAGTTTCCTAAGACAAGCCTGCCCACGAACCCGAGCCACTCTTGTGCATCACGCAGCGGCTGACACCACATTTAGAAAGAGCTTGCACGAATCTGATAGCTCGGGCAATAGTCTCGATAAATAACGCGCGATCACATAAAAAACGCGCCCACGAATCGAGGCAGAGATGAGCGAAGCTGAGCAGGACCTGGACATTGCCATCGGGCACTACGCAGAGCTTCTTGCGTCCAATCTTCATGCGCAACGTGCTGCCCACTTCCCTCCCGACGCCAAAAAAGTCATGCGCAGCCTGACCAGCGGCGAGGCGGCCGAGTTGCTTGGCGTCGATCATACCTACCTTCGCAAGCTTCATCGAGAAGGAAAGATCGCTGACGTCGAAACCACTGCGGGCAGCCACCGGCGATATACCCTCGATGATATCTGGGAGATTCGCCACGCCCTTGAGGCAAACGCGAAGAAGCCTGGAACCTACGTTCCGGGGCGTCGTGCCGGTGACGAGCTTCAGATTGTTTCTGTTGTGAACTTTAAAGGCGGGTCCGGGAAAACGACAACATCCGCTCACCTTGCACAGCGCTTGGCTCTCAAGGGATATCGTGTCCTTGCGATCGATCTGGATCCCCAGGCATCCCTTTCCGCACTGCATGGCATCCAGCCTGAGCTGGACCTGATGGAGGGTGGCACGCTGTATGATGCGGTTCGCTACGATGAACCGGTCCCGATCTCGGACGTGATCCGCAAGACCTACATCCGTGGTCTTGACCTGATTCCCGGGAACCTCGAGCTCATGGAATTCGAACATGAGACGCCGGCAGCCATCCAGCGTGGCGGCGCCCGCGCATTCTTTGCCCGTGTGCGTGACGCGCTCGACAGTGTCGAAGCGGACTATGACGTCGTCGTCATCGACTGTCCGCCGCAGCTTGGCTTCTTAACTATGTCCGCCCTTTCAGCATCTTCAGGGGTGCTTGTTACCGTTCACCCGCAAATGCTCGATCTGATGTCCATGTCGCAGTTTCTGCGAATGACCGCTGATCTGCTTGGCGTCATCCGGGATGCTGGCGCAAACCTTCGCTTCGACTGGCTGCGCTTTCTGCCGACTCGCTACAAGGTGGGTGATGCCCCGCAGACCGAGGTCATTGCTTTCATCCGGGGTCTGTTCGGCAGGTCAGTGCTGACCAACCACATGGTTGAGTCGACTGCGATTTCTGATGCAGGGCTGACGAAGCAGACGCTCTACGAGGCCGACAAGAAGGACTTCACGCGTCAGACTTTCGATCGTGCAATCGAATCCATGAACGCCGTCAACGACGAGATCGCGGCGATCATCCAGAACACGTGGGGACGCAATGGCAAGAAAGCCTAAACTGGGACTGCCACTGCAGACCCTGCGCAACGCGCCCGACGCTCTTGAGGGGCGCAGACTGCGCGGCGGCGTTTTCGAAATCGAACCTGACCAAATCGAAACCACAGGTCGGCTCGATGACCGGCTGCAGATCGAGACTGAGGGCCTCAAGGCGTCAATTTCCAAGAACGGACAGCGAGTACCAATCCTCGTCCGGCCGCTTGAGGGTGATCGCTACAGCCTGATTTATGGCCGTCGTCGACTGGAAGCTTGCAGAGAACTTGGGATCAAGGTCCGCGCCATTGTCACAGAGATGGAGGGCGATCAGGCGCTTCGTGATCAGCTGTTAGAGAACCAGGAGCGGCGGGATCTAAGCTTCATCGAACGTGCGCTTGTTGCCGCCGCCTTGCTCGACGGCGACCATTTGAGCGCATCCGAACGCACCAACAAGGGTGTCGCCGAGGTTCTCAATCTGACCGAGGCAGGAGTGTCGCAGCTGTTAAGCGTGGTCCGCACCGTTGGGGAGGACCTGGTCCTCGCCATCGGTGCCGCTCCGGGCATTGGTCGGCCCAGGTGGGAAGAGCTCAAGAAGTTGCTGGGGGCTACGGATGCCGATCGCGAACTGCTTGCAGCTTTGGCCGGTGAGGCCAAGACATCCTACCAGGGCGGTATTGACGAGAAATCGGATCATGCATTTTTGGCCGTCCTCTCCGCTGCAGGGAAGCCCGAACAGACCACATCCTCGTCTCGCCCTCGCGGGCGGCCCGGCACGGTGATTCCTGGGGTCGGTGCCGCCACTGTCACGACCGGACGTCGTGGAAAGCAACTCAAGCTCGAGTTGAAGGCCGAGGAGAGCGATTTTGTCAGCTGGCTTGAGGGCAACGCCCCGCAGCTGATCGCCGAGCTTCACGAGCGCTGGAAGCGTTCGGAAGACTGAGGAAGAGCAACAATCAAAAAGGAGGCACGAGACAGGCAGAAAAGAAAAAGGCCCCGAGAAGCAAGCTTCACGAGACCTTTCTTAGGTTTCGCACGGGACCAGCCCGCTACAAAACTTCAGTTTTCGCACCTCTGAATGTAGCGATCTGGCCCCTTTCCCGCAAGCGCAAAGCGATTCGCGGGCCAGGGAAATTTTGCCTTCGTGAATGACATCATGGATTACACACCGATTTCGCCGTTTATGCGGCCGATCTCGCACGCCCATCTGCGCGTGGTCGAGCGTCCTGAGGCGTCTGTTCCGGGCAAGCCCGTCAACAAGTGGGAGCTCCTTCGCGAGCTGTCCAAGGCGCAGGCGGCCTTTGGGGTTTCCGAACGCGATCTGACCGTTCTGCAGGGGCTTCTCAGCTTCTTTCCGGATGATGCACTTGGCGGGAATACCGAGATGGTCGTCTTCCCGTCGAACAAGGCAATCTGCGAGCGGCTGAACGGCATGCCCTGCTCCACGATGCGCAGGCACATTGCCCGTCTAGTGGATGCTGGCTTGCTCATGCGCCGCGATAGTCCCAACGGCAAGAGGTATGTTCGCAAGCACGGCGAAGAGCGTGTGGCTTTCGGCTTCGACCTCTCGCCGCTCTACTGCCGGTCCGAGGAGATCGCGCGGGCTGCAGAGGCTGTGCGTGAGGCCGAGGAGCGTGTCAGGCGGTTGAGGGAGGTCGTCAGCCTTATGCGGCGCGATCTCGCGGCCCTCTCGGAGTTCGGAGAGGAGATCCGGCCTGGCCTTGGCCTCTGGGATCAGCTGCGCGACACGGCCGTCCTCACGGCACGCGCCCTTCGCCGCAAGCTGTCGTTTGAGGACCTTGCGGCTTATCGGGTCGAACTTGAAGTCCTTCTCGACCAGGCGCGGAACGTCATTGATGGCCCTGAAACAGAAGAAATGAACACCAATGATGCCTGTTCTGAGCGTCACCATCATAATTCAAATAAAGAATCTATAGATCTAGAACCTGCCTTAGAAAAAGGCGGGGCGGCGGCCGGCGCGCCAGATGTTGAAACGGATGCACCTGGTGCTGACGTGAAAGAAGCGGACACAAGACGCGTGCCAAAGTTCCCGCTCCACCTGGTACTTGCCGCCTGCCCTTCCCTCAAAACTTTTTACCAAGGCGATATACGGCACTGGCATCAGCTTTTCGACGCGGCTTGCCATGTGCGGCCGGCCATGGGGATCAGTGCTTCCGCTTGGGAAGAAGCGCAACGGTTCATGGGCCCCGAGCAGGCATCGATCGTTGTTGTCGCCATGCTGGAACGCTTCGCCGACATCCGATCGCCCGGTGGCTATCTCCGTGCGCTGACATCGAAGGCGGCGGCGGGCGAGTTCTCCTGCGGGCCGATGGTCATGGCACTGATGTCCCGGCGAAGCGCGGCGTGATGTTCACAGCTGTGAACATCACGCCGTCGGCGCCCCAATCGATGAAGTTCACAGCTGTGAACTCTCTGCGCCGTCTGATGAGCAACCAGCAGATAGAGGGAAAGGTTGGGGGGTTTGAGGGGTGACGGGAAGTAAGATCGGGAGAGTGGCTTCCGACGCCCGTCGTGGAGAAGATCTGATGGCGAAACTTGCCCAGAACGTCGTCCTGTCCCCGTCGCGGGACATCCCCTTCAACAAGCTCGTGCTGAGCCAGTCCAACGTGCGGCGCATCAAAGCCGGCGTCTCGGTCGAGGAACTGGCCGAGGACATCGCGCGCCGTGGGCTCCTGCAGAGCCTGAACGTCCGGCCCGTGCTCAATGCCGAGGGTGTCGAGACCGGCACGTTCGAGATTCCGGCCGGTGGCCGTCGCTTCCAGGCACTCTCGCTCTTAGTGAAGCAGAAGCGGCTGGCAAAGACCGCGCCGATCCCCTGCATCGTGCGGGATGCTGCGTCCGGGATTCTGGCCGAGGATGACTCGCTGGCAGAGAATATGCAGCGCGTTGCTCTGCACCCGCTCGACCAGTTCCGGGCGTTTCAGGCTCTGCGCGAGAAGGGTCAGGGTGAGGAAGCGATCGCGGCCGCCTTCTTCGTGACGCCGCAGATCGTGAAGCAGCGCCTGAAACTCGCCTCCGTGGCCCCTGCCCTGCTTGAGGTCTATGCCGAGGATGGCATGACGCTCGAACAGCTGATGGCCTTCACGGTGAACCCGGACCATGCGCGTCAGGAACAGGTCTGGGATGCGGTGAAGAACTCCTGGAACAAGGAGCCCTATGCTATCCGGCGCATGCTCACTGAGACCTCCGTTCGGGCCTCGGATCGCCGCGCGGTCTTCGTCGGTGTCGATGCCTATGAGGCGGCAGGCGGTGTCGTGTTGCGCGATCTCTTCCAGGGCGATGACGGTGGCTGGCTCGAGGACCCTGCCCTGCTCGACCGGCTGATCACCGAAAAGCTCCAAGCCGAAGCCGAGGCGCTCGTCTTGGAGGGCTGGAAGTGGATCGAGGTGGCGACCGACCTGCCCTATGGCTACAGCCATGGTCTGCGGCGTCTGGCCGGTGATCCCGCGCCGATGACCGATGAGGAAAGCGCGGCCCATGCGACGCTGCTCGCCGAATATCGCGTGCTGGAGGAGGAGTACTCCGGCCAGGACGAATACCCCGAGGAAATCGACGCCCGGCTGGGTCAACTCGAGATCGCGATGGAGGCGATTGAACAGCGGCCTCTGATCTACGATGAGGCCGAGATCCCGCGCGCGGGCGTCTTCGTAACGCTGGATCGGGACGGCAGTCTCGCGATCTATCGCGGGTATGTCCGACCCGAGGACGAGCCGCGCGAAGAGACCGCGGTCCAGGATGGCGATGGCGCGGATGCCATGGGGCAGGGGGGTGATGTCGGCGGTTCCAGTTGGAACCCGTCGGCGACCTCCACCGGGGGCACCGTCATCACCTCGGGCGGTCAGCCGATTGGTGCGGATGCGTCCGAGGAAGACGACGACGGGGCGCTCAAGCCGCTGCCCGAACGGCTGGTCATGGAACTCACCGCCCATCGGACCCTCGCGCTGCGCGAGGCCATCGGGCGTTCTCCGGACGTGGCGCTGACGCTCCTGCTCCTGAAACTGGTGACGGACACCTTCCGCACGTCTTCCAGCACCGGCAGCTGTCTCGAGGCTTCGGTCCGCCACGTCTACATGTCGGCGCAGGCGCCCGATCTGAAGGACAACGTGGTGGCGAAGCTGGTCGATGAGCGCCACGCGGCCTGGGAGGCCGATCTGCCTCTTGGTGACGATGCTGCGCTCTGGGACTATCTGTCCGTTCTCGATCAGGGCAGCCGTCTCGCCCTTCTGGCGCATTGCCTCAGCTTTGGGATCAACGCGCTCCATGAGAAGGTGAACCCCTATGGGGCTGGCATCTCGGCCACTGGATTGACCCGCCGCATGGCGCATGCCGATCTCGTGGCGCGCGCGGTCGATCTCGACATGGTCGAAGCGGGATGGGAGCCGACGGTCGATGGCTATCTCAACCGCGTGCCCAAGGCGCGGATCCTCGAAGCCGTGCGAGAAGCGAAAGGGGAGGGGACCGCGCAGCTTCTCGATCACCTCAAGAAGGGCGAGATGGCGACCGAAGCCGAACGGCTCCTCAAGGGCAGCGGCTGGTTGCCCGAGGTCCTGCGCCGCGCTGATCTGGCGGTGGACGACGGCGAGGAGATTGCAGAAGGGCAGGGGGAGCACGCGGGTCAGCCCGAGGATGTCGATCTCCCGGCCTTCCTGACGGCCGATCTGCCGGACAGCGATGCGTCGATGATGGCGGCAGAGTGAACTGAGCCATCCGGGGGCGGGGAAACCCGCCCTCATTCCAGCAAAATACAGCAATATCAATATGATGAATGCGAACCCTCGCATTCGGGATGAGGAATCATGTCTGCAACAACCATCATCGACACAGCCCCGCTGGGGGCGCTGATCCGCTACACCGACGGTAGTCCTAGGCCGCCGGCACGCTTCACCAAGAAACTTGCGGCCTGGGAGCGTTCGAACGGCGTCGGCCGTCTCGTGAAGAAAGAGCCGCCCCGGGTCTATCCGACCTGGACCGCTCCAGCTTCCTTCACGCTGCATGAAGGGAACTTCTCCTCGGATGGGGTGATCCTCGTCACCATCATGCGCAGCCATTCGGCGGATAGCCGTCTGATCTTCGAGGTGGCTGAGGAACCGAAGGCCGGGCAGGTGCGCGTGCTCCTCGACTTCGGTGGCAATACCGAGCTGCTGCATCTGGCGGAGTCGATCACCGCGGCCGAGCTCTGGATTGCGCGGGAGGGCTATCGCAACGCGCGGCTTGAGATCGTCGGTGCCGAGGACAGCGATAGGGCAGGGGGCGCGGACTTGGCCGCCTGAGCCCTGACAATGCGTGAGGGGCCTGCCGAAGGGCGGGTCTCTCACCGACCACACCCTCGTCCCGCCATGACGCGGGGCGCCAGAGGATCCATGCCCCAAGACGGAGTTCTTCAACCAAGAGCCTGCCCAGGAGGCTGGCGGCGTTAAATGCATCGGCGGGACAACAGGCTCCAGTCGTCAGGGCACCATCCCCCGCTCGCCATTCCCTTCCTTGCCCCGAATCCCGTCTTCGAGATCAACCCGCGAGGGGTCGGACTACGGGCGAGCCCGTGCCGCCGGGTGGATTCGGACGAGCCGAACGCACCCGGTGATGTCAGCCAGTCTTCGGGCCTGCGGGGTCCTGTCGCGCGGGGGATGGTCCCCCGCCTCCCAGACAGGAGCCAAACAGATGTCCCGCAAAGATGCACACGCCTTCGCCGCCTCCCTCGCTGCCACGCTCATGGTCTCGATCGTTGTCTTTCAGGCAGGGGATGGAACCTTCGGCGCCGTCCCCGCCGATGAAATCGACGGTGACGAGGTTCAGGTGCTGGTTGAGATTGACCCGTGGGCTTAGGCCCCGGGTTAACTCGCCAGGCTCACGCGGAGGCACAGACGCGCCTCTTGCTGCGTCGTCGCGCATCGACATCCACACCACCGGTGCAAGATAGGACTGTGTCTGTTTCGTTAGAGCACTCGTGCGATCAGTGACCTTCATGGCCCGCTGTATTGTTCTGTTTTCTTGGCCGGATATCCTCAAGCGCTGCGTAGAATGCGGGCAACACCAACAGGATCAGGACCGTTGCC
>Ga0076930_101299_pt1 | contig 14166 bp, 14 predicted proteins | sample HotLakConsoUCCRE_FD_71149 | JGI IMG/M metagenome (GOLD analysis project Ga0076930, IMG submission 71149) | Hypersaline microbial mat communities from Hot Lake, Washington, USA - Hot Lake Consortium UCC-RE (version 3) (version 3) ...
CAAGAGGCAAGCGAGGAAGAGAAAGCGGCAGCACTCGCCGACGATCTGGTTGCCCACGGCGAGATCACGGAAGACCAGCGCGATGCCGAGGCGGAGGCGATCATCGCCGATGCCTACATGATCCTGTCCGACCCGGATGTGATCGACGAGGCCATCATCTGCGAACCCGGCGGGCGCCAGGGCTTCAACCTGCACGATCTGCTGTTCCCGCGTGCGCATGCGAATCCGTTAGCACTTTGCATCGCGGCCAGTCAGTGGGCAGCGCGCGCACTCTTGTCCTGGTCTATCGCCAAGAAGGCGGAAGAAAACATCTCGCAGATGGCCGAGAATTCCGGGCGCCCGGGAATCGGCCATAACAACCCGCCGCCGGATCAGCAGCTCGGGCCGGAGGATTATCAGACAGGGCAGGGCGGGCCTGACGGGCCGCAGACGCCGCGACCGCCGGTGGGGACGGTGGTTGTCGGTGGGGCTGTTCTTGGGCAAAATTGGAGCGAAGGAAATCCTTCGCAGCCAAATTTTGACGCTTGGACATCGACCCGGCGAGCAAACTCACGGGGCAATGCGGAGCGACACTTCAATGATCACGGTGCCGATTTTGCAGCTCGTAGCGTAAGCGAGTATGTTCGAGCAGCTGTAAATTTCACCACAAACCCTCCAGTGGGCACGCTAATGAGAACACGCGCAGACGGCGATAAACTATTTTTCCATCAAAACTCAAACACTTTCGCTGTCGTCAATCCAAACGGGCAAATAAGGACATTTTATAAGCCGACGCCGCGAACCTTTGAAAATCCGCGAGGCTTCAACTCATCGCAGTTTAATTCATCTCTTGACTACTTTCTCAAACAGTAGATAAGGGCAGAATTATGGAATATAAAGGTGAAAGAATATGTCGAGTTTGCGGATACGTCTCGTTTGATTGTTTCCGTAATGAATTTGGATTTCCATTGTATATAATTTGTGATGTTTGCGGAAACGAGTCGGGTTATAGTGATCATACAGCAGAAGATATACAATATTTAGAATTTTATTGGATTAACTCCGGTAAAAATATAAAATACGAAAATAATTTATCTTGGAATATAAATATTAATACGGATTTAATTATAGAAAATAAGAAATATAAGGTATTATATGAATATATTTTCCAATTAATTTTGCCTGAATCTTATGCAGAAAGCTTCACTGTGATGCAAGAGGTGTTGATCGAAGGTATGATAGATTTTGATTCTGCTGTTTCTGCACTAATTCATGCTTTGGAGGAAGGAAAACGTCCTTCCGACTACGAGCACCTTGCCCAAAATATTTTGCACGAAATCGACCATATGAAACTGCAGATCACCCCCGACCAACGCGCCATCCTTGAGCGTCACGCCTCCCCATCCCCACCCCCAAATTTCTCCCCCTGACCCCCTTGGCGATCACCCCGCATGGTGTTAGATTCCCGACACAGGCTTTGATTGAGATGGGTGCGGCGCATGCAGTTTCGGGGTTTTGAGCTTCAGGTGGTGCGTGAGCCGGAATCCGGTCCGCCCTTTTGCGACATCTTTCATGGCGGCGAGCGGGTCGCGCAGGTGTTCAGGCGGGCCGATCGCGCCGAGAACGTGGTTCTCTCCGCCGATGCCGCAAAGCGCTTCAGGCTCGCGGATCTGAACATCGTGATGGAATTCGCCGAGCACTACATCGCCCGCGACATCCCCCTGATCTATCTGGAGGAATTTGCCGCGCGCAGGGTCAGCTCCGCGGATTATTTCTTCGGCCTCTACAACACCCCTATCGCCGTCAGCACGCTCTACATCCTGTGCCTCAACAAGCATGTCTTCGATCCGACGGCGGAGATCAACGAGGCATTCGTCGATATGGAATATCTGTTCGGGCGCCTGATCACGCTGCTCGATGCCGGCGTTCTGCGCAATCTGCCCCGTGACGTCTTCGCCGAGCTGCGCGAGGCGATCGACAGCAGCGGCTTCCCCCTCATCCCCGAGCACCGCGCCGTGCTCGACCGCGTCAGCGCCAGCCACAAGCTCTCCGCGCTGTTCCCGTATCCGGATGGCGGCAAGGACACCGTCGACGTCTGACCCCCGCTCTTTGACCTGTTCAATGATTCCGTGACCCGGCGCGCGACGATGCCGCCCGGCTGATCCCGCCAGCGCCAGTCCTCGCTCTCGGCTTCGGTCGGGCTGGATATGGGCTGGTCGGTGGCGGGCGGGCCGAGTGTCGGGGTGACGGTCTCCGGGCAGGTGGCCGGGGGGGCGGGCGGATGCGTCCGGGACCGGGCAGGTCGAGAGCGCGCTCCAGGCCGGGCGCACGCTCGCGGTTCTCACCGGCAATGACGCGCGGATCGCCGGGGCGCAGCTGCGCGGGCGGGATGTCGCTCTCGATATCGGCGGTGACCTGCATGTCGCCTCGCGGGCGGACACCGCCCGGTTGCGCGGCTCGTCCTACCAGGCCGGCGCCAGCCTGACCATCGGCCTCATCGGCCCGTCGAGCCTGAGCCTGAACCTCGGCGGCGGGCGCGAGCGGGCCGATTCGACATTGGTCAACCGGCAGACCAGCATCATCGCCGACGAGCGCCTTGATGCTTATGTCGACGGCCACACCCAGCTCGATGGCGGGCTGATCGCTTCGCTGCTGCATCATCCCGTCAAGTGGGCACCGGTTGACGGACAAGATGTTGAACAAAAACGCGATCTCAGCCTCGATACCGGCACGCTCAGTTTCACCGACATCGACGAGCGCGCCCGTAGCGACAGCCGCCGCGCCAGCGCATCGATCGGCCTGGGCGGCAACGCGGCAGATGAGCGGGGAGGGTGGTCATTTGTTGAAACCAACGGACGCGCGGCGCTCCTAGCTGCCCGGTCGTCGGCCCTTACCAGCCGCGCCGGATCGAGCCTGCGCATGACTGCGCGCTGCGCTGCGCCTCGCGATCGGCGAGCGGCAATCTCGCTCGGCGCGGATGTGAAGCAGGAACGACGCAGCAGCGTGGTGCTGTGCCGGGCGCGTCTGCCAGGGCCGTGGCTTCGGCTAGGGAGAGGGCGTGTTCCAGGCTGATGTGCGAATCTTCCAACCGAAAGCCGTTCGCATCATCTTCGTAGCATCCGGATCAATGATTCGCATAAGATATATTATGGAACTAAAAATGCATCAAGAAAAGATATTCCATTGCAGAGGCTTAGCCGTGAAGTTGTAAGCGCCGTCATGTTGTGGCGCGGCCCAGGAAGGTTCGGCATCGGCATGTCTCACCGCTTGCCGTGGCGGGTCGGCCGCGCCGGGAAATGTATCTCCCGGTCGAGGTAGCATGGATTTGCGCAGGGTGCCGTCGTCTGAAACCACTTGTCCCGAACCACCCGTGCGTCAGCTTCATGCATGTGCCGTCGGAGAGATGCCGATGCCGCACCCGAAATCCCGCTAAATTACGGATGCAGCAGGATCTTGCCGAAATGGCGGTTCGCGCGCATGTGCTCCAAAGCCGCGCCGGCATCCGCGAGCGCGAAGCTGCGATCGATTGGCAGATGCAGCGTGCCGTCACAGATGACCGGCCAGAGGTCGTGCTTCACGCCGGTGACGATGGCGCGGATTTCCTCGATCGAGCGCGTGCGGAACGTGACGCCGATATAGCGGATGCGCTTGAGCGCATGCAGGTCGCAATCGAATTCGGTCGTGCCGCCGCCGAGGCGCCCGACATTGACGATGCGTCCGCGCACGGCAGCGGCCTGCATGGCCGGCGTTACCAGCGGCCCGGAAATCTGATCGATGATCAGATCGACGCCGCCATCCGTCAGCGAGCGCACCTGTTCGGGCCAGTCGGGCTCGCTTGTGTCGACGGCGTGATGTGCGCCGAATTCCGTCAGTTTCGCCCGGCGCGCATCGTCGGTCGACGAGCCGATCACGACGCGGGCGCCCAGATGGCGCGCGATCTGCTGGCCCATCAGGCCGACGCCGCTGCTGGCGCCGAGGATCAGGACGCTGTCGCCGGCGCTCATGCCGCCATTCTCAACGAGCGCATTATGCATGGTCTGGAGCGCCAGTGGCAGGGTCGCGGCGCGGTCGAAATCGAATCCCTCGGGGATCGGCAGCGCCCGCAGATAATCGGTGACAGCATATTCCGCATAACCGCCGGCGCCGCTGCACATGACGCGGTCGCCGACCTTCCAGTTGGTGACGTCGCTGCCCAGGGCCGCGATTTCGCCGGCGAATTCCAGGCCCGGAACAGTGCCGCGGCCGCCCATCGCCCCATGGGCGGCGCCTGAAGCGACGGCGAGGTCGGCCCGGTTGAGTGCCGCCGTACGCACCCGGACGAGGATCTCTTGCGGTTTCGGTTCCGGGCGTGAGACGTCGCCGATTTCGAGCCCGTCCTCGCCGACGTAAGCTGCCTGCATCGTTGCGCCCATCATGGCCTTGATTCCCTTTGACATCACTTCTGGCAACCCGGAGCGAGCCCCCCTGCCCGCGCCGATGACCCCGATGCATCGTCGGACCTCGCGGCCCACAGGCCAAGGCCCTTGAAGCCCATGCGGGTTTGCACTGCTGCGAGCGTGTGGATCGGTTTCGAGGTCTATTCGGAAATCGTGATGCGCATGCCGTCGAAGGCCGGTTCGACATGATCGGGCAGTTGTCGGGCAAGTTCGTGGTAATCGAGATCGGTATGCAGGTTGGTCAGAACAGCATGGCGCGGTCTTACGCGCTCAATGAGGTTGAGGGCGTCGGCGACATTGAAATGGGTCGGGTGCGGGTTGTACCGTAGCGCATCGATCACCAGCGTCTCAAGGCCGTGCAGCTGCGCCTCAGCGGCCTCGGGCATGGTGCTGACATCCGGGGCATAGGCGAAATCATGGATGCGAAAGCCCAGCGCATCCGTGCCGCCATGGATCATGCGGAAGGGCCGTGCACCGATTACGCCGCCCTCCCCTGCGATCTCGACGGGCATGTCTTCGGCGATCAGGCGGGAATCGAGGATCGGTGGATAATTGCTGCCGTCAGGCGTTTTGAAACAATAGTCGAAGCGCTCTTCGAGGATCTTCGTCGTCTTCTCATCCATATAGACGGGAATTCGGCGACGCATATGGATCACGAGCGGGCGCAGGTCGTCGATGCCATGGGTGTGATCGGCATGTTCGTGGGTGAAGACCACCGCATCGAGATGGCGGATTTCGGCGTCGAGCAATTGCTCACGAAGATCCGGCGAGGTGTCGAACAGGATAGCGGTTTCGCCGGCGGAATGGCTGCGGCTGACGAAGAGCGAGCAGCGCCGGCGCCGGTTACGCGGCTCGGCCGGATCACAGGCGCCCCAGCCGGTGCCGACTCGCGGCACGCCGCCCGATGAGCCGCATCCGAGAATGGTCGCGACCAGCGCCATGATCAGGCGCCTGCCCTGCCGTCGGCCTGCGCCGCCTTGGCGAACAGGTTATAGAAATTCTGCGTCGTCATCGCTTCGAGCTCCGCCGGCGGCATGTCGAGTGTTTCGGCCAGGATGCGCAGGGTGTGCGCCGTGTGGGCCGGCTCGTTGGTCTTGCCACGCACCGGCTGAGGAGCGAGATAGGGCGCATCCGTCTCCACGAGAAGACGCTCGCGCGGGATCTTGCGGGCAATGGCGCGCAGTTCCTCCGAGCGCTTGAAGGTGACGATGCCGGAGAACGAGATGGCGAAGCCGAGCTCGATACCTGTCAAAGCGAGCTTCTCGCCTGACGAAAAGCAATGCAGAACAGCCTTGTAGGGCCCCTTGCTGAACTCATTCGTCAGGATCTCGATCATCTCCTCATCCGCATCGCGAGCATGGATGACGAGGGGGAGGCCAGTTTCGCGCGCGGCGGCGATATGGGTGCGAAAAACGCCGCGCTGCACCTCGCGCGGGCTTTTGTCGTAGTAATAGTCGAGCCCCGCCTCCCCGATCGCGACGCAGCGCGGGTGCGCCGACAGGCGCACGAAATCGGCAACCGGCACATCCGGCTCCTCGCCGGCATTGTGGGGATGAGTGCCGACGCTGAAGAAGATGCGTGGATCGCTCTCGGCGAGGGCGCGGTAGGTGTCGTATTTGGCCACCCGCGTCGAGATCGTGACCATGCGCCCCACACCCGCCGCCTCAGCGCGGGCGAGCACGCCGGGCAGGTCCTCGGTGAATTCCGGAAAATCGAGATGGCAATGGCTGTCGACGATCATGGGCGGCTCACGAGGCTTCCGGCTCAACGAAACGGGGGAAGACCGGCTGCGGCGCCGGGAGCGCTGCGCCAGGCGCAAGACGACCGTCCTCCCCGATCGCTGCGATGCGGCGTTGATCAGGTGAAACAGCGAGCAAATCCAGGAGCTTGGACGCCGAATCCGGAATGAAGGGTTGAACCAGGATACCGACGATCCGCAGCACTTCCGCCGTGACATAGAGCACGGTGGCCATGCGCGCCGGGTCGCTCTTGCGCAGGGCCCAGGGCTCCTGCGAGGCGAAATAGCGGTTTGCATCGCCGACCACGGCCCAGATTTCGGCGAGCGCCTGGTGCAGGGCGAAATCCTCCATCGCCCCCCTCACCTTCTCCGGCAAGGCCTCCGCCTGGTCGAGCATGGCGCGGTCGGCCTCGCTGAAGGCGCCGGGCTCGGGCACAGCCGCTGCGCAATGCTTGCCTATCATCGAGAGCGAGCGCTGCGCCAGATTGCCGAGATCATTGGCGAGATCGGCATTGATGCGATTGACGATGGCCTCGTGCGAATAGTTGCCGTCCTGGCCGAAGGGCACTTCGCGCATGAAGAAGTAGCGCAGCGGATCGACGCCGTAGGTGTCGGTCAATGCGAAGGGATCAATGACATTGCCGACCGATTTCGACATCTTTTCCCCGCGATTGAAGAGAAAACCGTGGCCATAGACGCGTTTGGGCAGGGGCAGTCCGGCGGACATCAGGAAAGCCGGCCAGTAGACCGTATGGAAGCGCACGATATCCTTGCCGATGATGTGCACATCCGCCGGCCAGTAACGCCATTTCGGGCTGTTCTCGTCGGGAAAGCCGCAGCCGGTGACGTAATTGTTGAGCGCATCGACCCAGACATACATCACATGCTTGGGATCACCCGGTACCGGCAGCCCCCAGTCGAAGGTAGTGCGGCTGATCGAGAGATCCTGCAGCCCGCGTTTGACGAAGGAGATGACCTCGTTGCGACGCGTATCGGGGCCGATGAATTCCGGATGCTCCGCGTAATGCGCCAGCAGGCGATCCTGATAGGCGGAAAGGCGGAAGAAGTAGCTCTCCTCCGCCACCCACTCCACCGGCGCGCCGGTCGGCGCGAGGCGGCTGCCGTCGGGCTGCAGCGTGAGTTCGCCCTCGTCGAAATAGGCCTCGTCACGTACCGAGTACCAGCCCTCGTATTTCGAGAGATAGATGTCGCCGGAATCCTGCATCCGCTTCCACAACTCTTGGGTGGAGGGCAGGTGATCGGGATCCGTGGTGCGGATGAAACGGTCGAAAGAGCAGTTCAGCCTCTCTCCCATCGCCTCGAATTGCGGGGCGAGCCCGTCCACGAATTCCTTGGGTGAGACGCCGTTCTTGCGCGCCGTCTGCTGCACCTTGAGGCCGTGCTCGTCTGTGCCCGTCATGAAGAAGACGTCGTAGCCGTCGATACGCTTGAAGCGTGCGATCGCATCGGCCGCGACAACCTCGTAGGCATGGCCGATATGGGGCGCGCCATTGGGATAGGAAATCGCGGTGGTGATATAGTACGTCTTCGCAGCCATCCGGCGCAACCTTCTGAAGAGACAGGCAAAACGATCTCAATCAAGCGCCCTGACGGCGCCGGCGAGATCGCCGAACATGGTGAGCACGAGCGGGCGTCGGTCGAGATTGTAGATATCCGCCTCCCGCGCCGCGCGGGCGATCTTGTCACATACCTCGACCAGCGGCGCAAGCCGCCGTGCGCCGCCCGCAGCATGTTCGTGCAGCTTTGCCGAAGCCCAGCGCTGCATCGTTTCCAGCGCGAGGGAAAATGACTCCTCAGCGCCCTTCTTCGCGAGTTTTTCCGCCAGCGCGAGGGTCTCTTGAAGATCCTCCCGCGGCAGGTTGCCGAGAAGCCGTTCCATCGTCTCGACGACGTCTCGTTTTGCGGGATCGAGCAACTCAAAGGCCCGCCGCGCGGAGCCCTCAGCCCTGGCGATGGCGCTCGCGATGGCCTCAGGATCCTCTTCATCCACACCATCAAGCGAGGTGAGCACCCGAGCCAGGGCATCCGGGGCCAAAGGCTGAAGATCGAGCCTGCGGCAGCGTGAGCGGATCGTCGGCAGAACCCGGCGGGGTTCGTGCGCGATGATCAGGAAGAGCGAGCGTGGTGGCGGCTCCTCGACCATCTTGAGGAGCGCGTTGGCGCCCGGTCCGGCGAGATCCTCGGCGCTATCGACGATACAGACTCGGTATCCGGAAGCGGCTGCGGTTGTTGAAAACAGGTGCAGGGCCTTGCGCACCTGATCAACCGGGATTGTGGTTGACGCCGCCTTCTTCTCAGTCGCCGCGACACGGCGCAGGATGAAGAGATCGGGATGAGACAAGACGGCGACCTGGCGCGCGACGGGATGCTCGGCGGGTATGCCCAACGCATCGGGCGCCGACTCCCTCGCATGACCATGGGCCAGAACGTAGCGTGCAATGCGATAGGCGAGTGTGGCCTTGCCAATGCCCTGCAAACCGCCGATCAACCAGGCGTGATGGAGCCTGCCGGTTTGGAAGCCATCAAGAAAGGCCCGCTCCGCTGCCTCGTGCCCGTAGAGCACATGACGTTCGCGGGGATGCGGGGCGCCCGAGAGTTGGTCAGTTTCGGTGATTTTCGATATCGACATTATGTTTCAACGACTTGCATTGGGATTTTTAACCGATGCCCTAGCCGGTTCTTGACCATCTGCCAGATATCGAGTTCGACCAGTTCCGCGTCCCGATCGGCATCGATCAGAGCGCAGCGTTTCGGCTCCTCCCGTGAAATGTCATGAAAGACTTCGCGTAACTTTTTGTGGAACTGTATGTTTTCTGCCTCAAAGCGATCGATTCCGGCCTCTGAATCTCCGCGTCGCCTGTCCGCCCGTGCCAGCCCCGTTTCCGGAGGGAGGTCGAGGATCAGTGTCAGGTCCGGACGGGTATCGCCAACGACAACCCTTTCCAGCCCGGTGATGAGTTTCGGATCGAGCGCACCGGAAGCGCCCTGATAGGCGCGCGTGGAATCGGCGAAACGGTCGCACAAGACCACCTTGCCACGCGCCAGGGCGGGTCGGATGGTCTTTTCCAGATGATCCTTGCGGGCCGCGGAGAACATCAAGGCCTCGGCAAAAGGCCCGTAAGGCTTGCCCTTGCCCGAGAGGATGGCCTCGCGGATCGCTTCCGCACGCGGCGAGCCACCGGGCTCCCGGGTGACGACCACATCATGCCCGAGCGCTTCCAGCCGCGCGGCGAGGCGCCTGATCTGCGTGGATTTGCCGGCCCCCTCCCCGCCTTCCAGCGTAATGAAGAATCCGCTCATCCGCTCTCGCTTCCAAAGATTGCCCGCCGCACTGCTCCGGAGGCCAGCTCCCAGATTGCGTCGAGCGCGCGCTGGGTCAACGTCCCCTGACTGATATCTTCTGCGGCGAAAAGCGGTGCCTCCAGCGCGAGCGCGTCGCCGCGCATGACCTGGATAATCCCTATTTCATCACCCTTTTTCACAGGCACTTGCAGAGGGCCGCGGTAGACGATCCGCGCAGAGAGCCGCTCGTCAGCCCCGCGTGGCATCAGAACCCGCACCGGTGCATGGGCCACCAGCGATACGTAATTCGCATCTCCACCATAGACCCGTGCGTGACCGACCGTCTCGCCGGCCTCGAACAATTGCCGTGGTTCGAAGGCCCGAAAACCCCATTCGAGCAGACGGCGGGCCTCGATCGCCCGGTCGCGCGCGCTTTCGAGCCCGTTGACGACGAGGATGAGGCGCTGATCGAGCTGCACGGCAGAGCCGACAAGTCCATAACCGGATTCCGAGACGAAGCCTGTTTTCACACCATCGGCGCCAATTCCCATGGTGAGCAGCGGGTTGCGGTTGCGTTGCCGGATATCGTTCCAGGTGAACTCCTCTTCGGCATAAAGGGTATAGATTTCCGGGGAGGTCTCGATGAAATGGCGCGTCAGCAGGGCCAGTTCGCGCGCGGTGGTGAGCTGGTCCGGATCATGAAAACCAGTGGCGTTGGTGAAGAAACTCCGTGTGAGCCCGAGTTCGCGCGCCCGCTGCGTCATCATGCGCCCGAACGCGCCTTCCGAGCCTGCAATGGTCTCCGCTGCCGCAATTGCCGCATCATTGCCGGACTGGACGATGATGCCGCGTAAAAGGTCCCAGAGTTTGACAGTACTGCCCAGCTCCGCAAACATTGTCGAACCACGGGAGGGGGCTCCCCCGCGCCGCCAGGCATCTTCCGAAATGACGAACTCCGTTGCGTCGGTGATACGCCCCCGGCGCATTTCCTCGGCGATCACCTCGACCGTCATGATCTTCGCCATGCTGGCAGGGACCATCAACTCGTCCGCATTCTTGGCGTAGAGCACGGCCCCGGTCTCGGCATCCATGAGGAAGGCCTGCTTCGCCCGTGTCTCGAAGGTCTGTGCGTCAACGCCGTCGCTCCACAGCAGCAATGCTGTAGCGATCAGGCCGGCCATGACAATGGCGACGGCCCGGAAGTGGATCAGCGCGACGAGTTTTCCGCTCCGCACGATTCGCAACCCGGCAAGTGGAAGATGACAGGGCGCAATGTGCTGCCGTGATGCCGGAGAATCAACGACTTTCGCCAGATGAAAAGCGTTTGTCTGCCGTGATCAAGGCGCGCGGCGCAAGGTTTGCTGATTCAGGGTTGAGAGCCCGCCAAAAGCCGAATCGCGTGACAGACTCTGCGCCGTTCCTGCCGGCTCGGCGAAAAACAGCCCGGCGAGAACGGATCCGCCGGATGCCGAACCGCTCATGCCCGCGCGTGTCTGCTGCCCGATCCGGTCATTGATCGCAAGCGGCTCTGCACCGGAGAAGGAGGCATCCCGCGCCCGGGGCGCCGGAAGCGACGCGGCCACGGCGGTCGGCTGTGCCCGGGGCGCCTCTGCAAATGCTTGCGGCGCCTGCCTGGTTTCGGTTTCGGCGGAAGCGACCATCACGCCCGGGCGGGTATCGTGATCGGGCAGTTGAGCTAGCCGGCCGTCGTCGCGCAGGGTCGCAATCAGGATCTGGTCGTCGCTGCCATCCGTCGATGCCGGGGCCACGTAATCGACCTTCACCCGTGCGACCCCGTTCTTCCGGAAATCGAGTGCATCGGCAACGGTCTTGGAAACGTCGATGATACGATTGTCGTGGAAGGGGCCGCGATCATTCACGCGCACGATCAGGGAGCGCGAGTTCGAAAGGTTGGTTACACGGACATAGCTGGGAATCGGCAGGGTGGGATGCGCGGCGGAAACCGCATGCTGGTCGAAGACTTCGCCATTCGCCGTCTGGCGCCCGTGGAAGCCCGGGCCGTACCAGGACGCCAGGCCTTCACGGCTGTAATCCTCGTCGCGACGGGGTGTGTAGGTTCGTCCGGAAATCTTGTAGGGCCGCCCCACCATCTCCCTTCCGCCGCCACGCGGGATCTCGCTCCCGTCACTGACAACTAGGGGGCTGGGTGCAACGCCGTATTTCGGATCGACCTTTGCAGTGCGATCCTGGGAACCACAATTGGCGAGCGCCAGGCCGAGCATCACGACTGTGAAGAGCTTCAGCGTGGCGCGACCGCGCTCGCCTGAAACGATGGTGCGCAAGCCCGAAGAGGCATCGACAATCCTGCCCGACATCTGAAACCTTTCCGTCATGACCGGAATGAGCCTAGTGTGCACAGGCCGAACATGAAGTTAATCCCCCGGACGCTTTTTGATCGCGACCTCAACCGCATCCCGTTTCGGGCGCAAATGAGCCGAAAATGCGGCAATGCTCTCGATTATTGGCGAAGCTGTTCAGCGTCAAGTGGTCTCGATACAAGCGAATTTTCAGGAGGCGGAGGTCAATGGTAATTGCCGCAGTCGGATTTCTGCCGTAATTCCAGGCATGTGGCGCAAATGCCGCAACGTCTGCGAAAAGCTCATCAAGTTGTTTCTCGGGAAAAGAACGACCGCCGGCATCAATGACGCCGGCGGGTCCGTTTGCGGCTTGAACCGAAGAACAAGCCAGGGGCGCTTCAGCGTGTCTGGTCTTCCATCAGCTGGCTGATCGAACGCGCGCCACGCTGTCGGAACAACATGTCGAGTGCTTCGAGCATGAGCGGATGGATCTTGGTCCGTTCCGCGTGGGCGAGATCCCGGAGTTGGTCGTAGACCGGGGGCTCGAGATAAACCGACATCTGCTTCGCGCGCTGTTTCAGCGTCCTGGGCGGAGGTGCCGGTTCGATGGAGACGACGCGTGGGGGCGTGCGATCCTCGGGAGCTGTCGCCGGACCCATCGAGGCCGCGACGATCGAGCGGAGGCTCACTTTATGCGACTTTGACATTCTTGATGGCCTGACCCTTGTTCTGGTTGTCGAAGTTGCTGCGCTTTTCAATCCAGCTCCACAGACGCCGGACTTCCTTGGCGGCTTGTCCCTGCGGGTTGAATTCCGTCACGCCCTGGCCCATGCCGATGGCGTCCTGGTGATCATTGCGCATGACGATGTTGACGTCCGGCAGGACGCCGAGGACCGCCAGCCCGTCGGCAGCATCGCGGTTACGATAGCTGCGCGGCGGTGTCTGGTTCAGCACGAAGGCGAAGCGCTTCTCGAGCCGGTAGATGGCTGCGAGCGTCGGCTTGAAGGCCCGCAGGTCGGCCGGTGTGGGGCGGCACGGGATCACACACAGATCCGCTGCCCGGATGGCCGAGAGCGCCCCCGGGCTGTCCACGCCGGGCGTGTCGATGAACACGTAGTCGTAATCGAATTCGCGCAGGCGTTCGATGACGTCGTCGAGCTGTGTCGCGTCGATCTGGGCCACTTCCGGCCCCTCGCCTTCGCGATGTTCGGCCCAATCGGTGATCGTGGCCTGCCGGTCCATCTCCAGGATGCAGACGGAGCGTCCGGCTTCCATGGCCGCGATCACGAGATTGATGCAAAGCGTACTCTTCCCGCTTCCACCTTTTTGCGTAACGAAAGCGATTGCTTTCATGATGATTTCCCTTGTTCGCGTGAAGGCTGGCGGCAGCGCCCCCGCGCCACCCTCCCCGTATCCGCTGATCCTGTGATCAGCCGATACCGGGATGCCTGGAGCCGACAATGATTTGTTAAGGTTAATGATCGGTTAACAGATCGCGCTTCTCACCTGATCACGGTATCCGCCGATCCTGTGATCCCCGGACATGCATGTGACACGCAGTAGCTATCGAGCGTCCAAGGCATGTTGCGCGGGCTGCACTCTTTGTCTCTTGCGAAAACCAGGCGCAGATTTTTGCGAAAATCATACCCGAACAGCCCTTCCCGCCTTCCCTATCCGCCCCGATTCCGCTATCACCTCCTCCGTCCGGAAGGGTGGCCGAGTGGTTTAAGGCAGCGGTCTTGAAAACCGCCGTGCGGGCAACCGTACCGTGGGTTCGAATCCCACCCCTTCCGCCATATTTGGTTTTAAGTAATTGTCTTATATGAGAAATTTTTGATCCGAAAGGCTTGTCCTGTTGCAAACCCTAACAGCGTTCGACCATTGATCCCTGTGCTCCGGGTTTTCTAAATGAGGGCTTGGGAAACCTGCCCTACAATCGGAATTGCGCATGTCCGAAGCAATCTTCGCCCGAATTCGCAGGATGTATGACGTCCCGCACATGCAGAACAGTCTGCGCGGGCAATGGGTCGAGGCGATGATCGCGGAGATCCTGGGTGATGGCTGGAGACACACCGGCGCGGATTGGGCTGCATGGGATTTCGAGAGGCATGACGGCTTGCGCCTTGAGGTGAAGCAATCGGCGCAGCATCAGTCTTGGGGAAGGTCTACCGGCGCGCCCCGGTTCAGCATCGCCACCGCCCAGGGGCACTATCCGGACGGCAAGGCCTATCTGCCCAACGCATCGGGAGCGCGGTTCGCAGATATCTACATTTTCGCCTGGCACGAGGGCGACGACCAGCGCGCGGCTTCTCAGAGCCCGACCCGAAAAGAGTTGAGTGATTTCAGTCAGTTGTGATTCTGTTCGGTTGCGACACTGAACGAGGATCACATG
>Ga0076930_101302_pt1 | contig 14150 bp, 11 predicted proteins | sample HotLakConsoUCCRE_FD_71149 | JGI IMG/M metagenome (GOLD analysis project Ga0076930, IMG submission 71149) | Hypersaline microbial mat communities from Hot Lake, Washington, USA - Hot Lake Consortium UCC-RE (version 3) (version 3) ...
GTGAATGCCAGTCTGGACATCGTACTGGGGGAGATCGACCGATGAGTGGATCCGGAAGTGGAGCCCCCCTGAAGAACCCGGGGTTTGCCGGCGACGTGGGGGACTTCGATCTCACCGAGGAGCAGGTCCGGGGAGACGACTATGTGGGGACCCGTCCCCTGGATGGGGGTCACCCCTCCGTGGCAGGGACCCTCCCCTACATGCTCCCGGTGAAGAATCCGGAGGCTCCCCTCTTCGAGGGCCCCTACGAGGCGCGGCTGGAGAAGATCCGGACCCGCTATCCGGAAGCCCGGGCCGCCCTGCTGCCGGCGCTGAGCCTGGCCCAGGAGATCCGTGGGCATGTCTCCCCGGAGACCATGGACCGGGTGGCGGAGATCCTGGACCTTCCCACGGCGTACGTCCGTGGTGTGGCCACCTTCTACACCATGTACAACAAGCGTCGCGTGGGGCGCTTCCTGGTGCAGGTCTGCACGAACATCAGTTGCAGCCTGTGCGGAGCGGACGATGTCTACCGGGCCTTCCTGGACGCCACGGGAACCGAACCCGGTGAGACGTCGACAGACGGGGAGTTCACGGTCATGGAGGTGGAGTGCCTGGCGGCATGCGGCTTCCCCACCGCCATCCAGGTGAATTCCCGCTACTACGAGAATGTGACGCCGGACGACGTGCCGGCCCTCATCGAACGGCTCAAGGCCCAGGGCTCCTGAGATGGCATATCCATATGTGAGCGATCGCGAGGTCCGGGTGCTCTCCCGCCATTTCGGGGAGCCCGAGGCCCGTACCGTGGACGGGTGGAAGGCCCGGGGGGGCTACAAGGCGCTCTCGAAGGCCTTCGAGCATGGGCCGGACTGGGTCATCGACCAGGTGAAGGCCTCAGGACTCCGGGGGAGGGGAGGCGCCGGCTTCCCCACCGGGGTGAAGTGGAGCTTCATGCCGAAGGAGCCCACTCGTCCCCACTATCTCTGCTGCAACGCCGACGAGTCGGAGCCCGGGACCTTCAAGGACCGGGAGCTGATCCGTTGGGCTCCCCACCAGCTCATCGAGGGATGCCTCCTGGGGGCCTACGCCATCCGGGCGAAGCACGCCTACATCTACCTCCGTGGCGAGTTCTTCGAGACCACGCAGGTACTGGCCAAGGCGGTGGAGGAGGCCTACGGGGCGGGATTGATCGGAAAGAACATCCTGGGTTCGGGAGTGGACATCGACATCACGGTCCACATGGGTGCCGGCGCCTACATCTGCGGCGAGGAGACCGGTCTCATGAACTCCCTGGAAGGGAGACGGGGACAGCCCCGGGTGAAGCCCCCCTTCCCGGCGGCCTTCGGGGCCTTCGGGATGCCCACCACCATCAACAACGTGGAAACGCTGGCCGCCGTCCCCCACATCGTGGAGCATGGCGGGGAGTGGTACCGCCAGTGGGGGACCGAGAAGAGCCCCGGCACCAAGCTCTTCTGCGTCAGTGGACACGTGCGTAAGCCCGGCAACTACGAGCTGCCCCTGGGCTTTCCCCTGATGGAACTCATCGAAGATGTGTGTGGTGGGATGCGTGACGGGAAGGCCCTCAAGGCGGTGATTCCGGGGGGGAGTTCGGTGCCCCTCCTGAATGCCGAGGAGTGCGCCACCTGCAATCTGGACTACGAAGGGGTGGTGGCGGCGGGCTCCATGCTGGGGTGCGCCTCGGTGATCGTCATGGACGAGACCACCGACGTGGTGAAGGAGGTCCGGCGGATGGTGCAGTTCTATGCCCACGAGTCCTGTGGTCAGTGCACCCCCTGCCGTGAGGGGACGGCATGGATGACCCGGATCCTGAAGCGCATCGAGGACGGCCGCGGCACGGAGGAGGACCTGGACACCCTGCTCTCGCTCAGCGACCAGATGACCGGCACCACCATCTGCGTGCTCTCGGACTCGGCGGCAGCTCCGGTGATCTCGTCCATCCGCAAGTTCCGCGACGAATACACGGCACTCATCCGGCGCGGCGAACGCGTCGGGGCAGCCTGAGGCGCATCATGGCCAACGGACAGACACCCGTGGAGACGGTGACCCTCTCCATCGACGGGGAGACACTGACGGTCCCGAAGGGGATCACCATCCTGGAGGCTGCGGAGCGCCTGGGGACCCGGGTTCCGCACTACTGCTATCATCCCGGGCTCTCCAGCCCCGCCATGTGCCGACTCTGTCTGGTGGAGGTGCAGGGGGCGCCGAAGCTCCAGCCCTCCTGCGTCACCGCGGTGGCAGAGGGGCAGGTGGTCCTCACCGACTCCGAGAAGGCCCGGACACAGCGCACCGGTGTGCTGGAGTTCTATCTGGCGAACCACCCCCTGGACTGCCCCATCTGCGACCAGTCCGGGGAGTGCAAGCTCCAGGACTACGTCCATGCCGAAGGGCGGGACCATGGCCGGAGCAAGGAGCCGAAGCGGGTCTTCGGCCGGGATGACTTCGGTGGCGACGTCCTCTTCTATGGGGACCGCTGCGTCATGTGCACCCGTTGCGTGCGCTTCATGAACGAGGTGGAGAAGGATCCCCGCCTGACGGTTGTGGAGCGGGGGGACCGGGCCATCATCGACACCTTCTTCGAGGAGGGGCTGGACAACACCCACTTCTCCGGGAACGTGGTGGACATCTGTCCCGTGGGTGCGCTGGTCTCCAAGGACTTCCTGTACAAGGCCCGGGCCTGGGATCTGGACCACACCCCCTCCCTCTGCCCCAACTGCAGTCAAGGGTGCAACATCGAACTCCACACCCGGGACAACCGGGTGCAGCGCTTCAAGCCCCGGCAGAACCTGGATGTGAACGGGCACTGGATGTGTGACTACGGCCGGGCCCGGTACGACCACCTCAACGTGGAAGACCGTCTGGAGGTGCCGCTGGTGAAGGATGCGGGGGTCAGCCGGGCCACCGGTTGGCGGGAATCCATCCCGGTCCTGGTGGAGGCGCTCCGGGGAGCGTCCGGCGGAGTGAAGGCCGTGGCCTCCCCCCACCACTCCAACGAGGACCTGGGAGCGCTGGCCCTCCTGGTGGAGGCACTGGGTGGAGGGGAGATCGTCTTCCGTTCGGAGCGTGCACCGGCGGAGTTCGAGCGTCCGCTCCCGGGCTACCCCACCCTGGTGCGGCGCCGGGACCTGGCCCCCAACGGGACCGGAGCCCTCCACCTGGGAATGAACCGGGTGGGGTCGGATGACGGCACAGGCGGGCTGGAGTCGGTGGCGAAGCATGCGGGGGTGGTGCTGGTGCTGGGCGACGCCCTGGCGGACCAGCCGGAGTCGTTCGGTGGGGAGGCAGCCCTCTTCGTCTACCTGGGGAGCAGGGCTCCGTTGGCGGCTCGCGCCGCCCACTTCGTCCTCCCCACCACCACCTTCGCCGAGCAGGAAGGCACCTTCACGAATGCCCAGGGAAGGGTCCAGCGCTTCTGGACCGGGCTGCAGGGCCCTGGGGCTGCGCGCCCCGCCTGGTTGATCCTGGCCGCGCTGGAGGCCGAGCTCCGGGAGGGATCACCTCCCACCTCGGCCGCCGAGATGTTCGGTCGGCTGGCCGATCATTCCCCACGCTTCGCGGGACTGACCTTCGAAGCGGTGGGAACGCGGGGGGCTCTGGCGAATGAACCGCTACAACTCACGGGGGACTGATCCGGTGGACTGATGTCCACCGATCCTCCGTCCCCGGTCGTGGACGCTCCGTCCCGACCCCGTCGTGAACCTGGACGTCGCCCCTATGGGGTGACTCCCTGACCTGGAAGCATGCCCGGCGCATGAACGAACTGTCTCCCACGGTCTTCATCCTGTCCTCCGCCATCAAGATCCTGGTGGTCTTCGGGGGTCTCCTGGCTGCGGTGGCCTATGCCACGCTGGCCGAGCGGAAGGTGTCCGCCTGGATCCAGGACCGCCTTGGGCCCAACCGGGTGGGACCCGGTGGGCTCCTGCAGCCCATCGCCGACGGCATCAAGAACATCCTGAAGGAAGAGACCCTCCCCGCCACGGCGGCCAGGTTCTACTTCATCCTGGGACCGATGTTGGCCATCATGCCGGCGGTGGTGACCTTCGCCGTGATTCCCTTTGCCGCCCCCCTCCCCACGCCCTGGGGGGTCATCGAGATGATCGTCGCGGACATCCCCATCGGGATCCTCTACGTACTGGCGCTGAGTTCGTTGGGGGTCTACGGGCTGGTCCTCTCGGGGTGGGCATCCAACAACAAGTACGCCTTCCTGGGGGGACTCCGGGCCTCCGCCCAGTTGGTGAGCTACGAGGTCCCCCTGGGGCTCAGCCTCATTCCGGTCCTGATGCTGGCCGGGAATGTGACCCTCACCGAGATCGTGTGGACGCAGCAGGAGATGGGGCTCTGGTTTGCCCTCCCCCTCTCCCTGGCCTTCATCCTCTTTGTGATCTCGGCCTTCGCAGAGACGAACCGGCTCCCCTTCGACCTCCCCGAGGCGGAGTCGGAGTTGGTCACCGGGTACCACACCGAGTACTCGGCCATGAAGTTCTCCATGTTCTTCATCGCCGAGTATGCCCACATGCTCACCGCCTCCGCCCTCATGGCCACCCTCTTCCTGGGGGGATGGGACATCCCCTTCTGGGGTGGGGACAGCGCCTTCCGCCACGAGGGGATGTGGATCAGCGGGTTCGCTGCGGACGGAACGCCCATCGCCGCCCAGTTGGCCTGGTGGAAGACGCTGCTCACCTTCGCTGCCTTCGCCGCAAAGACCGCCTTCTTCCTGCTGGTGTTCATCTGGGTGCGCTGGACCCTTCCCCGGTTCCGCTATGACCAGGTGATGCACCTGGGTTGGAAGGTGATGCTCCCGGTCTCGCTGGCGTACGTGATGCTCATGGCGGCCAGCATGCTGACCCTGGACCAGGTGGGGATCGAGTTCGGCTTTGTCTACGGGCTCATCCTCACCGGAATCAGCCTGGTGGCCACCGGGCTCTTCGTCTTCGTGCTGGACCGGGATCGGATCATCTCCGGCTCCCCGCCGGAGCGTCGGGAGGTCCCGGGGGCGCCGGTGGAGCCGGCCGTGGTGGTGGGAGACTGAGCAGGGGACCGGGGGACGACCTCTCCCGGGAGACCGGTTGGAGAACGCCCCCAAAGGGGGCATCAACGAACAAAGTGAGGCAAGATGGCAGTCACGGTGAAGGTGGTTCGGCGCCCGGAGCCCGGGAAGTCGTCCTACCTCCGGGCCGCACTGAAGGGGATGGGGCTCACCTTCAAGCACATGGTGAACCCGAAGAAGGTCACCCGGCAGTACCCGGAGGAGCCGCTCCAGATGAGCCCCCGCTGGCGGGGTACGCACCGTATGGAGGTCCATGCGGACGGGCGCCCCAAGTGCGTCGCCTGCGGACTCTGCCCCACGGTGTGCCCGGCAAACTGCATCCGTCTGGTGGGAGGTGAGGATGATGAGGGGAACCGCTACCCCATCGTCTACGAGATCGACGAATTCCGCTGCGTCTTCTGCGGGATGTGTCAGGAGGTGTGTCCAGTGGAGGCCATCCACGTCGGGCAGCACTTCGAGAATGCCGAGTACACGCGGGACCGGTTCGTCTACGATCTGGACCGGCTGATGGATCAGGACCACCCGGTGACCGCGTTGTGGGACCCCTCGGACCCCCGGTCGGAGTAGAGCCCCCCTTGGCCGACATCGTCTTCTACATCCTGGCCGCCCTGGCGCTGGGCGGATCCATCGGGGTGGTTGCCGCCCGCAACCCGGTGGGGAGTCTCCTCTTCATGGTGGCCGCTCTGGCCGCCGTGGCAGGGATCTTCGTCCTCCTCGAGGCCCACTTCCTGGCCGCCATCCAGGTGATGGTCTACGCCGGGGCCATCCTGGTCCTCTTCCTCTTCGTCATCATGCTCCTGAACCTGGGGCACGATTACCAGAGGGATCTCAAGGGGGGGCTGATGGCCATCCTCTCCTTCGCCATCACCGGGCTGGCGGCGGGGATCGTGGCCCGGCAGTTCCCCGGTTCCACGGACACGGCGCTCCAGCAGACCTTCCCGGGTGCGGCCTCCATCGACGCCGCCATCCAGGAGTATGGGGCGATCGGTGCCATCGCCCGCCCTCTCTTCATCGACTACGTGGTGCCCTTCGAGATCACCGGGATCCTCCTCCTGGTGGCGGTTGTGGGCGCCATCGCACTGGCCAAGCGGAGGGTCTGACGGGTGATCACCGAGTCGCTGGTCGTCAGCGCCATCATGTTCGCGGTGGGCACCTTCGGAGTGCTGGTGCGGAGGAACGCCATCATCGTGTTCCTGTGCATCGAGCTCCAGCTCAACGCCGTGAACCTCTCCCTCGTGGCCCTCTCCCGGGTGGTGGGAATCGAGGGGCAGGTCTTCGTCTTCTTCGTGATGACGGTGGCCGCCGCGGAAGCCGCGGTGGGTCTCGCCATCCTGATCTCCATCTTCCGGCACTACGAGACCGTGAACGTGGACAACTTCAACCTGCTGAAGTGGTGACCGGATGACCATTCCCGGCTCGTCCATGCTTCAGGAGGCCGCCGGCGGCGCGGAGCACTTCCACCCGGTCCTCCCCGGGCTCATCGTGCTCCTCCCCCTTCTCGGGTTCCTGGCCAACGGCCTTCTCGCCCTGGTGGCGGGGGTGCGGTCGGCGGATGCCCTCCGGGCGGGGCACGGGGACGGGGGCCACGACCACGGGCACGCCCCCTCGTCGAAGCCTGCCACCCACACCCTTCCCAGCATCATCGGCCCCGGGGTCATGGGGATCGCCTTCATCCTGGCGCTGATCAACTTCGTAGGGATGTTGGGGGCGGATCTCCACGATCCGGTGGTGATCCGGTACTTCACCTGGATCGTGACGGGCACCTTCACCGTGGAGGCGGCGCTGCAGTTGGACCAGCTCTCCATGGTGATGCTCCTGGTCATCACGGGGGTGGGGTTCCTGATCCATCTGTTCAGCGTGGGCTACATGAAGGAGGATCCGGCCTACCCCCGGTACTTCGCCTACCTGAACCTCTTCGTCTTCTTCATGCTGATCCTGGTCCTCGGGGCCAGCTTCCCCCTGATGTTCGTGGGATGGGAGGGGGTGGGGCTCTGCTCCTATCTCCTCATCGGCTACTGGTTCCAGGACCGGGAGAAGGCGGACGCCGGGAAGAAGGCCTTCATCGTGAACCGCATCGGCGACGTGGGCTTCATGATCGCCATGTTCCTGATGTTCACGGTCTTCGGCACGCTGACCTTCACGGAGGTCTTCGCCTCGGCGGAGACCAGCCTGGTCTATGGCGGGGGAATGGTGACGGCCATCACCCTCTTCCTCCTCCTGGGAGCCGCGGGAAAGAGCGCCCAGATCCCCCTCTACATCTGGCTCCCCGACGCCATGGCGGGGCCCACCCCGGTGTCGGCACTGATCCACGCCGCCACCATGGTGACGGCAGGCGTGTACATGGTGGCCCGCTCCTCGGTGCTCTTCGCCATGGCGCCGGTGTCCTCGGCCACGGTGGCGGGGATCGGGGTGCTCACGGCGCTCTTCGCCGCCACCATCGCCCTGGCGCAGAACGACATCAAGAAGGTCCTGGCCTACTCCACCGTCTCCCAGTTGGGCTACATGTTCCTGGGGGTGGGGGTGGGGGCCTACGCGGCGGGTGTCTTCCACCTCATGACCCACGCCTTCTTCAAGGCGCTCCTCTTCCTGGGCTCGGGGGCGGTGATCCATGCGATGCACCATGCCTACCACGCCACCCACAGCCACGACGACCCACAGGACATGAGGAACATGGGGGGGCTGCGGCGCTTCCTCCCCATCACCTGGATCACCATGTGGGTGGGGACGCTGGCCATCGCCGGGATCTGGCCCTTCGCCGGATTCTTCTCGAAGGACGAGATCATCTGGTACGCCGGCGCCTGGGCGGGAGCGGAGAACGCCCCCTTCCCGGGGCTCTATACGGCATACTGGGTCATGGCCTTGATGGCTGCGGTGATGACCGCCTTCTACATGACCCGCCTGATGGTCCTCACCTTCCACGGGGCCAACCGGATGGGGGACACGGAGCGGAAGCACCTCCACGAGAATCCCCCCATCATGACCATCCCCCTGGTGGTCCTGGCCGTCCTCTCGGTCTTCGGTGGGTGGATCAACGTTCCGGAAGCCATCCGCAACTCCTTCCTGGGGGGCTTCGGAGCCCTTCCCATGTCCGAGTGGCTCCACGACTGGCTGCACCCGGTGACGGAGCGGGCCGAGGCGGTCATGAACTCCAATCTGGGGGGGTATGCCTACACCTCCCCTGTGGGGGGTGGTGAACTGGCCTGGGCCCTCATCTCCACCACCCTGGCGCTGGTGGTGGTGGTCACCACGCTGACGGTGCTGAGGAAGCGTGCCGTCACCCCCGCCGCCGCCGATCCGGAGCCCACCGGCTTCCGGCAGGTCCTGGCCAACAAGTGGTATGTGGACGAGCTCTACGACCGGGTGGTGGTGCGACCGCTGGTGGCGGGCTCCCGCTTCCTCTGGCGGGTGGTGGACAACGTCATCATCGACGGAACCGTGAACATGGTGGGGAATGTCACCCGCGCCATGGGCTGGTTCGGGTCGCTGGCGCACACCGGTCAGATCAACACATATGCCTTCCTCCTGGCGTTCGGGGTCCTGGTGATCCTGGGCGTGGTGGTGCTCTGATGACGACTCCCATGATCTTCGCCACCAACCTGCGGCGCGCCGGCGGCGTGTCGGCCCCGGGAGCGGCACGATGACCGACCTCCTCATTGGCATCGGCTACGACCGGTGGGTCCTCCACGCTCTCATCTGGCTCCCCCTGGTGGCCATGGGGCACGTACTGCTGGCGGCGGAGGGATCTGCGAAGCGGATCGCCTTCGGGTGGACCAGCGGACTCTTCGTCCTGAGCCTGGGTCTCTGGTGGGCCTTCGTTCCCGGCAGCGCGGACTTCCAGCTCTACACGGTGATCCCCTGGATCGAGAGTTGGGGAGTCCACTATGCAGTGGGGGTGGACGGGATCTCCCTCTTCATGATCCTGCTCAGCACCTTCACCATGCCCGTGGCCATCCTGGGCTCCTTCAACTACATCACGAAGCGGGAGAAGCCCTTCTACGCCCTGATGCTCCTCCTCCAGACGGGGATCATCGGGGTCTTCTCGGCGATGGACCTCTTCCTCTTCTACGTCTTCTTCGAGCTGACGCTGGTCCCCATGTACTTCATCGTGGGGATCTGGGGAGGGGAGCGGCGCATCTACGCCGCGGTGAAGTTCTTCCTCTACACAGCCTTCGGCTCCCTCCTGATGCTGGTGGGGATCCTGTACCTCTACGTCCAGGCCCGGTCCGCCACGGGAATCCCCTCCTTCCTGTACATGGACCTGCTGAACGCGCCCCTCACCCTGGTGCAGCAGCTCTGGCTCTTCTCGGCCTTCGCCCTGGCCTTCGCCATCAAGGTGCCGGTCTTTCCGTTCCACACCTGGCTCCCCGACGCCCACGTGGAGGCTCCCACTCCGGGCTCGGTGGTGCTGGCTGCCGTCCTCCTGAAGATGGGGACCTACGGATTCGTCCGGTTCCTCCTCCCCCTCTTCCCAGCGGCCTCGTCCCACCCCACGGTGGTGACGTTGATGATCAGCGTGGGAGTCATCGGGATCATCTATGCGGCGCTGGTGGCGGCGGTACAGCCCGATGCGAAGAAGCTGGTGGCCTACACGTCGGTGGCCCACATGGGTTTCGTGGTCATGGGGGTGTTTGCCCTGAACACCAACGGCATCCAGGGCGGACTGGTGGTCATGATCTCCCACGGAATCTCCACCGGAGCGCTCTTCCTCCTGCTGGGGATGCTCTACGAGCGCCGGCATACCCGGGAGATCGCCCGGTTCGGAGGGTTGGCCCGGGTGGCCCCCCTCCTGGCCACCGCCTTCCTGATCACCGCCTTCGCCTCCATCGGACTTCCGGGGACCAGCGGCTTCGTGGGGGAGTTCCTGGCTCTTCTGGGGACCTTCGAGCGGCACCCGGTGCTGGCTGGACTGGCCACCACCGGGGTGATCTTCGCCGCCTTCTACATGCTCCCCATGGTCCAGACGGTCTTCTTCAACCGCCTGGACGACGAGGAGAACCGGAAGGTGGAGGATCTCTCTCGTCGGGAGATGACGGTGTTGGCCCCCCTCCTGATCCTGATGATCCTCCTGGGGGTCTATCCCAAGCCGGTCCTGGAGCGGATGGAGCCCAGCGTGCAGGCAGTGATCGAGCGGGTGGAGTCGCGGGGCGGGCTGGGGTTGGGCGAGCTGGGCCGGAGCGCCGGAGAGTCCGGCGCCGGCGTGGACGACGGTGTGGTGGACGGGGAGGACCTCCTGGTGGAGGCCCCTGCCATCGCCGGTGACGGGGACTGACCGGGCATGACCCTCGACTTCGTGTCACAGGTGGACTACCTCTGGGCCCTTCTCCCCGAGGTGGTGATCTGCCTCTTCGCCATGATCGTGCTGGTGGCCGGGGTGTGGAAGCCCACCAGGCCCGGTACCGACCGGGTTCCATCCACGGACCTGGGGTGGCTCACCCTGGCGGGGATCCTGGCGGCGGCGGTGGCCAACGGGTGGCTGTACGGCGTCACCGAGGTGGGGAACACCGGGATGGTGGCCGTGGACGGCTTCCGCCTGTTCGCCAACTGGATCTTCCTGGTGGGGGCTGCGCTGACGGTGCTGGTGTCCTTCACCTATGTCGCCCGGCAGCGATTCCAGGTGGGGGAGTTCTACTGCCTTCTCCTCCTGGCCACGGCGGGGATGATGTTCATGGGCGGCACCAGGGACCTCATCGTGGTCTTCCTGGGGATCGAGGTCATGTCCATCTCGGCCTACGTCCTGACGGCCTTCAACCGCCGGGACCGGAGGTCTGCCGAGGCGGGGCTCAAGTACTTCCTCCTGGGAGCCTTCGCCACCGCCTTCCTTCTCTATGGAATCGCCCTGATCTATGGCGCCGCCGGGAGCACGAACCTGACGGTGATTGCGGCCTCCATCGAGGCCGGGGCAGGGGAGAGCCCCCTCCTGGCCATCGGGGTGGGGCTCCTGATCGTGGGCTTCGCCTTCAAGGTCTCCGCCGTCCCCTTCCACATGTGGACGCCGGACGTCTACGAGGGGGCTCCCTCACCCGTGACCGCCTTCATGGCCTCCACGGTGAAGGCGGCGGCCTTCGTCGCCCTCCTCCGGATCTTCGTCACCGGCCTGGAGGGGGTCTACGCCACCTGGTATCCCATCTTCTGGTGGCTGGCGGTGGTGACCATGGTGGTGGCCAACCTCATCGCCCTGGTGCAGTCCAATGTGAAGCGGATGCTGGCCTACTCCAGCATCGCCCACGCCGGATACCTCCTGGTGGCCATCACCGCTAGCAACGAGACCGCCGCGGCAGCCCTTCTCTTCTACCTGCTGGTCTACACGCTGATGACGGTGGGGGCCTTCGGCATCCTCATCAGCGTCTCGAACCATGGTGAGGAAAAGCTCCAGATCGAGGACTACGCCGGCTTCGGCTGGCGCCACCCCCTCATGGGAGTGTTCTTCACGATCTTCCTCCTCTCGCTGGCGGGATTCCCCGGCACCGCCGGCTTCATCGGGAAGCTCTACCTCCTCCTGGGTGCCGTGGACGCAGGGCTCTGGACCCTCTCCGTGATCCTGGTCCTCACCACCGTGGTGTCCTACTGGTATTACCTCCGGCTGGCCTGGTACATGTGGATGCGGGAGTCCCCGGAGACCGGTGACGAGACCTTCTTCGTCCCCCTCCCCATCCGGGCTGCCCTCTTCGCCGCGGCCGGCCTGATCCTCCTCCTGGGAATCCTCCCCTCCGGGGTGCTGGATCTGGCCCGGGACAGTGTGGCCGGCCTCGGAGGCGCGGGCTTCCTCAACGGGATCCGCTGAGGCGTCCATGGACGTTCCTGGCCATGTCTTCCGGGAGTACGACATCCGGGGGATCGTAGGGAAGGATCTGGACGCCGAGCTGGCCCGGAGCGTGGGGGGGGCATACGCCACCGCCATCCGGAGGCTGATCCCCCATCGCACCCCCCGGGTGGTCACGGGGCACGACAATCGACCCTCCTCGCCGGCCCTCTCCGCAGCATTGGTGGAGGGGCTCCGGGTGGGAGGGGTGGATGTGTTGCACGTGGGAACGGTCCCCACCCCCCTGGTCTACTGGGCCGAGAAGACCATGGGCGCCGATGGCGGGGTCCAGATCACCGGCTCACACAACCCGGCGGAGTGGAACGGGATCAAGATGACCCTCCAGGGTCGATCCCTCTGGGGCGGGGGGATCCAGGAGCTCCGGGACTGGATCCTGACCGACACCCTGGCCTCCGGATCAGGGTCGCTGGAGGAGGTGGAGATCCTGGACGCCTACGTGGCGGACATCGCCGGACGATTTGCCCTCCCCAGGCCCGTCCGGGTGGTGGTGGACTGCGGCAACGGCACCGGAGCCGTGGTGGCTGTGCGCCTCCTGGAAGCGCTGGGATGCCAGGTCATCCCCCTCTTCTGTGAGTCGGACGGGACCTTTCCCAATCACCACCCCGACCCCACGGTGGACGAGAACCTGGTGGAGATGATCCGCCTGGTCCGGGAAGAGGGGGCGGAGTTGGGGATCGGCTTCGACGGGGACGCGGATCGGCTCGGAGTGGTGGACGAGACTGGATCGGTGGTGCGGGGTGACCTCCTCCTCCTCCTCTTCGGCCTGGACATCCTCCGGAGACGGGGGCCTGGGCAGAAGCTCATCTTCGACGTGAAGTGCACCCAGGCACTCCCCGAGGTGTTCGCCGCCGCCGGGGGCGAGCCCATCATGTGGAAGACCGGGCACTCCCTGATGAAGGAGAAGATGCGGGAGACCGGGGCCCCGCTGGGAGGGGAGCTCTCGGGGCACATCTGCTTCGCCGACGAGTACTTCGGCTTCGACGATGCACTCTACGACGCCTGTCGCCTCCTGGAGATCCTGGCGGGGGATCGGGTCCCCCTCTCGGAGCGTGTGGCGGCCTTTCCCCGTTATCATTCCACACCCGAGATCCGGATCGAGGTGGCTGAGGAGATCAAGTTCTCCCTGGTGGAGCGGGCCCTGGCCCACTTCCGGGCCCTCTACCCGGTCATCGATGTGGATGGGGTGAGGATCCTCTTCGGGGATGGCTGGGGACTTCTCCGGGCTTCGAACACGCAGCCTGTGGTGGTGGCCCGATACGAGGCCCGCTCCACCCAGCGGATGGAGGCCATCCGGGGCGAGGTGGAAGATTGGCTGCGCACACAGGGGGTCGATGTCTGAAGCTGCACCACGCCGACTCCGGGGAGGGAGGTTCCTCCTCATGGCCGCCCTCGTCCTGGGAGCCGCGCTGCTCCTGGGGCGGGCCGCTGCGGTGGTGTACGTCGATGTCCTCTGGTACCGCTCGGTGGGGTTCCTGGATGCCTACTGGACCCGGTTCTCCTGGGAGTGGGGGATCAGGGCCTTCGTAGCCGGAGTCACCTCCCTCTTCGTGCTCCTGAACCTCCGGGTGGTGGTGGGGTCGCTGGGGGGAATCCAGATCCGGAGGCGATTCGGGGACCTGGAGATCGCGGAGCAGGTCCCCCGGGGGGTGCTGGTGGCGGGAGCCACCGTGGCCTCGGTGCTGGTGGGGTTCTGGTTTGCGGCCTCGGTCCCCGACACCGCCGGGACCGGGGCACTCCTTCTCTTCCACGGTCCCACCTGGGGGATGACGGATCCCATCCTGGGCCTGGATCTGGGCTTCTACCTGTTCCGCCTGCCGGCCGTGTCCGCCGCCGTCACCTTTTCCCTGGTCCTCTCCTTCTTCCTCCTGGCCCTCTGCATGGCGGCCTACGCCGCCACGGGCTCGCTCCGTTGGAGTGGTGGGAAGCTCCAGGTGGATCCGGTGACCCGCCTCCATCTGGCCTCCGTGGCCGCCGCCTTCCTCTTCCTCCTGGCGATCCGCTTCCTCGTGGTGCGCTATACCCTCCTCCTTGAGGGGTCTTCCGCCGTCCAGGGGATCTTCGGATACACCGATGCCACCGCCCGCCTCCCGGGGCTGGCAGGACTGGATGTGCCGGAATCCGCACTGCTTACCAGTCTTAACTCGGCGGTAGAACGGCGTTGCTCGGCTTTGAGACGGCGAATGGAACGCTCCAGGGTTTTGGAGATCCGGGCATGGGAACGAATCATGGAAATCTTCGGCCAGGTGGCCCGCTCCCCCTGCAATATCATCTCACGAACCCAGGCCG
>Ga0076930_101304_pt1 | contig 14139 bp, 14 predicted proteins | sample HotLakConsoUCCRE_FD_71149 | JGI IMG/M metagenome (GOLD analysis project Ga0076930, IMG submission 71149) | Hypersaline microbial mat communities from Hot Lake, Washington, USA - Hot Lake Consortium UCC-RE (version 3) (version 3) ...
GACGGCGAATTCGTCGTCTTCGATGTCGATGTCGACGCCCTTGATGACCTCGACCTTGCCGAAGCGTTTGGAGACGCTCTTGAGCCTGACCTCCGCCATGGTCCTACTCCGCCGCCTGCCGCGCGGGGATCACCCGCAGGAGGCCGCCCTCGGTCAGCTCCACCGGTTCGGGGTCCATGACGTGGCCCACGAAGGTCGTGCCGTCGGGATGGTCGGCGAAGCCCATGATCACCATGCCCTCGTCGGTCTGCACGATGCGCGCGGCGTAGCGGCGGGGCGGCAAGGCGCCGTCGAGAAAGCCGGGCGCGATGGTCCAGGGCCCGCGCGGGCTGTCGGCCATCAGGTAGTGGTTGCCAGTGACCGGGCCGCCCTCGGTGGCCTCTGCCCGCTCTTTCGAGAAATGCTCGGCGGCGGTGCAGAAGAGGCAGAACCACTTGCCGCCCGCCTGAAACACCTGGGGCACCTCGAGCTGTCCGTAGCCGCCGGTGAAGACGGGGGGCTGGAGCGTCCAGGTGTGGAGGTCGGGCGAGGTGGCGAAGCCGATGGCGCCGCCGGCATTGGCCTCCGCGATGCCGGACGCGCGGGCGGTGAAGAACATCAGCCAGCCGTCGCTCTCGGGGTCTTTCATCACCCAGGGGTCGCGCATGGCGCGGTCGTGCCAGAAGCCGGTGGCGTGGTCGGCCTCGTAGTGTTCGGCCACGGGGCCGGTCAGGTCGAGGCAGAGGCCGTCGCCCACGCGGGTCCAGTCGTGGAGGTTTTCCGAGGTGGCGTGACCGATCCGCTGGAAGAGTCCTTCCTCGGACTTGCGCGCACCGGTGTAGAAGAGGTGCCAGAGCCCGTCCGGGCCTTTCACGATGGAGCCGGTCCAAGTGGTGTAGTCGTCCCAGGCGGGGCCTTCAGAGGGCTGGAACGTCGTGCCGAGGTGATCCCAGTTGACCAGATCGCGGCTGGTGGCGTGGCCGTAGCTGACGTTGAAATGCCGCAGGTGGGGGTCGCCGAGGGATTTCGGCGCCTTGAGAAAGAACCCGTGCCAGAGATCACGATCGCGGACGTACCACGAATCCCAGATCCAGTCGTGTTCGAGGGCGAGAACCATGTGCGTTATCCTTTCACGCCGGTCGAGGCGATGGAGGCGATGAAGGCCCGTTGCAGGACCAGATAGAAGGCGAGGACGGGGACGGTGATCATCGTCAGGTAGGCCATGATCTCCCCCCAGGCGGTGTTGAGCTGAAAGAAGTATTGCAGTCCGACCATCACCGGGCGGTACTGTTCCTGCTGCACCACGATCAGCGGCCAGAGATACTGGTTGTACATCACGAGGAACTTCAGGATCGCGGCGGTGGCGATGACGGGGCCCGACAGCGGCATGACCACGCGCCAGTAGATCTGGAACCAGGAGGCGCCCTCCACCCGGCTGGCCTCGATCAGTTCACCGGGCAGGTCCTTGAAATACTGCACGAAGAGAAAGATCGTCAGCCCGTCCGCGATCCAGGGGATGATCTGGACCCGGTAGGTGTTGAGCCAGGTCGTCTCGATCCCGTCAAGGCCGATCCACGGCAGTTGCGACACCAGCAAGAGCAACGGGATGGCGATGGTCTCGAAGGGCACGATGAGGGTGGCGAGGATGATCGACAGGATCAGCTCCCGCCCCCGCCAGCGCATGTAGACGAAGCTGAAGGCGGCGAGCGAGCAGACCACGAGGCTGAGAAGCACCGTGGTGCCCGTCACCAGCACGGAGTTGAACACGAAGAGCCCCACCGGCGCGCGCTGAAAGGCGGCGTGGTAGTTGTCGAGGCTGATGTCGCCCACCGGCAGGAAGGCGCGCAGCGACGAGGTGTCGGAGAGCAGTTGCAGCGAGGGCTTGAAGCTCGACATCACCATGAACACGAGCGGCAGCACGAAGATCAGGGCGATGAGGATCAGCACGGCATAGCGCACGACGAGGCGCAGGCCGTGGTTGTCGGGGGTGATGGTGGCCATGGCTCAGCGCTCCCGGGTCAGCCAGCGCTGGATCAGCGAGATCGACAGCACCAGAAGGAAGAGGATGACGGAGATGGTGGACCCGCCGGAGATGTCCTGCTTGCCGTAGCCGCGTTCGACCGCCTGGAAGACCAGCGTCTGCGTGGAGTCGAGCGGCCCGCCGTTGGTCATCACGTCGATCTGCGCGAAAAGCGCGAAGGCCTGCATGGTGATCACGATCAGGATCAGCACCGCCGTGTTCCTGAGGCCGGGCCATGTGACATAGCGGAACTTCTGCCAGGACGAGGCGCCCTCGATGTCGGCGGCCTCGTAGAGGGTGGGGCTGATGGTCTGAAGCCCCGCAAGCCAGATCACCATGTGAAAGCCCACCGCCTGCCAGATCGACATGGCCATGATCGCGCCCAGCGCGGTGGAGGGGTTGCCGAGCCAGTCCCGCCCCTCGAAGGCGCCGAAAGTCAGGAAGGCCAGCATGTTGTTCAGCAGGCCGTCGTTGCCGTCGTAGATGAAGCGCCACAGAAGCGAGACCACGACGATGGAGACCACCACCGGCATGAAGTAGATCGTGCGGAAGACGTTGATGCCGCGCAGTTTCTGGTTGATCAGGAGCGCCAGACCGAGGGCGAGGCCGGCTTGCGTCGGGGCCACGATCAGCACGAAGAGGAGCGTGTTGGTGAGCGCCTTCCAGAACACCACGTCGGAGGCGATGACGACGCGGGCGGTGTCTCCCGACTGCCAGCGGAACCATTCGCGCATGCCGCGGTATTGCGGGAAATCGTCGGAGCGGGTGATCTCGCGGACGCGTGGATATTCCGCGGCGCCGGTGTCGTCGCGCAGGATCGCGCCGGCCTCGTCGCGCTGGGGCTCGAGGTCGATGACGGCGAGGCTCAGCAGGTCGCTGTAGTTCTTCAGGCCCACGAATTCGGTGGGGTTCGGGGAAATCAGCCGCTGGTTCGTCAGCGACAGCCAGAAGGCGAAGAAGAACGGCAGGATGATGAAGGTGGCGATCAGCAGGAACCCGGGCCCGGCAAAGAGCCAGCCGGCGCGGTTCGATGTCGTGAGTTTCGAGGCCATGGGCGCGCTCCGCTCGTCGGGGATGTCCGAATTTTCGACGAAAATTCGGGGACGCCGACGAATTTTCGCCGAAAATTCGGGGGTGGGCCCCGGCCGTGGCCGGGACCCTGGGGAAGATCAGTGGCCGTAGCCGGAGTTGTTCTCGATATCGGCCTCGATCTCGTCCACCGCGGCGTCGAGCGTGTCGACGACGTCGGCCCCGTTGGCGATATCCGCCAGCGCCTTTTCGAAGACCTTGGCCTGCACCACGTAGCCGGGCGTCACCGGCCGGACGAGCGCCTGCTCGGCGGAGAGGTCGAAGAACGTGGCCATGGGCATGCCCTCGGCGTAGTTCTCGGACACGGCGGCGGAGGCCGCGGTCGCCGGGATCAGGCCGATGCCGTTGGAGAAGGCGGTCAGGTACTCTTCCTGGATCGCGTGCTCGATGAAGGCGGTGGCGCCTTCGGGCGTCTCGCAGGTGGCGGCGATGCCGAACTGCCAGGACGCGGCGCCGATCACCGGGCCGTTGCCGAAATCGACATTGGGCAGGAAGAGCGTGTCCTCGTATTCATTGAGGATCTGGAGCGCCGCCCAGTTGCCGTTCCAGGAGATCGCGTATTTGCCATTGAGGAAGCCCGCGTCACGGTCGGCGGGGTCCTGGCTGGTACCGGGCGTGTAATCCCCGGTGAAGAGGCTCTGCCACCACTCGCCGAAGGCCACCGCCGCCTCGCCGTTCAGCACGCCGTCGGCGGTCTGGTATGTCGAGCGGTCGATCAGGTCGCCGCCGAAGCTTTGCAGGAAGGGCGAGAAGGCATAGGGATACCACTCGCCGGTCCAGGCCATGCCCACGTCGAGCGGGTAGTCGAACTGGCCCGTGGCCTTGAGCGTGTCGAGGGCGGCCATGAACTCGTCCCGGGTCCAGGGCTCTTCCAGCGAGGGCACGCGGATGCCGTTGTCTTCGAGATAGGAGCGGCGCGTCACCATGGCGACGGCGGCATCCCACAGCCCGATGGAGTAGAGCTCGCCGTCCCAGTAGCCCTTTGTGCCGGGCAGGAAGTCGGCGATCAGGCTTTCGTCCAGCGGCAGCGGCTGCATGTAGCCCGACCACGCCCAGTTCGGCATGACGGGGCCGTCCACGTCGAGGATGCAGGGCAGGTTACCGGCCAGCGCCGCGGCCACGACAGAGTCGTTGTAGCTTTCCTGCGGGAAGCTCTCGATGGTCACGGACCAGTCGGACTGGCTCGCGTTGAAGTCGTCCACGATCTGGTTGATGATCCGGCTTTCGACCTCGTTGCCGGCGCCGTGATACCACATCGAAAGCTCGGTCTGGGCAAAGGCGCCGGTTCCGGCAAGTGCCGTGGCGCAGGCGAGCAGTGTCGTGCGTGTCATCTCATGGTCCTCCCTGATGACGGTGATCTTTCGGGGTCGGCGGAGAGGTCTGCGACACTCTCGCGCCAGTACACCTCGCCGCCGACGAGGATCGGGTCGGGCGGCGGGGATGCGACGGACCCGCGCGTCATCGACACGAGCAGCCGGGCCGCCGTCTCGCCCATGCGGGCGTAGGGCAGCTCGACCGTCGAGAGCGCGGGATCGAGGGTTTCGGCGATGAGCCGGTAATTGTCGAAGCCGGCGACGGAGATGTCTTGCGGGACCGACAGGCCCCGGTCGCGCAGCATTGAATAGAGGCGGATCGCCATGCGATCGTTGCCGGAGAGGAGCACGGTGGGCGGCTCGGGCAGTGCCAGAAGGCGGTCAAGGGCCGCCGAAAGCGCGGCGAGTTCGCGGTCGGCGTCATCCTCGAGGACATCGGCCTCCACCACGAGGGCGGGATCGGGCACAAGGCCCGCCTCGGCGAGTGCTGCACGGTAGCCCCGGGCGCGCAGGGGCGTGGCGGCCATGGCATTGGCGAGTGTCAGGTAGGCGATGCGGCGGTGACCGGCGGCGATGACGCGCCGGGTCAAGGCGCGTTGCAGCGCGGCCTCGTCGGGCAGGATCGCCGGAGAGGCGCCGTTGTCGTGGCAGTTGACCAGAACCACCGACAGGCCCGGCGCGGGCGGGCGGGCGACCACCTGATGATAGCTCGAGACGAAAAGCACGCCCTCCACCCGGTGTTCGGCGAAGGTGCGCATGAGGTCGGGGGCTTTCTCCTGCCGCCCGCCGGTGTCGGCGATCAGCACGGTGAGGCCCGCATCCGCGAGCGCCATCTGCACGCCGCGCACGATGACGATTTCCGGCAGACCGGCGGGGCCGCTGTCCTGCTGGCCGTCGGAGATGGCGCCGGTGATCAGGCCGACGAGGCCGGAGCGGTTCGACCGCATCGCGCGGGCTGCCGACGAGGGGACGTAGCCCAGCGCGGCAATCGCCTCGCGCACGATGTCGCGGGTCGGCTCGCGCACCGCGGCATCGCCGTTCAGCACGCGGCTGACGGTCTTCGGCGAGACGCCGGCCGCACGGGCGACATCGTAGATCGTCGACATGGTCTTCCCCCTCACCGACGCGGCTCAAGGCGCCATGACATCGGTGTCATTCGCAGGGTGCCCGATTCTCGGGCGTCATGTCAACGATGTCATACGCTGCAGCGCGGAAACCGGGCGGTTCCGGGACCGGTGGCGCAAGGGCGATCCGGAGGCGCGTCAGGGCGCAGACGAACCCGTTGCGCGGCGTGAAGAAGGCCGCTCAATTCCCCGGAATGTCCGGGGTTTCGCGCCTTGGCCCGGGGCCTCAGAACGGCGTGTTCACCGGGGCAAAGGGGGCGAGGTCCTGGGCCTCCACCTGCCGCAGAAGCGCGATCATGTCGGCGACCATCTTGTCGGCGGCCTTGGCGCCCTTTTCGGCAGTGGCAAGATGGGCCTCCCCCGCCACGCCGTGGGGATTCACGTCGGACGCGATCCAGCCGTAGGCCACGGGGCCGATGGGCTGGATCGCCCGCGTCTCGGCGGTGGAGCGGAAATCCTGTGCGGCGGCCATGTCCACGGTCTCGGGGCGGAAATGCAGGACGAGCGAGGTCTCCGCGTCGCCGCCGTGGATGCCGTGTTTCGCCTCCTGGTCGCTCCAGAGCCCCTCGGGCGGCCCAAACGCCCCCCAGCCGAGGCGGACGCAGAACATGCCCGCGCGCACCCGGAGTTCGCGGGAGACGATGGAGATGAGATCGACATTGCCGCCGTGGCTGTTGACGATGACCATCTTGCGGATGCCCGCGCGGGCGACCGAAAGCCCGATCTCGGTCCAGGCTTTCAGCGCGGTTTCGGCGGTCAGGGTCACGGTGCCTGCGGCCCAGAGGTGTTCGTTGGACTTGCCCACGGCCATGACGGGCAGGATGCGCAGGTCCATGTCCTCGGGGGCGCGCTGTTTCAGCAGATCGAGCAGGCCCTCGTTGATGATCGTGTCGGTACCCACGGGCAGGTGCGGCCCGTGCTGCTCGATGGCGGCGGTGGGCAGGATGGCGATGGTCTTTTCCGGGTCGATGGCCGCGAATTCGGGGGCGCGGAAGTCCTTCCAGTCGCGTCTCATGCCTTGGCTTCCTTCATCGGGGCGGCGGGCGCGCGGGCGCCGGTGAGGCGGTCCATCCGGGCCGCCACGCGGGAGAGGTGTTTCGCGCGACTATCCGGCGTGGAGCTGTCCATCAGGTAATGGGCGGCGAAGACCTTTTTCGCGCGGGGATGGAGCAGGAGGCCGACGCCGCGGATCAGGGTGCGGCGGCCGGGGGCGCCGATGATGCGGGTCAGCCACCAGGACGCGCCGCAGGTGGTGAAGACGCCCATGCGGGTGATGTGATGGAGGCCGGGGCGGATCGTCCTGTTCTGGCCGTCGGGCATCAGGAAGGCCACGTCGGGCAGGAGCACGCGGTCGAGCCAGCCCTTGAGCATGGCGGGCAGGCCGTACCACCAGGTCGGGTAGACGAAGATCAGCGTGTCGCACCATTCGATGTCGGCGCAGTGATCCTCCACCGGCGCGCGGTTGACGGGGGTCTCGAGGTAGGTCTGGAGTTCATGGCCCGTCAGGCAGGCCTGAAACCCCTCGGCATAGAGGTCGCGGAGGCGGATCTCGGCGCCCGCGGCGCGCAGCTTGTCGAGGACGAGGTCGCGGATGCCGGCGTTGAAGCTGCCGGGGACGGGATGGGCGTAGACGACGAGGGCGCGCATCAGAACTGCTCCATCTCGCGGGAGACCTTGCGCAGGAAGGCGTCGCGCTGGGCGGCGGTCACGTTGTTCATGTCATTGAGCGCGAGGTATCTGACCTTGGCGAATTTGGTGACGCCCCAGACGGCGCGGGTGATCAGCTTGCGCGGGGGATCACCGATGAGGAAGGCGCGCCATTTCGTGGAGCCGTAGGTGGTGACGGCGGCGAGCTTGCGGATGTTGTCGAGGCTGCCGGTGAGCGTGCCGTCCTTCAGGTCGAAGGCCACGCCGGGCAGGAAGACACGGTCGAAGAAGCCCTTGAGGATGGCGGGGTAGCCGAAGTTCCAGACGGGGAAGACGAAGACCACGGCATTGGCGGCCCTCAGCCGGTTGACATAGCCCTGAACGGGGGCGGTGTTTACGCGCGTGTCATGGTAATCACGCCGCTCTTGCGCCGTCAGGACCGGATCAAAGCCTTCGGCGTAGAGGTCGCAGTCGTCCACCTCCCAGCCGCCGCGGGTAAGGGCCGCGACGGTTTCCCGGTGGAGAGCGGCGTTGAAGCTTTCCTCGCAGGGGTGGGCGTAGACGACGAGGGCGCGCGGCATCTATTCCGCGGCCTTCGTCATCCCCGGCCAGGCGTACATGCGGTCGTAGGTCCAGTCGGGATCGTCCCAGGCGATCATCTTGCCGGGGTTCAAGAGGCCCTTCGGATCGGCCTGGCGCTTGAATTCGAGCTGGCGGGCATCGACGGCCTGCCGCCCCCCCTCCTCCAGCGTGTAGCGGTGGGGGTTGAAGTTGGGCGCGCCCATGGCCTCGTGGATGCGGACGATCTCGTCGAGGCGCTCCTCGGTGGTGAACTTGACGAGCGACAGGCTGCCGAAGCCGACCTTGCCGTTCTGGCGCGTGACCTCGATGTGCAGGAGAACCTCGGGGCTGAATTCCTCACGGAGCCTCATGGCGAGGCCCACGGGGTCCTCGGTGCCGATGCCCACCTGCAGGTAGGTGATCGAGGGATCGACCTTGAGCGCGCGGAGCGTGGTGTGGTTCCAGCCGTATTCGAAGATCAGGCCGGGGTCGCGGGGCCAGTCGCTGTGGCCCTTGCGGTAGATGACCTCGCCGGACCAGTGCGAGAGGTGCGTCTCGAAGCCGGGCATGGACTGCGGCGCGACCATGAGTGCGAGCACGGTCTTTTCCGGCGTCACATGGGGTTTGACGCGCTGGAAGTAGTCGTGGGCGATTGGCGGCTCGAAGAGGGTGACAAGCTTCAGCAGGAGGCCGTCGCAGGAGGCGAGGTCGTGGGAATAGCGCAGCGCCTCCTCGAAATCGTCGAAGGTGACGAAAAGCTCCTCCCAGTCATAGGCGGCGGCGAGGGGGATCTCGAGTTCGGTGATGATGCCGTTGGTGCCGTAGGCGTGGCTGACGCGGTGCAGGTCCGCGCCGGTGATCTCGATGATCTGGGGCTCCTCCTCCATGGTCACCACGCGCAGGCGGATGATGTTGCCCACGTCACGGAGCGCGCCCCAATGGACGGAGCCGACCCCGCCGGAGCCACCGGCGATGAAGCCGCCGATGGTGGCGGTGGCCCAGGTGGAGGAGAACATGCGCAACTCCTGGCCGGAGTGCGCCTTGGTGGCGGCGTCGATGTCCCTCAGGAGCGCGCCGGGTTCGACCACGAGGCGGCCGGGGCTGATGTCCCGGATTGCGTTCATCTGATGGAGGTGCAGCACGCAGCCGCCGGCCAGCGGCATGGCCTGGCCATAGTTGCCGGTGCCCGTGCCCCGGGCGGTGACGGGGATGTCATGGGCGTAGCAGACGCGCAGAACCTCGATCACCTCGGCCTCGCTGCGGGGCGAGACGGCGAAATCGGCCATGACGTGGTCGAGCCGGTCCTTCAGCACCGGCGAATACCAGAAGAAATCGCGGCTGCGGGCCTTGAGGGACACCGGTTTGGTGTCGATGTCGAGATGGCTCAGCGCCGCGATGGCGGCCTCGGTGTTCGCGGTCATGCGGTCCTCATCAGCGGGTCGAGTTCGGAATAATCGGGCAGGGTCCGGTCGATCGCCCTGCCCTTGCGGATCACGATGCGGTCGGCCTGCGGGCGCGACAGGAATTCCGACCAGCTGCGCGCGTTGCAGATGATGAGATCGGCCGGCGCGCCCGGGTCCAGCGACGGCGGCGCGAAGCCGCAGGCGGCGGCGGGGTTGGTGACGAAGGACAGGGGCCAGTCGACTTCGGAATGATCGAGATGGCCGATCCGGGTCGCCTCGCGCCAGACCTCGATCATGTCCATGTCGCCATAGGCATAGAACGGATCGCGGTTGTTGTCGGAAGCGAAGCTGACGGAGATGCCGCGCGCCGCCATTTCATGGACCAGCGTGATGCCCCGGTTGCGCGGGGTGCGCCCGGCATGGCGGTCCTGAAGGTAGAGGTTGCACATGGGCAGGCTGACGACGTTCAGCCCCGCCTGCGCCACCAGATCGAGCGTCTCCAGCGCCTCGGCCTCGGGCATGGTCGACAGCGAGCAGAGGTGGCCCACGGTCACGGGCCGATCGAAACCGCGGTCGATCACGGTCTGCGCGATGTGGCGCAGGGTGTTGGAGGCGGGGTTCAGCGTCTCGTCCACGTGGAAATCGACATCGAGGCCCCGCGCCTCTGCGGCGGAGAAGAAGGCCTGAAGCTGCATCGGCAGCTCGTTGTTGGGATAGGTCACCATGCCGAGGACACCGCGCAGCCCCGCCACGATATCGGCGGTGCGCTTGAATTCGGGCGTCGGGGCGTAGTCGCAGGACACGAGGCAGGCGGCCTGAAGGTCGATCCGGCCGGCCCAGTCCTGCCGGACCTCGGCGAAGACGGGCCAGGAGATGCCGTCCTGCGGCGTATGGCTGTCGAGATGGGTGCGGATCGCGCGGGTGCCGTTGGCCCAGGCGCATTTCAGCGAGAAGTCCATCCGCATTCGGACATCCTCGGCGGCCCAGCGCGCGCTGGAGTCGCTGCGCACCGCCTCCAGCGCGCCGTCGAAGGTGCCGTCGGGGTTCGGCGTGCGCGGCCAGATATGGCTCTTGTCGAGATGGGTGTGCATGTCGACCAGCGCCGGCAGCACCATCGCGCCCTTCATGTCGAGCACCGTATCGGCGGCGCCCGCGCCGATCGTCTCTCCGGACAGGGTCAGGTCGATGGTCGTCAGGTCGTCGTTGAGGCCGATGAGGCAGCCCGGAACGGTCAGGTTCTCCAGCCGGACGGGGCCGTCCGGGATCTTCGGCAATGGCATCAGGTCATTCTCTTTTCAGGGCGCTTTCGTGCCATTTCCGCAGGGCCAGATGGGCGATCAGCGATGTGGTCGCGAAGATGATCACACCCGTGAGCGCGATCAGGAAGAGCGCCGCGAACATGCGCGGGATCTGCAGCCGGTAGCCCGCCTCGAGGATGCGGAACGCCAGCCCCGAGCCGATTCCGCCCGTGCCCGCGACGTATTCCGCGACCACGGCGCCGATCAGGGCGAGGCCGCCCGCGATCTTCAGCCCGCCGAGGAAATAGGGCAGCGCGGAGGGGATCTGCAGGTAGCGGAGGCGCTGCCAGCGGTTGGCGCGGTAGATGGTCATTAGGTCGCCGAGGTTGTGATCGGCGGATTTGAGCCCCAGCGTCGTGTTGGCGAGGATCGGGAAGAAGGCCACGATCCAGGCGCACATCAAAAGGCCCACGAGCCGGCTTTCGACATAGATGAAGATCAGGGGCGCGATGGCGACGATGGGCGTCACCTGCAGGATCACCGCGAAAGGCGAGAAGGACATCTCCGCAAAGCGCGAGAGCGAGAACAGGATGGCGAGGCCCACGCCGCCGATCACCGCCACCGCCAGCGCCATGCCGGTGATCTGGAGCGTGACCAGAAGCGATTGCGACAGCGTGCCCCAGTCGTTGACCAGGGTCTGCAGCACGAGGCCGGGGCGCGGCAGGATATAGGGCTCGATCCCGTTCCAGACGACGATCCGGTCCCAATACCAGATCGCGATGGCCATGACGGTGATCGGGATGACCCACTGCGCGATGGCCTCCACCTTGCGCTTGCGCGCACGGCGTTCCTCGTCGGCGTCGAACATCGGGCCCGAACCGGTCTCGTTGCGGGCGGCTGTGGTTTCGGCGTCGGAGATGGTCATTCAGCAGCCTCTCTGGTGTGCAGGGTGCCATGGAGGGCGTCGGAGGTCTCGCGCGCGATGCGGCCGTATTCCGGGGCCGTGCGCCATTCGATGCCGCGCGGATAGGGCTCGTCGATGACGATCTCCCGCACCACCCGCCCGGGGCGGGCGGCCATGACGAGGATGCGGTCGCTGAGGAACACGCTCTCGAACACCGAATGGGTGACGAAGATCACCGTCGCGCCGATCTGCGCCTTGAGCGCCAAGAGGTCGTCGTTGAGCTTCTGGCGGGTGATCTCGTCGAGCGCGGCGAAAGGCTCGTCCATCAGGATCAGGCGCGGATTGGTCACCAGCGCGCGGGCGATGGAGACGCGCATCTTCATGCCGCCCGACAGCTCGCGCGGATAGGCGCCGCCGAACTTCTCGAGCCCGACCATGGCGAGGGCTTCCTCGATCTTGCCCTTGACCGAGCGGTAGCTGTGGCCGCGCAGGCGGAACGGCAGCCAGACGTTCTTCGACACCGTGGCCCAGGGCATGAGCGTGGGTTCCTGGAACACCACGCCGAGGTCGTCGGCCCCCTGCCCGCCTTCCCACTCGATCCGGCCGACCGTGGGCGGCATGAGCCCCGCGATCAGCCGCAGCGCGGTGGACTTGCCGCAGCCCGACGGGCCGAGGAGCGAGATGAAATCGCCCTCGTTGACCGTCAGGGACATCCGGCGCAGCGCGACCACCTCGCCGCCGAAGGTCTTGTCGACCTCCCGCATGTGCAGGATCGGCGCACGCTCGGACAGGGGGGCGACCCTCATTCCGGCGTCATTCCGGCCGCAGGTCGAGGCCGAGCCCCTCGTTGATGAACTCGGTCGTGTAGGCCTGGGTGTAGTCGATGTCCTCGGGCAGGACACCGGCCTCCACCATGGAGAGGTAATAGGTCTCCATGCGCGCGTCGGTCATCGCGCCAATGCCCAGCTCCAGCGTGTCGCCCGAGTCGACGATGCCGTTCTCGATCATCGCGGCGATGGCGAAGTCGATCTTGTCCTGGGTCATGTCGGGGTTGTCCGAGAGGATCAGCTCGTTCGCGGCAGAATTGTCGCCGTAGATGTAGTTGTACCAGCCGAGGATCGAGCCGTTGACGAAGCATTCGACGACCTCGGGGCTTTCCTCGATCGTGGCGCGCAGGGTCTGGATCGTGGTCGAATAGGGCTCATGGCCGGCGTCGGCGATCAGCCAGACGTCGGGCTTCCAGCCGGTCTCCAGCTCCACCGCATAGGGCTCCGACGACAGGTAGCCCTGCATCGCGCTGTCTTCGTTCACAATGAACGGTGCGGCATTGAACGTGTAGGGCTGGCGCTGCTCGTCGGTGAAGCCGTAGGCCGCCTTCATCCACTCGTAGTAGATGGCCGCGTCCTGCACGATCATCGTCAGCTCTTTCATGCCCTCGAAGCTGTCGACCCGGCCCGGGTGGGTCAGCAGCACCTGCGGGTCCTTCTGGAAGGAGGCCATGACGTCGACGAGGGGCAGGCCCTCGACCACGCCGAACATGGAGCTGAGCGTGCCGCCCATATAGAAGTCGATCCGCCCCGCGAGCAGAAGCGTCTGGTTGTTCACCTGCGGACCGCCCGGCAGGATGGTGACATCGAGACCACATTCGGCATAGGTGCCGTCGGCGACCGACTGGTAGAAGCCGCCGTGCTCGGCCTGGGCGACCCAGTTGGTGCCGAAGGTCACCTCGGTCAGATCCTGGGCGAAGGCGGGAACGGCGAGTGCCGGAAGGGCGGTGAGGATCGTCGCGCAACGGGCAGCGCGCATCGAGACGAGTTTCATGGGTGGATCTCCTGACAAACTGATCGGACTTTCGCGTGAACGACCCGGCATGGGAAACCTCGCGCGGGGATTGCTGCGGCTGCACAGATGATCGCACAGAAAAGCGCCGGGACGAAAGCATGAATGCCGCGTTCATGGGCAGGTTTCGGGTGCGGGAGACGGAGGCCCGCGCGGCGCTCTGGACGCCGGGACCGGGCGGTGTGACACAGCGGGGCGGCCAACGGAGAAGACCATGCTGACGCGCGTGACCTGCGACCGGATCCATCCGTCCTTCGGTGCTTATGCCCAGGGCATCGCCATAGCCGCGGGGGCCCGCATCGTGATGACCTCAGGCCAGCTCGGTATCGCACGGGACGGCTCTGTGCCCGGCACGGTCTATGAGCAGGCGACGCTGTGCCTCGCGAACGCGCTGGCCATCGTCGAGGCGGGCGGGCTCGGGATCGCGAACGTGGTGCGTCTGAATACCTTCGTCACCGACCGCACCCACATGGCCGACTACATGCGCGCGCGAGACGACTGGCTGGCCGGAGCGGACCACCTGCCCGCCTCGACGCTCGTCATCGTCTCGGGCTTCACGAGGCCCGAGTTCCTCGTCGAGGTGGAAATGACCGCCGCCGGCTGACCGCCCCCGCCGGCACCGCCCGCAATCCCCGACCGCCCGTCCCGCCGCAGTCCCGCCCGCTCCCGGTCGCCCTCGTCTTCGGGGCGGGGTTCGGGATCGCATCCACCGGATGAGCATGGCGAGACGCGGTGGCAGGAACCGACGGGTATTTCGCCTTGTAGCCCCGACGCTCGCGCGGTTATACCCGTCGGCGGAGACGTGGCCGAGTGGTCGAAGGCGCTCCCCTGCTAAGGGAGTAAACCGAAAGGTTTCGTGGGTTCGAATCCCATCGTCTCCGCCAAATTCATTCCCCTTCATTTTCGGCAAGACCCTGATAAGGCTCGAGATTTTCGGGAAATGCTCAGGGGCATCCGAGCCGGTTCGCGATTTTCGCTATACAATTCGCTATACAAAATGCTCTACATGAGGCCGTGACGCA
>Ga0076930_101305_pt1 | contig 14124 bp, 10 predicted proteins | sample HotLakConsoUCCRE_FD_71149 | JGI IMG/M metagenome (GOLD analysis project Ga0076930, IMG submission 71149) | Hypersaline microbial mat communities from Hot Lake, Washington, USA - Hot Lake Consortium UCC-RE (version 3) (version 3) ...
TCGCCGGTGACGTCGGCCACCAGGATCCCCCCATTCGTGGCCTCCAGCTCCAGATCCATGGAGCGGGGCACGAAGATCTCGTAGCTCACGCTCCACCCCTCCCGGCGGCCGGTGCGGGGACCCTCGGCCCGGATGCGGTTGCCGCCGGTGCGGACCTCGATCTCCTCCATCAGCGCCCGTGCCTCATCCATCCGCCGGGCCTGCGCCGCCACCCGGGAGCGGACCAGGACGTCGGTTCCGTCCCACCCCAGCACCCGGATCCCCCCGTTGGCGGCACCGTCCACCTCCAGGCGGCTTCCGGCGGCGATCCGCTCCTCCCGGACCTCACACACCCGCTCCCGGTCCCGATTGCCGCCGCCATCGTCACACCACTGGTCGGCGGGGCGGGGCTGGGGGGTCTGGGCCTGGAGCCCCGCAGGGAGGGATGCGGCGAGGGTCAGGGCGGCGGCGAAGAGGGCGAATCCCCCGGATGGGCAGCGGGGCGACGGCGAGGTGGAGAAGGACGACATGGTCAGGGACTCCCGGTCATGGGAGAAGAGGCGGGCCGCCCTGGCAGGGCGACCCTTCTGCTCCTTCTGACGGCGGCAGCAGACAGATGGTTTCACAGGGGAGGGCTGGCCGCCCACAGCACGGCTCGCCGCACCCCCTGGTGACCCTGGACCACAGGTCCGGCAGGAGCACCGCATCCTGGTTCCTGAGTTGGTCTGACCCCATCCGCCCCCGTTACCTTGAGGGGTTGAGCCCAGGAGTCCAACCAACGAGGAACCCCCCGTGAGATGCAGCTTCACCCCCCACCGTTCCGGAGCCATCCTCGCCCTTGTGGCCACCCCCCTCCTCCTGGGGGGATGCGGCGCCCGGGGACCTGTGCAGACGGTGGTGGAGCTCCCCCCAATCCGGGCCGTACCCCCGGTGGTGGAGCCGGCCCCCATCGAGATGGGGCTCCCCCCGGCCCCCGGTCGATACGACGGCTCCATGGATGTGCTCCACTACGATGTGGAGCTTCTGATCCCCCCGGCCAACGACCGGATCCAGGGTCGGGCCGCCATCACCTACCGGAGTCGCACACCCGGCGCCCACCCGGTGATCCTGGACCTGACGGGGCTGGCCGTGGAGTCGGTCACCTGGGAAGGGGAGCGGGTGCCCTTCACCCACACCGATGGCACGATCCGCTTCCAGGCCCCCGGCAGCTCCATGGCGGGAGACACCCATGAGGTGGAGGTCCACTACCGGGGCACCCCCGACGATGGCCTGATCATGCGGAACACCGTCCATGGCGAGCCCTCGGCCTTCGCCGACAACTGGCCGAACCGGGCCCGTTTCTGGTTCCCCTCCAGCGACCACCCGTCGGACAAGGCCACCGTGGCCTTCACGGTGCACGCCCCGGCGGAGCGGCAGGTGGTGGCCAACGGCAACCTCCTCCGGGCCGGGACCCCCACCCCACCGGAAGAGGTGGGTGGGCTGGAGGGGCTCCGGAGCTGGACCTGGTCCACCCAGGTCGCCATTCCCACCTACCTGATGGTGGTGGGTGTGGCGGACATGGAGTCCATCTCCGGGGGTCTGGGGGGCTGCGGGCTGGCCCCCGCCTCCCCCCGGGCCGACGGCTGCGTCGAGGTCACCCAGTGGGCCTACGCACCGGATACCGCCCACGCCCGTCGGGTGTTCGGACGCTCCGCCCAGATGCTGGACTTCTACACCCGGCTGGTGGGTCCCTACCCCTACGAGAAGCTGGCCAACGTGCAGTCCGCCACACGGTTCGGGGGGATGGAGAACGCCTCGGTGATCTTCTACTCCGAGCAGGCGCTGGCCCAGGGTCGAAACATCGAGAGCACCGTGGCCCACGAGATCGCCCACCAGTGGTTCGGGAACGCGGTGACGGCCGCCGACTGGCCCCACCTGTGGCTCTCGGAGGGACTTGCCAGCTACTTCGGCCCCCTCTTCTTCGAGGCGGCGGAGGGGGTGACGGCCTTCCGGGGGATGATCGAGGGGAACCGGCAGGTCTACCTCGCCTCGGACATGACCCACCGCCCCATCGTGGACAGTAGCAGCGAGAACCTGATGGAGCTGCTGAACCGGAACAGTTACCAGAAGGGCTCTCTTGTACTCCACATGCTCCGGGACCTTCTGGGAGATGAGGCGTTCTTCGCGGGAGTACGGAGCTACTACGCCCGCTACGCCGGGGGGAATGCCGTCACCGGTGACCTCCAGGGGGTCCTCGAGGAGGTACACGGGGAGTCGCTGGACTGGTTCTTCCAGCAGTGGCTCCACAGCCCCGGCCACCCGGAGCTGGAGCTGGACTGGAGGTGGGACGCCGGGGCCGGCGAGGTGGAGGTGGTGATCCGTCAGGTGCAGGACCCCTCGTGGCCCACCTTCCGGCTCCCGGCGGAGCTGGAATTCGTGCTCCCCGGGGGGGGCTCCTGGCGGGTGGAGCGGGTGGTGGATGGTCGGGAGTGGCGGGATCGGATCCCCATGCAGGCAGCGCCCACCGCCGTGAACTTCGACCCTGATGGCTGGATCCTGGAGGAGATGGTGACCAACCGATGAAACGTGTCTGCGTGTTCTGCGGCTCCAGCTCCGGGGAATCCCCGGTCTACCTGGAAGCCGCCACCCGGGTGGGGGAGATCCTGGCCCGGGAGGGGCTGGGGCTGGTGTACGGCGGCTCCCGGGTGGGGCTGATGGGGCGGCTGGCGGACTCCGTGCTGGAGCATGGCGGCGAGGTGATCGGGGTCATCCCCCGGGCGCTGGTGAACCGGGAGGTGGCCCACGGGGGCCTCACGGAGCTCCGGATCGTGGGCTCCATGCACGAGCGCAAGGCGGTGATGGCCGAACTATCCGATGCCTTCATCGCCCTCCCCGGCGGACTGGGCACCCTGGAGGAGCTCTTCGAGGTGGTGACCTGGAGTCAGTTGGGGCTGCACCAGAAGCCCTCCGGCGTCCTGGATGTGCGGGGCTACTACCAACCCCTCATCGCATTCCTGGACCATGCGGTGAATGAGGGCTTCCTGGCGACCCAGCACCGCCGGATGATCATGCTGGAGGAGGATCCGGACGCCCTGGTGGCCCGGCTCCGGGAGTACGAGGCGCCGGTGGTGCCCCGGTGGATCGCCGCCGGGGAGACCTGAGGCCCTGGGCTCGGCGCACCGTCGGAAACGAAGAGGGACCCCGGGGAGAACCGACGCCCCGGGGTCCCTTTTTTCTGTCCTGCCCAACTCCCGTCAGTGGGTGACGGAGGGCTCCAGCGCCTTGGCGGCTTCGATGAAGCCCTCGATCTGCGACTCCGACGGAACGGACTTCGCCAGCTTCTTCTCGGCGTTGGTGGCCGCCACGGCCGCCGCGAGGTTGGCGGCCTTCCGGGTGCGGAGCTCCTTGATCGTGTCCACGCCGGCCGCCTGCAGGAGCTCGGCGAACTGCTTCCCGATCCCCTTGACCCGCATGAGATCGGCCAGGTTCACGAAGGTCAGGATCCGCTTCTCGTCGATACCGGTCTCCGCGGCCAGCGCCTTGCGCCCGGCCTTGGAAGCCGCCTTCTCCAGCAACTGGTCGGTATTGGACACGCCGGCCGCTTCCAGCTTCGCCTTGTTGGCCGGACCGATGCCCTCGATCTCGTCGATGCGATAGGCCATCCTGATTCTCCTCGCGCAGAGTCCATTGGTGGGTGCCGACGACCGGCTTACTCCACTGCGGAGCATCGGTTCGTCTTCGCGGCGGTAGATTGACCTGAACGGACGTCTCCGTCAACGCCCGTAATGAAACGGACATGCAAGAGGACCATTCAACTGTCCACTTAGTCACTCCTCCGGAGGGCTCCAGCATCTCCCTGAAGGCCCCCGACAGCTCGCTCCCACCCACGACGCCAGCCGCAGACGCCCACCCCCGCCCGTGCCCGGCCCATCGGCGAGCACGCCCCTCCTCACCGCCAGAGGGGCACCTCCTCCCCCGCAGCATCCGTCCCGAAGGGGAGCCACACCAGCGAGGTCAATCGCACCTGGATGGCGTTCAGCGGCGGCCGGATCAGCACCTCCTCCAGCGGCTCCCGGACGTCCACCGACTCCTCCAGCTCCCTGATCTCGTCCTGGAGCTCCTGCTCCAGCGCCTGGATCTGGGCGGTGACGGCCTCCACAGTCTCTTCCGCATGGGCCACATCCTGACGGATCTGCGCCGCCCGCCCGGCGGAACGCATGGCGGTGGTGGCCTTCGAGGTCCCGGCTCCCAGGAGCGCCCCCAGAAGGCCCCCTCCCCTCCGGCTGCGGCGCCCACCCACCGCGGCCCCCAGCACCGCCCCCAGCGCCGTCATCCCCGTATTCAACATCGCCTGCTTCGACTGTGCCTCCCGCTTCTCCACCGCCTGCTCCGCCCGGCGGAGTCTGTCTTCCAGCGTCCGGAACCGGGATTCGTACTTCTTCCTCAAGCGGTCCACCGCCTCATCCCGGGCCTCTCGCCCCAGGTCCGCCAGCCGCATCCGGAAGTCCCGCTCCGACTCCCCGGGGCGGGAGAAGGCCTTCCGGCTCTTCGACTCCAGCAGCGTCACGGGGTGGGCCCCCTGGATCCACCTTACCAGCTCCTTCCCCCACCGGTCGTAGCTCTTCGGCTGCGCCCCCTCCGCCGGAAGGGTGGCGAAGCCCGCGCCGTCCAGCGGCTCTGCCTCCAGCAACTCCAGCGGGAGCTCCACGGTGGTGGCCCGGTCCAGGCTGAAGGGGAGAACGCCATCCTCCAGCGCCGCCAGCACCTGCACCGGGCGGGTCTCTTCCACCCCGTGGCGGGCCGACGAGTAGCGGACCTCCGCCGACGCCATGAAAGCCGGTCGGTAGACCATCCCCTGGGCCCGGGCGAAGGGGGGGACGAAGAACTCCCGGATCTCCGGGGGAAGCATGGGGCGGGTGCTGGCGTGACCCGTGCCGGTGCCCATGGTACCGGCCACGTCCGCCGCCGTCCCCCCCGCCGCCCCGGCACCGGCCACCGGGCCTGCGCTCCCGCTCCCCGACTCCACCGTCCGGATCTGGTTCAGGGTCAGCGGCCCCGCCAGGTATGACATGGCCCACCGTGTGGTGAAGAGCTTCGGCCCCCCACGGTGGACGTTGTGCATCAGGAAGACCCGCTTCCCCAGCCCGGAGATCATCCGATCCAGCTCGCTCCGGGACATGGCATTGGTGCCGGTCATGGCCCCTTCCAGCGCCTCCAGCACCCGGAGCTTGTCCCGCTCGGTCTGGAGCCGCCCGATCATCCAGGTACCGGTGTTCCCCAGCCCCTTGTAGTCCAGGTCCACCGGGTTCTGGCTGGCCAGCACCATCCCCACCCCGAAGGCCCGGGCCTGCTTCAGGAGCGTGAGCATGGGAGCCTTCGAGGGCGGGTTGGCCACCGGGGGGAAGAAGCCGAAGATCTCGTCCATGTAGACCATGGCCCGGAGGCTGGTGGTCCCCGGCTGGCTCCGCATCCAGCCCAGGATCGCCGACAGGAGGAGCGTCACGAAGAACATCCGCTCGGCATCCCCCAGGTGGGCGATGGAGAAGATGGTCACCCGGGGCTTCCCCTCCGGCGTATAGAGCATGGAGGCGATGTCCAGCGGCTCCCCCTCCATCCACCCCTGGAAGCCCGGGGACGCCAGGAGCCCGTTGAGCTGCATTGCCAGTTCAAAGCGGTCCTTCGCGGGATACACGCTCTCCAGCTCCATCACCCCCAGCCGGGTGAAGGGGGGCTCCTGAATGGCCTGGATGAGGGCTCCCAGGTCCAGGTTCTGCCCCTTCCGCCAGGCGTTGTCCAGGATCGAGGAGAGGAGGATGTGCTCCCGGCTCCGGATGGGGTCGGCATTGATCCCCAGGAGCCCCAGGAGGCCTGTGACCGAGCTCTGGATCCGCTCCCGGAAGGCATCGGCGTCATCCCGGAGCGCAGGGGGGGGGGCATCGAAGGACTTCAGGATGGAGACCTGCCGCCCGGACGCGCTCCCCGGGGTGTAGACCGAGAAGTCGGCGTTCTCCTTCATGCGCCGGATCCGCTCCCCATCCTGGTCCCAGTCCTCCAGCCCCTTCCGCCACATCTCCGCCTGTTGGGCGGCGAAGGTCTCCGGGTCCACCCCCTTCTGCCGGGCCACGTCCTCGTTGATCCACGGACGGAAGTCGGCAGGCGCCAGCTCCGGGAAGGCCAGAAGCAGGTTCGCCATGTCCCCCTTGGGATCGATGGCGATGACCGGGATCCGGTCCATTGCCGCCTCCTCCAGCATCCCGATCCCCAGCCCGGTCTTCCCGCTCCCGGTCATCCCGATGATGACGCCGTGGGTGACCAGGTCCTTGGAGTCGTAGAGGACGAGGTCGTCGGTGACCTCCCCGGAATCGGGGTCCACCTCCCGGCCCAGGTAGAAGGCGCCCAGCTTCTCGTACACGTGCTCCACGATGGTACCTCCTGGATGATCCGGCCCGGGCCGGAGACGGCTGTGGCGTGGGCTGCGGCGGCTCCCCGCGCCGGTCAGGTGGCGAAGGGGCCGAAATTGCCCCGTCGGACGAGGTACAGGATGATGCCCAGGAGCGCCAGCAGGAAGGCCCAGATCCCCCCCACCACGAGGGTGGCCTTCCTGGCCTTCTTCGCCTCCCACCACTCGGCGGGTCGGACCCCCCTGGCCAGGAAGGTGGCCACCCCAGAGAGGTTCACGCAGATCACGTTGGCCGCCACCAGGAGGAAGGCCCCGGCGGCCACCGGGAACTGTCCCGATCCCAGGAGGAGCCCGAAGGCCACCAAGGGGGGGAGGAGCGCCACCGCCACCATGACCCCGATGACCGTCTGGGGATAGCCGCTGGTGAAGGCCAGGGTGCCTGCGGTGCCGGCGGCCAGGGCCAGAATGATGTCCGGCGCCCCGGGCACGGTGCGGGCCGCGATCGCGGGGAGGGTGGCATCCACAGGCACCAGGAGACCCACCCCCACGGAGATGGCCAGCGCCACCGCCATCCCCACGGCATTGGTCTTCAGCGCCTGCCGGGCCAGGGTGGGCTCCCGGAGGACCGTGGCCAGCGACAGGGCCACGTTCGGCCCAAGGAGGGGGGCGATGACCATGGCCCCGATGATCACGGCCAGGTCGTCCCGGAGGAGCCCCACGGCGGCCACCACGGCGGACGCGGCCACCAGCGACACGTAGATCCCCGTGGCCCGGGGAGGAACCGGTGGCCTCCTCCAGCAGCTCCGCCCGACTCACCCGTCCATCGGCCTTCTTCTCTGCGTCGGTGGGCTCTGCGGCCCCGGCCCCCTCCTCCTCCTCCTCCTCGAGGGGGGGGGGCACCCCCTCTACCGGAAGGAGGACCATCCGGAAGCCCTCCTCCTCTCCGAAGCGACGCTGGAAGCGGTCCATGATGGGCTCGGAATGCCCCGACTCGACGAGGAGTTGCAGCACCTCGTGGTCGTCGTCCTCACCACTCTTCCAGCGGGCCAGGACCGGAGTGCTATCGAGGCACTCCTCCACATGGGCCGGATTCCGGGTGGGTACGATGATCTGGAGGATGCGGAGGGGCATGGCGTCGGGGGCCGGAATCGCGAGGACCGGTGCGGGCGGACCCCCGAAGATGCCCCCTTCCGGAGTTGGACGCCAACCGAAAGATCTGGCCGCGGGCCGCGGCGCAGCGCATCTTGGAGGTTGGTCGGCCCGGTTCGTCCCCAGCCCCGCTCTCCCTGGACCGGTCCGTTCCCATGGTTCTCCCATCGTTCCGAAAGAGAGGTCGCATGCGTCTGTCCCGCCCACACTCCGGAGCCCTGGCGCTCCTGGTGGCCCTGCTGACCCTCTCGGGGGTCGTCGCACCTGCCCAGGCCCGGCAGGAGGCCTCCGATGACCGGCTCCTGGACCTGGAGCTCTACTGGGAGATGCAGAGCGTCTCCAATCCGCAGATCTCCCCGGACGGTCGACAGATCGTCTACACCCGGGGGTGGACCGACCGACGCAACGACCGCCGTCGTTCCGAGGTCTGGATCATGGATGCCAATGGCGACCGGAAGCGCTTCCTGGTGGAGGGTTCCTCCCCCTCCTGGTCCCCGGATGGAACCCGGATCGCCTTCATGGCGGAGGGCGCCCCCCGGGGGAACCAGATCCACGTGCGGTGGATGGACGATGAGGGGGCGGTGAGCCAGATCACCCGTCTTGAGGAGTCTCCGGGGAATCTCCGCTGGTCTCCGGATGGGCGGCACCTGGCCTTCACCCGCTCGGTGGATGCCGGCTCCAACTGGAACATTGCAATGCCGTCCCGGCCGGAGGGGGCCACCTGGACCCCGGGGCCGAAGATCGTGGAGCGAGCCGTATTCCGCCGGGACCGGCAGGGGTACGTGGACGACAGCTTCACCCACCTGTTCGTGGTTTCCGCCGAGGGGGGGACCCCCCGTCAGCTCACGGATGGAGACTGGAACCATTCCGCGGGAGAGTGGACCCCTGACGGGCGGGAGCTCCTCTTCTCGTCGCTGAGGGTGGAGGACGCCGAGCTCCAGTGGCGGCAGAGCGAGATCTACGGGGTGGAGGTGGCCACCGGGGCCATCCGGCAGATCACCGACCGGTCGGGGCCGGACTCCAGCCCGCTGCCGTCGCCGGATGGGCGGACCATCGCCTACATGGCCGATGACTTCCATGAGGACACCTACCGGAACCGGAAGGTGTGGCTCATGAACCGGGACGGCTCCAACCCCCGCCCCATCTCCGGGGATTTCGACCGCCCCATCGGCAACATGATGTGGGCTCCGGACGGGAGCGGGCTCTACTTCACCGCCGACTCCGAGGGCTCCCGGAACCTCCACTTCCTCCCGGCCGGCGGAGGGGATGTCCGGGCCGTCACCCAGGGGGTGCACCTCCTCTCTCCGGGCTCCATGAGCAACAACGGGCGGATCGCCCTCACCTCCACCTCGTTCCACGAGCCCGGGGACATCTACCTCCTGGATCCCGCCCGCCCCACCGCCATGAACCGCCTCACCGAGGTGAACGCGGACCTCCTGGCCCGGGTGGATCTGGGAGAGGTGGAGGAGATCTGGTACAGGTCGCTGGACGATCTGGACATCCAGGGGTGGATCGTGAAGCCGCCGGACTTCGATCCCAACCGGCAGTACCCCATGATGCTCTCCATCCACGGCGGGCCCCACTCCATGTACGGGGTGGGCTTCAACTACGCCTGGCAGGAGCACGCCGCCAACGGCTACGTGGTGCTGTACACCAATCCCAGGGGGAGCACCGGGTACGGCAGCCCCTTCGCCAACGAGATCAACAACGCGTATCCCGGGAAGGACTACGACGACCTCATGGCCGGGGTGGACTCGGTCATCGCCCGGGGGTACATCGACGAGTCCCGGATGTACGTGTACGGCTGCTCCGGGGGCGGGGTGCTCACCGCCTGGGTGGTGGGGCACACCGACCGCTTCGCCGCCGCGTCCGCCAACTGCCCGGTGGTGAACTGGCTCTCCTTCGTGGGCACCACCGACGGGATCGGCTGGTACCGGAACTTCGCCAGCTTCCCCTGGGATGACCCATCGGAGCACCTCCGGCGGTCGCCCCTCATGTACGTGGGGAACGTGAAGACCCCCACCATGCTCATGACCGGGGAGATGGACCTCCGGACTCCCATGGGTCAGACCGAGGAGTACTACCAGGCGCTGAAGGTGCTGAATGTGCCGTCGGCCATGCTCCGCTTCCAGAACGAGTGGCACGGCACCAGTTCCATGCCGTCCAACTTCGTCCGGAGCCAGCTCTATCTGCGGAGCTGGTTCGAGCGGTGGGGGGGGCGGCCGGTGTCGGACGACCGGTAGGGGGGGAGGGCCCATCGGAGCGGGCTGACGCGCGGAAGTCCGCTCCCCGCAGGCATTCAGGCTTTCCGGAGCCCCCCGGCACCCGAACGACGGTGGGCGCAGCCAGCCCCCGAGTAAACCAGAAGCGGCCACCCCGGCAACGGGGTGGCCGCTTGTCTGTTCAGGTCAGTCCGACAGGAACCAACGCCACCTCTTCCCTACTGCGGGGTGTGCTCCGAGAGCGGGGGGAGTTGGAAGGAGGCTTCGCGCGCCACCGTGTGGACACCCGCAGCCCGAGCGATGGAGGGAAAGACACCCTCATCCGCCCGGCCGAAGATCGTTCCGATCTCCTCGAACACCTGCTCTACCTCGAGACCGGCCTGCTCGCAGGCGAGGACGACAGACTTCACGGCGTCGAGGTGCTCGTCATCCACCACGACCTTCACCGGCACGGTGGCCATAGGATCCTCCTTCGAAGCTCCGGACTCATGGCGAACACCGCAGCCCCCGGTTCAGGGGGCCTGAACCAACCCGGCCCCCACGTCCCGTGACGGAGCGCCAAGGGGCATGGCGGTGGCCACCAAATTCTGCCAGAGTGCTTTACCCCGCAGACCCGGGCTGGTTTCTGCCCAGAGGGCGGCGGCTCCTGCGACGTGGGGGCAGGCCATACTCGTGCCGCTCAGGATGCCATAGGAGCGGGGGACGGGGAGGGAGGAGAAGACCGAGACACCCGGGGCGGCGATGTCGATGGCGCTCCCACGGTTGACCCCTCCATTGGAGAAGTGGGCCACATCCAGACGACTATCGACGGCCGCCACGGCCATGATCGACGGGGAGTTCGCAGGCGCCGACACCGGGGCAACGAACCCGTACTCCCGGCGACTGTCGTTGCCCGCAGCCGCGATGATCAGCGAACCCGCCGATAGAGCCCTCCTCCCCAGCCGCTCATAGTCCGCGCTCGGTTGCTCTCCCGGGCGAACCGAGCGACCGAGCGACATGGAGATCACCTCGCAGCCCTCGCTGATGGCCCAGGTCATTCCCGCGATGATTTCCCGTTCGCGACCGGCCCCGGAGTCGTTCAGGACCTTCCCCACGCAGGGAAGCGCATCCGGAGCAACACCATAGCGGGGGGAAGCCGAACCGGAGGGGGCCAGCGGGCCGAAGGCCGTCCCCCCACAATGCGTTCCGTGGCCCTGGACATCCTGGACCGGTTGTCCCACGAACTGCTGCGCCTTGGTGATTCGCCCGATGAAGTCGGGGTGGTTCAAGTCGATGCCTGTATCCAGGACGCAGAGGCGGATTCCCTTCCCGGTGGCCTTCGAAGTATGCGCCTTGATGGCGTCCAGCCCCCAGGTGCGGTCTGGGTCGTCGACGGCCCCCTCGATCGCAAAGAGCCAGAATTCGGGACGCATGTCGAGAACCGACTCGTGCTGCATGATCTCAAGGCGGGTGGCCTCCGCTTCCACGGCCCCGCCAGACACGAACGCGATGCCGACATCGGCGAGGACGACCGCCTCGAGGCCCCCCTGCGCAGCCACCCCCATGGAACGGTAGTCGGTCGCGGTCATCTGCGGCACATGGCGCCCCAGAACGGCGGTGAGGAGCTCGCCCTCCGTGGCGGCTGCCACCCCCTCCTTGAAGGTGACGATCCAGTCCCCGGTGGGCTGAGGTCGCATTGCATCCAGAAGGGGGTCTTGGGAATCCCTGTTCGCTTCGGCGTCCATGATTACCTCCAGGAGGAAACGTCTCTTCAACGTCGGGCGGCCTGACCGGAGAGACTCCCCGACTACGATGTGTCCGGGACCCGGGCGGTGCCATATCGCATTCGGGCACTCGATCGGGTCGCCACATACCCATTCCGACCCCACCAGCCTGTACCTGGTCCAGAGACATGGACGGCCACGCCACCCCGTTTTCCCTGTAGGGCCTCCCGGTACGCCCCATACTCCCCTCCGGGCACATGACCCGGCGAATCCGGATTGGCCACCCTTGGGGGCTCCCTTCCATCGTGTTGAAGACAGAGTCCCGGTCGTCGCACCGCCGGGGGCAGCGGCCGCTTCCGGTAGCGGGGACGGAGGACGGGGCCCGCAGGCTGGACGAAAAGCTGGGATGGTGACCACTGCCGGGGGATTCAGGCGGAGAAGGGGGATGCCCGGTCAGGGATCATCCCCCCAGCACCACATCCGCGAACACGAACCCGTCCCGCTCCACCACCCCGGTGGGGCGGGACGGGTGGGTGGCTGCCACGAGCCGCAGCCGCTCCCGGAACATGGGCCCCGCCAGCACACAGGTGTGGAATTCGCCGTTCTCTCCGCAGGGGTCCACCCCCGGGGGGAGGGCGTCCAGGAGGGCGTGGTCGAAGCGCCTCCCTGCGAAGGAGGCGGGGAGCTTCGTGGGGTCCACACAGGTGAGCACCGCCTCCACCCCGGCGTCTACCATCTCCCGGGCCAGCGCAGTGGTGTCGGCTCCCCAGAGGGGGAAGAGGGGAGCGATTCCGCTTCCGGCCAACTGTGCCTCCCGGTACGCCCGGACATCCTCCAGGAAGAGGTCGCCGAAGGCCATGTGGGTCACCCCCTGCCCCCGGGCCTCGTCCAGCGCCCGGGCCGTTCGCTCTTCGTAGACCTCGTTGGGGCAGGGCCAGGGGAGGGGCACCACCTGCAGGGGGAGGCCAAGGGCCCGCGCCTGCGCCTCCAGGATCTCCCGGCGGGTGCCGTGCATGGCCACACGACCGGCGGCGGCATTCACGGTGGTGAGGAGTCCCACCACCTCCACCCCCGGCTCCTCCCTCAGGAGATGCAGAGCCCAGGCGCAGTCCTTTCCCGAGCTCCAGGAGAGGAGGACGCGGCGGGGCGGGGCGCCGGGCTCCTGGGGCGGGAGGGGATCGAGGGCGGAAGGGGTGTGGAGAGGGCCATCGGTCATGGTACCCCCCTCACTCCCTGAACCCGAACCGCAGCTCCAGACTGCTGGCCACCGGCTCCCGGTTCAGGAGCGCCGGGTCGAACACCGTCTCCGCCAGGGCGGCCTGGACCCGGGGGAGGAGCGCTGCGTCCCCATCCACGGGATCCATCCCCAGCACGGCGCCGGTGCGGGACAGGTGGATCCGCACCGAGAGGTTTGGCGGTGCGCCCAGGGGCCCCCGGAGGAGGCGGGCGGTGCCGCTGGTGACGCTGGCCCCCTCCAGGAAGCGGGGGGGCTGGTCCGGTTCGTGGCGGATGTGGGGGAGGCACCGTTCCGGGGGGAGGATCCGGAGCACGGAGGAGGACGGTCCCCGCATGGCCCGGACCCGGAGGAAGACCGGTTCCACCAGTTGGTTCTGCCGCCGGACCCGCTCCGCCACCCGGCGAAGTACCGACTCCGCCCCATCCCGTCCGCCGTCGAAACCCGCCAGATGCACCGTCCGGATCTCCCCGGTCCGGGCCCAGGTCACCGCCACATCCACCCGGGGTGGCGGCTCCCCCGACACGAAGGGGGGGAGGAGGGGGTGCAGCGCCTCCGCCAGCCCCTGGACCTCCAGGATCTCAGCCAGGTTCTGGAAGACCGGCGCCGCCTGGTCATCCCCGCAGACCTGGTCCCAGTGGGGCTCCAGGAGGAGCAGTGGTCCCTCCCCGGGGACGCCCTCATCGAGACCCGCCGGCGCCGGCCCCGGATCGGGGGGGCGGAGGGGGGTGCAAGCCAGGAGCAGGCAGAGCAGGAGGAGGGGGGTGGCGGCATACATAACGAACATCTTCGTATGCCTTCCGGCAGGGGTCAAGGAAATTCGTCCCCCACCCCTGCCCCGCCGCCGCCCGGTCTCAAGTTCTGCGACCAGCATCCGAGACTTCGCCAAAATGGATGGGGCCGACCCATCAGCTTCACACCTGCTGGCCCGTGCTCCACCCGCCCTGTACCACCTATGGCGGAGCACGTTCTTTGATGAATCCTTCCAATTGGCCGATCGCCCGCAAGCTCGCCCTGGCCTGTCTTCTCTTCGGTATCCTCCCTGTCGCCATCATCGTTCCCCTGGGCCTCAACGGCGTGGCCAGTAGCGCCCGGGAACGGGCCGCCGACCGCCTCCGGGAGACCTCGGGGCACCTGGCGGACAAGATCGATCGCAACCTCTTCGAACGCTACGGCGACGTGCAGGCCTTCGGACTGAACGACGCCGTCCTGGACCGCAGCCAGTGGTACCGGCCGGGAAGCGACGACAACGGCATCGCGCAGCGCATCAACGCCTACGTGGACGCGTACGACATCTATCCCCTGGCCATGGTGGTGGACACCGCCGGGCGCCTGGTGGCGGTGAATGACCGGGACGCCCAGGGGCGCCCCATCAATTCCGACGCGCTCTACACCGCCGGCTACGGGGATCACTCCTGGTTCCAGGCTTGCATGGACGACTGGACCATCACCGAGATG
>Ga0076930_101310_pt1 | contig 14064 bp, 12 predicted proteins | sample HotLakConsoUCCRE_FD_71149 | JGI IMG/M metagenome (GOLD analysis project Ga0076930, IMG submission 71149) | Hypersaline microbial mat communities from Hot Lake, Washington, USA - Hot Lake Consortium UCC-RE (version 3) (version 3) ...
GGCCCCCCATCCACCCATCCACCCCGCCCCCCATGGAGCCGGGAATGGTGAAGGGGAGGGAGACGAGCGACACCCTCTCCCCCACCTGCCGGTCCGAGAGGTCCAGGAGAAGGTCCAGCCGCTCCCCCACCCCCATGAACAGGGAGGTCACCTCCACCGGGCGCTCCAGCAGCCCGCCGTCGTTCCCCACCACCACCAGCGGGCGCCCGTCGGAGCGGGCCAGGTTGAAGATCCTGGCATTGGAGCCGTTGAGGAGGCGCAGCCGGTAGAGGGCGTTCTCCACCTCCCTGTAGGGGTCCCGGATGCCATTGGCAAAGGGAGTGTCCCCCATCACGCCGGTCATCATGGACGGGCCCATGGCCTGGTGGACCGGCACCCCCCGGGAATCCAGCCGACGGTCCTGCAGGATGATGGGGAGCTCGTGCTCTCCGTCGGGGAGCCCCAGCGCCGCTTCCTCCGGGTCATCCACCACCAGGAGGCCGGCAATCCCCATGTACGTATGGAATCCGGTCCGCATGTGGGCGTGGGAATGGTACCAGTAGGTCCCCGCCCGGTCCTCCACCTGGAAGCGGTAGTGGTACTCCTCCCCGGAGGCCACCGCCAGACGGGGGTGTCCATCCATGGCCTCCGGGGGGGCCAGGCCGTGCCAGTGCAGGATGAGAGGCTCCGGGAGGCGGTTCACCATGGTCACGTCGAAGAGGCTCCCCCGCTGCAGCCGGAGCATGGGAGAGGGGAGTTGCCCGTTGATCATCCAGGCGGGCGCCCTCCTCCCGCCGCCGATCAGGGCCTCCCCGGGAGCCGCCACCAGGTCCAGGAGGACCGGATCCACCACCTCCGGCAGGTGCATGGGATTCCGTGCATCCTGGATTCCCGGGAAGGGACCAACCGCCTGCCCCCCCAGGATCCCCGCCTGCAACGCCTCGGGAAGGGCCGCCGCCCCCCAGGCCCCCGCCACGGCTCCGGCGGAGAGACGGAGGAAGTCGCGGCGGCGATGAAGCGCGGGTTCAGACATGGAGGCTCCTCAGCGGTCCGAGGGGGTGTCCAGCGGAATGCTGACGGAGACCGCCCCCCGGAGGTCGCCGGCGGAATAGCCCACCGCCCGATCCTCCGGGTAGAGCCGCCGGATCAGCGCCATCACCTCCGGGGCCACCTGGTCCGGCTCGCCGTGGCAGGTGGTGCAGGGTCCGGCCACGGGAATGGGACGGAGATACCGCAGGGTGGGCCGACCCTCCCGAGCCGCCACCTCCCAGAACTCTCCCGGTACCTCCTCCTCCCCCCAGACCGCCTCCCACTCCTCCAGGATCTCCCTCTCGTACCCATCCGGGTCATTGGCGGGATTCCGGGTCCGGAGGCTCACCCGCCGCACCAGATGGCCGTCGCCGGAGAGGGATCGGGCGATCTCCTGGGCCTCCACGGAGCACACCTCCACGGCCTGGGTCGGGCCCCCCTCCTCCAGCGCCGCCAGGAGCCGTCCCTGGAGCTGCATTCCCAGCGCGTCTGCCGCACTCCGGGCCTCGTCAAGGACCCCGTCCGGGAGCTGTGGGGCGGCCGCTTCGTCCACTGCGGTCCCTGGGAGTGTCTCGGGGGGGGACTCCACATCAGGCGGAGGCGAGGGCTGGCACCCCAGCGCCACGAGGAGCACCAGGGGAAGGAGTCGGACGGCGGTCATGGGGATCATCCTCCGGGAGAGGCGCCAGGAATCGGCAGGGTCGAGGGCACAGACCGATGATAGGGCAACCACCATGCCTCGGGGTCCGGCACCTGGCCGAGGGACCGTCCATGGCCGTAGAGGCGCTGTTTCAGGGGAGAATCGAGGGGCCACTCCTCCCCGGACCAGAGGGGTGAACGAGGGGTGGAAGGGGGTGGATGGTCCCGTGTGCGACTGATCCTGGGGCGAAAAGTCCCCTCAGGCGGCGGAAACCACCAGTTCCGACCCTCCCGCCAGAACGGCCTCCACGGCCCGATCCCTCCCCCCCCGTTTCCCTTCATAGAGAGCGGCGTCCGCCACCCTCAGCAGTTGGTCGTGGGAGGTGGCGGAGCCCCCGGGGACGCTCACGTACCCGATGGTCACCGTGAGGGGCTCATCCCGTTCCGGATCGTGCCGGAGGTCCAGCTTCCGGATGGTTCCCCGCAGCTTCTCGGCCACCACCCGGGCGGCCTGCGCATCGGTCTCGCCCAGGACAAGCACGAACTCCTCCCCGCCGAACCGGGCCACACGATCCTGACCCAGACGGGTGTGGTTCATGAGAGCCTCGGCGATCCGCTGCAGGGCAAGATCCCCCTCGGCATGCCCCCTGTGATCGTTGAACCGCTTGAAGCAGTCCACATCGGCGATCATCACCGTGACCCACCGTCCGGTGCGGGCCGCCGCCGACAGACTCCGGGACAGGGCCACGTCCAGCCCCCGACGATTGGCCGCCCCGGTGAGGGGATCCTTCTCCACCAGTTCCAGGAGCTGGGATCGGAGATTCCGGGTGGAGGCCTCGAAGTGGAGGCCGAAGAGGAAGCCCACGGTGCTGGTGAGGACGATCCAGAGGGTCCGGGCACTGGCCTTGGCAGGAGCGAAGTCTTCCCCGGTGAGATCCGGGAGCCCCTGGGCCCCCACCTGCATCCCCAGCATCGACAGCGACCAGAACACCAGCATGGCCGCCCCCAGGGGCATACCCCCCAACATCACCCCCGCCAGCGGAAAGAGGGGGAGCATGATGGCGAACTGACTGCTGGAACCCCCGGAGATGGCGATGAGGGGGAAGAGGGAGAGTGTCACCAGGGACAGGAGGAGGGCGGGCGCCCAACGGACCACGTATCCGGCGCCGATGGCCCACCAGGCCATCAGGAGGAAAGCGGAGTTGGCGCCCCCGATGACGCTGAAGATGGGGGGCATGGGCGCCACCAGGGGCCGTACCAGCGCCGCCAGGGTGGAGACCACCGCCAGGACTCCGGCCAGCCAGGTGGCCTGCCGGGCCCGGAGAAGGACCTCTCCGTAGCTGTAGTCTTGCTCCTGCATATCGGCCCTGGATACTCCCCTGGATCGGCGCGTCGGAACGGACCTGCACCCATTCAGGATCGGACGCCCCCCTGGAACGTTGAGGGGGGAGGTTCCGGGACCTGCCGGACCCCGGGCTTCTCTGGGGGGACGGCGCGACCTGGCAACACCCCGATGGTCCGCACGGGGGAGGATGCACAGGGGCTTCAGGCCCCGGCCCGGGCCTCCTCCATGAGCCGGTCCAGCACCCAGCGGGGACGCTCCAGCCCCCGGGCCCGCCGGCCCATCCCCTTCCAGGGATCAGGGTGCTCCTCCAGGCGCCGGAGGAGGGTCCGGAGGGTGTGGGCCCGGGGATGCAGGGCCGGATCATCCAGCTCCTCCCACTCCAGGGGAGTGGCCACAGGGGCGCCCTCCCGGGCCCGGACTGCGTAGGGGGCCACCGCGGTCTGGGCGTAGGCGTTCCGGAGGATGTCCACGAAGATCCGGTCCCCCCTCTGCTCCTTCCGGTGGGCCCGGGTCAGCCGCTCCGGGTCCCGGGCCACCAGGAGGTCCCCGAGGTCGGCGGCAAAGGACCGCACCTCGTCGAAGTCCGCCCCCCGATCCAGGGGAACGTGGATGTGCAGCCCCCGGGATCCGGAGGTCATCAGGAAGGGGACCAGCCCCACCTCCTCCACCAGCTCCCGGACCTGCCGGGCGGCCCGACGCACCCCCGGAAAGACCTCCCGCGGATCCTCCCCGGGGGGGTCCAGGTCCACCACCATCCGGTCGGGGTACCGCACCCGGTCCACCCGGCTCAACCATACGTGGGGGGTGATGCACCCCTGATCTGCCAGGTAGACCAGGGTGGCGGCATCGTCGATCACCAGTTGCCGCAGCGTCCCTTCCTTCTTCTCCACCACCTCCGTGTGGATCCAGTCGGGGAAGTGGTCGGGGACATCCTTCTGGTAGAAGCGGGGGCCGTGGATCCCGTCCGGGAATCGCTGCATGGAGACCAGCCTCCCCCTGGCGTGACGGATCAGGTGGGGAGCGATCTCCCGGTAGTAGTCCACCAGCTCCCCCTTCGTGATCCCCGCATCGGGGAAGTACACCTTCTCCCGACTGGAGACCTCCACGGTCCTGCGGCCGATCCTCATCCCTACCTCCTCTCCTGGGCATGGTCCCCCGGCGGCCCTCCGCACCGGGCGGCCCGGGCGTCCGGGCGGATCCGCTGCGGCGGTGGGTCCTTCCGATGGGGTCCCACCGGAGGTCAGGCGCAAGGACCGATCCGGAGTGGTCCGGCTTGTGCACTATCGATCTAGTCCAAAAGGGCAACGCGCAGGAATTCCAACCCCATCGCGGGAACTGGCACTCCTCTGCGGGGCCCCTGGCGGTGCACCGGGACCTGTATCGACTGCATCCCGGTTGCACCGCTTACACCTTCCAATCTGCTGGACGGAGGAACTGACACATGGACCAGAGAACCGCGGCCGGGCGAGGCGATGGACGCGCCAGCATGTACTCGCTGGACGACCTGCAGGGGATCACTGTACGCAATCCCGAGGGGGAGGATCTGGGGAAGCTGGAGGACGTGGTGGTGGACGGGCGGTCCGGCCGGGTGGCCTACGCCGTCCTCTCCTTCGGGGGTTTCCTGGGGATGGGGGGGAAGCATTTCGCCATCCCCTGGCAGGCCCTCCAGGAGGGATCCACCCCGGAGTACGTGATCCTGGACATCCCCAAGGAGCGTCTGGAGAAGGCACCAGGGTTCGATGAGGACGATCCGCCCACGTACAGCGACCAGCGGTGGGGCACCCAGATCTACGAGTACTACGGGTACCAGCCATACTGGGGCTGAGCGGCGGGTCGGAGCCCCCCGGGGGAGGGGGCCCGCCCCGGACCCCCGCCCCACTTGAGGGGGTCCGGCGCCTGTCGGAGGCCGGGGAGGGAAGGGACGGGAGGGAGAGGAAGCCTCCCTCCGGCCGGATGTCCTTCAGGCACCTGGGTCGGCTGGCCTGGGCCGCTCTGGGGATCGTGGGCGTGGCGGTGGTGATCTGGTACGTCATCTCCCACCTCATGCTTGTGGCGGTCCCCCTGGTGCTGGCGATCTTTCCGGCCACCCTCCTGGTTCCGGTGGTGGGCTGGCTGTCGGGACGGGGGCTCCCCCGTCCCGCAGCCGCCCTCCTCACCCTGCTGGGGGGGCTGGCCCTCTTCGTGGGGCTCTTCGCCCTGGCGGGGAGCCTCGTGGCGTCGGGGATTCCCGAGGTGGCGGAGTCCGCCCGGGGTGGTCTCGAGCGGCTGGAGGAGCTGCTACAGCGGGTCAGTCCCGAGGCCAGTCTGCAGGGGTGGTCGGATGTGGCCGACCTGGTGCGGGACCGTTTCGGGGATGGCGATGCCTCCTCCCAGATCATGAGCGCCACCTCCAGCGCATTCGAGTTCCTGACGGGGCTCCTCCTCCTTGTGGTGATCCTCTTCTTCTACCTCCTCAGCGGCCGGAAGATGGCGGAGTCCATCACCGGGCTTGCCCCCCGCCCCCGGCGCCGGCACCTGATGCACATGGCCGAGGACGCCTGGACCTCCCTGGGGAACTTCATCCGGGGCCAGCTCCTGGTGGCCCTGGCGGACGCCACCCTCATCGGGATCGGCCTGCTGATCGTGGGGATTCCCCTGGCCCTCCCCCTGGCCATCCTGGTGTTCTTCGGGGGCTTGTTCCCCATCATCGGCGCCCTGATCACCGGCGCGGTGGCGGTCCTGGTGGCCCTCTCCGACGGGGGCGTCACAAGCGGGCTCATCGTGGCCGGGATCGTCTTTGCAGTGCAGCAGTTCGAGGGGAATGTGATGGGCCCCTGGATCCTGGGGGAGAGCATCGGCCTGCACCCGCTGGTGGTGCTGGTTGCGGTGACGGCGGGAGGGGTGCTGCTGGGGGTGCTGGGGGCCTTCCTGGCCGTTCCGGTGGCGACGGTGGTGAAGGTCGTGTGGAACCACACCCTCGCCGACCACTCCTGAGACCGGGTCCAAGAAACACGAGGCCGGGAGAGGTGGGCCCCTCCGCCTCCGCAGTGGCCTCCCCCGGACTCCGCCGTTGTAGAATCGTCGACTATCCAGGTAGGAGTTACCGGTGGCAGGGCCCCGCCGAGGGTGCCTTCAACCCCCCGGATCGCGCCGCCGGAGAAGAGGGGAGGCCTGCAACCGCGGAGATTTCCGGCGCCCGCCGGGACCGCGGCACGACGGCTGCACTTCCAGGGAGGTCCAAGGCAGTCTCGAACCACAACACCGAGGACAGATCATGGCCATGCAGAATCTCGACGACCTCCTGGTCCACCAACTCCGGAACATCCTCAGCGCCGAGCGGCAGATCCGCCGGGCCCTCCCCCGGATGGCGAAGGCGTCGAAGTCGGACAAGCTCCGGGAGGCGCTGGAGACCCATGTGGAGGAGACCGACCAGCAGATCGAGCGGCTCCGGAAGGCCTTCGACCTCCTGGGGAAGTCCGCCCGGGCCAGCCACTGCGAGGGTGCCGAGGGACTCATCACCGAGGCGGAGGAGTTCCTGGACGGCGACGGACATGCCGACGTCCGGGATGCGGGGCTCATCACCGCCGCCCAGCGGGTGGAGCACTACGAGATGGCGGCCTATGGCTCGGCCATCGCCTTCGCCCGGATGCTGGACAAGGACGATGTGGTCAGCCTCCTGGAGGAGACGCTGGAGGAGGAGAAGGAGGCGGACCGGAAGCTCACGAAGATCGCCGAGGGGAGCGTGAACGAGGCCGCCATGAAGGCCGGCAACGGGCGTAGCTGAACCGGATGCGAGGGGGCCGGAGCGGTCCGCACCCCGGCGGGGGCGGGCCGCTCCGGCAACCGTCACCCGGCCACGGTTTCCCCCCCCAGGAGGGCCAGCACCTCGCCGGTCATGAAGCCCGAGTCGGCATTGGATGCGAGGAACACGTAGGTGGGGGCCAGTTCCTCGGGCTGCCCCGGGCGCCCGTACGCCGTACCGCTGCCGAACTCCGCCACCTCATCCGCAGGCCTGTCCGCCGGATTCAGCGGCGTCCACACCGGCCCCGGAGCCACCGCATTCACCCGGATCCCTTTCCGGATGAGGTTCCGGGCCAGACTCTTCGTGAAGGCGTGGATGGCCCCCTTGGTGGCGCTGTAGTCCAGCATGCTGGGATGCCCTTCCAGCCCGGTGACGGATCCCGTCTGGATGATGCAGGACCCCGGTTCCATGTGGGGCACCGCCGCCTTCGCCATATAGAAGTAGCCGAAGATGTTGGTATGGAAGGTCCGCTCGAACTGCTCGATCTCCAGCTCCTCCAGCTCCTCCACACTCTGCTGGTAGGCCGCGTTGTTCACCAGGATGTCCAGCCTCCCCAGCTCCTGGACGGTGCGCTCCACCGCCTCCTGACAGAAGCCCGGGTCCGACACGTCCCCGGGGAGGAGGAGGCACCGGCGCCCGGCGTCCTGCACGTGGGCCCTGGTCTCCTCCGCATCCGACTGCTCCTCCTCCAGGTACACGATGGCCACGTCTGCCCCCTCCCGGGCGTAGAGCACAGCCACCGACCGGCCGATCCCCGAGTCCCCTCCGGTGATGAGCGCCACCCGGTCCTTCAACTTTCCGGCGGGGTGGTATGCGCGACCCTGGAACCGGGGTCTCGGCTCCAGGCGCGACTCCAGCCCCGGAGGATCCTGCGCCTGTTCCGGAAAGGGTGGATGGGGCTGGGGACTGATGGCATCGACGACCTCGTCCTTCGGCTTCTCCGACATGGGTGCTCCCGGGTCCGGGGGGGTGGTTGGAGGACAGCGCCCTCCGCCGGCCCGAAGCGCGGGGAGGGTCACCACACCCGCTCCGGTGGGGCAAGGGGTGTGCCTTCCGGATCCACCCCGGAGGAGCACCCATGACCACCGGACGGATCCCCCCGGAGGAGACCGCCCGCCGTGCCGGGCTCACCTACATGTCGGACGAGGAGCCGGGAATCCACCGGGTCCGACGGGGCCGGGGCTTCAGCTACCACGAGCCGGACGGCACCCTCATCACCGACGAAGCCGAGCGGGAGAGGATCGAGGCGCTGGCCGTCCCCCCCGCCTGGACCGGGGTCTGGATCAGCCCCGACCCACGGGGGCACATCCTGGCCACCGGTCGGGACGCCGAGGGGCGGAAGCAGTACCGGTACCACCCGGACTGGGTGGAGACCCGGAACGAGCACAAGTTCCACCGGATGGAGGCCTTCGGCGCCGCCCTCCCCCGGATCCGTCGCCGGGTGCGGCGGGATCTCCGGAAGGAGGGGATGCCCCGGGACAAGGTACTGGCCGTCCTCATCCGGCTCCTGGACCTGACGGGGATCCGCATCGGGAGCGAGAAGGCCCGGCGCACCAACGACTCCTTCGGCCTCACCACCCTCCGGCGGCGCCACGTGGAGTTCGGGGATGAGGCCATCTCGTTCCACTTCAGGGGGAAGGGGGGACAGGTGCACGAGGTGGGGCTGGCCGACCCGGGGCTGACCGCGATCCTCCAGGACTGCTACGAAATCCCCGGCCACGAGCTCTTCCAGTACCTGGACGAGGAGGGGCGGCGCCACGCCATCACGCCCGGGGATGTGAACGACCACCTCCGGGAGATCTCGGGAGGGGATTTCACCGCCAAGGATTTCCGCACCTGGGTGGGGAGCATCCAGGCCCTCCTGGCACTGGAGGAGCTTCCGGTGGCCGGAAGCGAGGCCCAACTCCGCCGGAACGTGAACCAGATGCTGGACCTGGTCTCGGAGCAGCTCAGGAACACCCGGAGCGTCTGCCGGGACTTCTACGTCCACCCCGTGCTGGTGGAGGGGTACCTGGAGGGGCGGACCCAACGGCTGCTGGAGGGGCTGGAGGTGCCCCGGATCCGTGAACTCCGGAGGGCGGAACGCCGCTTCCTGGCCCTTCTCCGGTTCCTCCGGGATGAGCCCCCGGGATCCCCGTGAGGAGCCCTTCCGTGTCACTCCCGGCCCCACCCCTGGGCCAGCATCTTGATTGCAGGATGGGATTGCAGGAACGCCATCTGGTGAAACGCACCGGAGGGGGCGGCGGGTGATGGGTTACTTCGTCCCGCTCCTGCCAGGGCCGACGCCGCAGGGCGCCCGGCGCACGGCCCGGAGGCGTCTCTGCTCCTGCAAATACCCCCTCAGGCCCCAGGGAAGCGACCTCACAGGCCCCTGTTTTCTACAACCCTCTCTATCCGCCCCATCCTCTTACGGCAACGGCACGGAGCTTGTAACGGTAAATATCACTCCTCAGGGTGTCCCTGTACGCATTGCACCCACCGACAACCCAGGAGTCCTCTTCTACCGTTGGAGTTCACATGCGACCCATGGCCTTCGTCTTCATGGACGAGTCTCCGCTGTTCAAGCCCGTGAAGTCCGTCCTCCGCGAATGCGGAGTGGTGGGGCTCGCCAGTTCACATGAAGGGGAAGCGGTGGACTGGGTCTCCCGCCCCGGGGTCGATGTGGTCATCGGGACAGGGGGTGCCCCCCCCTCCCGGCTCCGCGAGGCCGCCGGACGGTCCGGTGTAGACCTCCTCTCCATCCAGGACCTGGACGGTTCAGGAAACGGGGAGACCCTCCCCCCCGGGGACAGGGACCGACTGGAGGCGGTTCTCCGGAACCTGCCCGACAGGGCGGCCCGGCGGCGGGGCGACGGAGACCATTTCGACGCCATCATCGGGTCCTCCGACACCCTCCTGGATGCGGCCGAGCACCTCCTCCGGATGGCCCCCAGCAGGGCGCCCATCCTCATCACCGGGGAGAGCGGCACCGGAAAGGGACTCGCCGCAGCGGCCATCCACGATCGGAGCAGGAATCGGGAAGGTCCCTTCGTGGCGGTGAACTGTGGGGCGATCCCGGAGAACCTGGTGGAGAGCCACCTCTTCGGGCATGAGAAGGGGAGCTTCACCGGCGCGGATCGTCGGCACGCCGGCTGCTTCGAGCAGGCCGCCAATGGAACCCTCTTCCTGGACGAGATCGCGGAACTACCGCCCGGGGCGCAGGTGAAGCTCCTCCGGGTGCTGGAGTCCGGAGAGGTCACCCGGGTGGGGGGAGAGAAGCCGGTGAGCCTCAACTGCCGGATCATCACGGCCACCAATCGCTGCCCGGAACGGGCGGTGCGGGCGGGCCGTCTCCGGGAGGACCTCTTCTACCGTCTGGGCGTGCTCCGGTTGAGCCTGCCCCCGCTGAGGCAGCGGCCCGGGGATGTGGATCAACTGGCCCATCACTTCGTGGACCGGCTCTCGGCCCAGGAGGGGCTCCCCAGATGCCTCTCCGACGGCGCGCTCCAGCGCCTGATGAGGCACTCCTGGCCGGGGAACATCCGGGAGCTGAAGAACACGCTCCACTCGGCGGTGGTCCTCAGTGAGGGAACGGAGATCCGCGAGGAGGACCTCTCCCTGGATCAGGCCGACGGAAGCGCTCCGGAGGAACACCTGCGGATCCCCCTGGGGATTCCCGTGGAGGAGGCGGAGCGGCGGCTCATCCTCCGGACCCTCGGGCACCTGGGCGGGAACAAGTCGAAGGCCGCCCGCGTCCTGGGGATCAGCCTGAAGACCCTCTACAACCGACTCCACGCCTACGGCGAGATGCTTCCCCGGGAGGAGGCGGCCAGTGGCACGGCATGAATCGATGACCTCCGGCGCCTCGCCATGACGAACAAGGCGCTGATCTTCCTGCAGGACCCGCGGACCCGGGAGGCCCTGGCGGAGACCCTGGAGGCAGAAGGGGTGTCTTCACGGATCGTGACCACCCATCAGGAGGCCCGGCAGGCCCTGAAGGAGGGGAGTCACTTTCTCCTCGTCGTGGACTCCTGTCCCGCGGAGGGAGATCTGAGCGACTTCCTGGGGCCGGGGCGCGGGGCCGGGATCGAGGCGACGATCCTGGTGGACCCCTACCCCCTCGCCGAGGATTCCGGGCCGGCCACCTTCCTGGCCGCCCCCATGAACCTCACCGGGCTCCGGACCTTTCTGGCCCAGCGCACTACCTCGACGGAAGAGTGCGGGGAGGAGGGCCGGTTCGGTCTCCTCATCGGCGGGGCGCCGGCCATGCAGAGGCTCTATTCCGTCCTCAGGCGGATCGGGCCCAGTCAGGCCAACGTCCTCATCACCGGTGAGAGCGGGAGTGGCAAGGAGCTGGTGGCCCGCACGCTCCACGACCTGAGTCCCCGGAGGAAGGGGCCGTTCCTCCCGGTGAACTGCGGAGCGCTGACCCCGTCGCTCATGGAGAGCGAACTGTTCGGGCACGAGCGGGGGAGTTTCACCGGAGCGGATCGCCGGCACCGGGGCTTCTTCGAGCGGGCGGACACCGGCACCCTGTTCCTGGATGAGATCACCGAGATGCCTGCGGAGTTGCAGGTGAAGCTCCTCCGGGTCCTGGAGACGGGGCTCGTGGTGGGGGTGGGACGGGAGGAGCCGGTACGGGTTGACGTCCGGGTGCTGGCCGCCACGAACCGGAGTCCCTCCGCTGCCGTGGAGGAGGGGCGCCTCCGGGAGGACCTCTATTACCGTCTGAAGGTGCTGCAGGTGGACCTTCCCCCGCTGCGGGAGCGGATGGAGGATGTACCGAGGCTCGCCGACTGGTTCCTCCGGGAAATCGGGAAGCGGGAAGGGCACCGGAAGGTGCTGGGAGAGGAAGCATTGGCGCTGCTCAAGCGGCATCACTGGCCGGGGAATGTACGGGAGCTCCGGAACGTGCTCTACACCATGTACCTCCTCTCGCCGCACGAGACCATTCCCGCGTCGGTGATCCCACAGGAAATCCGTCAGGCCGCCTCGGGGGATGGCACCGGCCCGTGGACCCGGGGCGCCGCCGCAGGGCGTTCCCTGAAGGAGATCGAGAAGCACCACATCCTGCTCACGCTGAAGGAGCTGGACGGCCACAAGCGGAAGGCCGCCGACGTGCTGGGGGTCAGCCTCAAGACGCTGTACAACCGCCTCCACGAGTACGGGGAGATGGGAAACAACGGCTCGGAGTGACCCCCTCCAGGCTGGGAGGCCTTACACGTCACCCTGCAAGAAGCGCATGGACCGGGGCTGGAGTTCCCCGGGTCGGGGCCCTCCCACACGATGCCCGCAGTGGCACGAGCGTTGCCCCATTGGACGGGTTCAAGGAGGTGGCCTGCTTCAACGCCAGGATAGTCCCCGTGTCCAAGCCCGCTTCCACCCTTCACCGGGTGGATCCTTCCCCACCTCGCATCCGAAGGGCCATGAAGGCCGCCGTCATCACCGCCCCCGGTCGGGTGGACTTCAGGGACTGTTCCCTTCCGGCCGTGGGGGCGGACGAGGTGCTGGTCCACCTCGAAGGGTGCGGCGTCTGTCCCACCGACCTCCCCGCATGGCAGGGGCGCCCTGGCACCGTCTATCCCCTCCCTCCCGGGGCTCCCGGACACCAGGCCTGGGGGCGGGTGGTCCGGACCGGGCCCGAGGTGCTGGGACTCCACAGGGGGGAGCGGGTGACCCTCCTCTCCCGGCAGGGATTCGCCCAGTATGCGGCGGGGCGGGCTTCGACGGTGGCCATTCTGCCTCCGGAACTGGAGGGGCTACCCGTTCCTGGAGGTGCCCTGGGTTCGGTGATGAACATCCTCCGCCGGAGCCGGGTGACCAGCGGCGACACGGTGGCTGTGGTGGGGATGGGATTTGCCGGGGTACTGCTGGTGGAACTGCTGGCGGAGATGGGGACGGAGATCCTGGCGCTCTCGGAGAGACCGTGGGAGCTGGAGGAGGCCGGGAGGAGGGGGGCCCATCATCTGATCCCCCTGGACGATCATGGGGCGGCCCGCCGGCGGGTGATGGAGATCACCGGGGAACAGGGGTGCAACCGGGTCATCGAGGTGACGGGAGAGCAGCGCCCCCTGGACCTGGCCGGTGAGATCGCAGCCGTGGGGGCCCGATTGATGATCGGGGGTCACCACCCCCAGATCCGGATCGTGGACCTCCCCCTCTGGGATCGTCGCAGGCTGGAGGTCACCAGCGCGTATGACGGGGACGAGCGGGAGCGTCTGCAGGGGGTGCACGAGGGGATCGCTGCCATCCTCGAGGGGAGGCTGGACCCCTTTCCACTCTTCACCCGGATCCCCATGAAGCAGCTCTCCCATGCCTTCCGGCTGGAGGAGAGCCGCCCGCCGGGCTTCTTCAAGGGGCTGCTGATCCCCTGATCCGGAGGGCATCCCCGCGCAGGGGCCCGAAAGCCGCACGGGCACGGGTGGCCTCACCCCGGCCTCGCCAGCAGGCGGCTGGTCTCCTCCAGCTCCTCCCGGATGGAGGCGGCCTCGGAGCCGGCACGGTCGATATGCCTCCGCAACTCCCCCAGGTCGGCGGTGACGGACCCGTCTCCGCCAGGGGTACCGGCCTCCCCCTCTTCCATCTGCCGCGCCAGGCGGAGGATCGTGAAGGCGTGGTTCCTTGCTGCGGCCACCAGTTGCCGGCGGTTCCCCGGGGACGGGGTGCGGCGCCCGGTGCGCCAGGAGCGAACCGTGGCCGGGCTCACGCCCAGCTCCGCCGCCACCCGCCCGTCGGAGAGGGTCATGAGCCCCAGGATGCGGCCCAGTCCGGATCGGCCTGCTTCGTCCTTCTTATTCATGCGCCCTTACTCCAGGAAGGGGCACGACCCATCCGGGACCGGCCACGAGCTTGGGACGCCGCTGGGTCGAAGTATGCCACCCTGCATCGCATGGGGCGTGCCCGGAGCCCCACGATCGTCCGCCGTAGGCAGGGACCCCTCCCCGATGGGAACCATTACCAGGCTCCTGTAGGATGTACAGTGACGGCCCTGCTCCCCCATCCCCCCGCGGCGGGTGGGCAGGGGCCCTGGGACGCCGTCAAACGCCCCCCCGACAACCAATTGGCCCGGTCAAAGCCGGAAACTCGACCCGCCCGGCAGGAAGGGGCGGGCGGCTCTTCGGATCCTTCCCAGACGGCATGGCGCTTGCCCCCCATGGAAGATCCACCCCGATCTCCCAAAGGAGCTGAACCATGCGATTCCCCACCTTTCCGCTGCTGGTGACGCTGGCCCTGGGGGCCGGCGCCTGCGGCTCCGACACCGGCGAGGAGTTCGAGACGCCGGAGACCGAGGATACCTCAGCCCTACCCTCTC
>Ga0076930_101312_pt1 | contig 14002 bp, 10 predicted proteins | sample HotLakConsoUCCRE_FD_71149 | JGI IMG/M metagenome (GOLD analysis project Ga0076930, IMG submission 71149) | Hypersaline microbial mat communities from Hot Lake, Washington, USA - Hot Lake Consortium UCC-RE (version 3) (version 3) ...
GGAGATGGGGAGATGGGGAGACGGGGCGAGGGGGAGAGAGGCCGACCGGAGAGCCCTCAGGAAAGGGTGGCGGGCCCCACGGTGGAGCGGTCCTCCAGTTCGTCCAGCATGGCCCGGAAGCCGGGGGAGTCCAGGGGATGGGGGATCCGGTAGCCCCGGCGATAGATGGCGTAGAGGATACGCCGCACCAGTTGGGCCGGGAGTTCCTCACGCAGGTCCCCCACCGGTTGTCGGTAGAGGACGTGGCCGTCGGGCTCCCCGTCCAGGACCACCCCGGGATGTCGGTACTGAAGATCGAAGGCCACCGCTCCCCTTTCCCGGAGCAGGCGCGCCAGCCAGGGACTGTCCCCCTTCACCTCCCCCAGGACCCATGCCAGCTCGTCGAACCCGGCGTTTCGGGCATCCAGGCGGAACCGCTCCACCAGCGCCTCCCTCAGCCGGGGGGCCAGCCGCCGCCCCTGGAAGCGGGGGTCCACCGCCAGATACGTGATGTACCCTGCGTTCACCCCCTCCAGATACATCCCCGCCACCGTGCCCTGCACCCCTCCATCCTCTCCCGCCGCCACCAGGAGGTGGAAGTCCATGGCGGCCAGGAGCCCCAGCCGCTTCTCGGCGATCTCGCTCCTGAGCTCGGAGAGGGGCTGCCGTTCCGGACGCTGGAAGGCCCCGGCGATGAGCCGCAGCGCAGCCTCGGCCCGGGGGTCCCGCTCATCCAGGATCTCCTCCACGGCGACCCCGGCGGGCGAGGGTTCGTCCTGGCTCAAGGCGTCCCCCCGTTGGCCCGGACCGCGGCCGGCGGCGCCGGCTCCTTCCCCCGGGCCAGCCCCATCTCCTCCACATCCAGGTGGAAGATCCGGACGCTGTTCTGCCAGAGGATCTGCTCCCGCTCCTGGTCGGACAGGTTCAGCTTCTCCACGAAGCGGAGGTAGCTCCCCATGTCGCAGATGGGCCAGTCGGTGCCGTACAGGAGCTTGCTCCGGTCCCCGGCAAAGGCGATGACCTCCTCCACCTGCCGGAGCATGTAGCGCTCGAAGCGCTCCTCGAAGTGCTTCAGGGTGAAGCCCGAGATGTCCCCCACCACGTTGTCGTTCTTGTAGATCACCTCCATGGCGTCGGTGATCCAGGGATTCCCGATGTGGCAGATCACGAAGGTCACATCCCGGAAGTCCACCGCCACCTCGTCCACCTCCAGGGGGTGGGCGTACTTGAGCTTCCCCCGGGGATCGAAGGTGTCGCCGGTGTGGATCATCACCGGGACCCCGAACTCCCCGGCCAGCTCGTAGACCACCCGCATGCGGCCATCGCTGACGAAGAAGGGTTCGTAACCGGGATAGAGCTTCAGCCCCCGGATCTTCTTCGCCGCCAGGAGTTCCCGGAGGTGCGCCAGGTCGGCGGCCCGGTAGTTCAGGTAGCTCACCCCGGCCACGACCCCCAGGCGGGGATCGCCCTCCACCACCTCCAGGATCTGGTCCACGGAGGGGCGGCGATCGTTCACCAGGTAGCTGGATAGCACCAGGGCGTAGTCGATGCCGTGGTGGTCCATCTCGCTGCGGAGCAGTTCGTAGCGGGCCTCAAGGGAAGCCGGCTCGTCATCCTCGTAGCGGTTGAGATGAAGGTGGCAATCAATGATCAACGGGGGCTCCGGAGAAGGGGGGCGATGGGGCCGGCCTCTCCATGGAAACACCCTCCCACCGGGGGTGGGGTTCCGGGCTCACCCCCCCAGCAGCGCCTCCCGGACCTCGTCCACGCTCACCGCGAAGCGCTCGAAGCGGCCATGGTCGACACTCCCCTCGGGGTAGGGGTTCTCCTCCGGGCGGCTCATCACGTAGACCAGGTCGTTCCGCCGGGCCACCTCCTGACCGATCTCCCCCGCACGGGGGGCAGCCCCCTCCCAGACCCCCGGATCGTAGACATAGAGGTTGAACAGGTTCTCTCCGGCAAAACGGCTGTCCCGGGGGGTCAGGATGAACTGGAAGACCCGTTCGGGGGCCGGGGGGCTCCACTCCAGCTCGGCCGGCGTGGACTCCCGGATGGTCACCTCTGCACCCCACCGCTCCGGGAGGGTGAAGCGGAGGAGTCCGTCGTCGGTGGCGAAGACCTGGGGCTCCCCCATGGGCCCGGCCTCACCGGGCACCCCCTCCGCACCCGGGTCGCCTCCGCACCCGGCCATCCCAAGGGAAAGGAGGAGGGCCAGGAGACGGGCGCCCCGGTCCAGGCGACCGCTCCCCGGGAAGGCGAGGCCCGCATGGCGGTAGGGGGAGGGGGGGCGCAGGGTACGGATCGGCATGGATCACCTCCCGATGGGGGTGGGGTTGGCCGGTCACAGGCCGACGATGGGGATCACTGTGGCGGCTCCGGAAGCGCCACGCCAGTGGCCCCTGGGGCCGAAATGCTTGCGGTGGCCCCCCTCAACAGGTTACAAAGGGGTCTCCCCCCGCCCTGTATCGCCCCCGGTCGTACCCGAGGACCTGCTCGATGCGTGCCCCCCTCATGACCCTCGCCCTCCTCCTGGGGCTTCTCGCACCGTCCCCTGCGTCCAGCCAGGTTCGCGTCGATCCCCAGGTGCAGGCGGCCCTCCAGGAGGTGTCGGAAGAACACCTGGAGGAACTCCTCACCCAGCTCGTGGGATTCCATACCCGGAACACCATGTCCGCCCTCATGGACACCACCGGCGTGGGCATCAACGCCGCCGCGGAGTGGATTGCGGAGGAGTTCAGGAGCTACTCCCCCCGTTTCCAGGTCTCCTTCGACGAGTACCGGGTGGCGGCCCAGGGGCGGATCACAGAAGAGGTGACGCTCCGCAACGTCATGGCGGTACTCCCGGGGCGCACCGCACGCCGGGTCTATGTGAGTGGCCACTACGACTCCCTGGCCCGCATCCCCCTGGAGGCCGCCCTGGACTGGGGCCAGTGGGGGCATCCGGCTCCCGGCGCCAACGATGACGGCTCCGGAACGGTCCTCACGATGGAGGCCGCCCGGGTCATCGCCCAGAGTGGGATCGAGTTCGACGCCACCCTGGTGTTCATCGCGCTGTCCGGCGAGGAGCAGGGGCTGGTGGGGGCGCGGCTCCATGCCCAGAAGGCGGTGCGGGAGGGGACCCGGATCGATGCCGTCTTCAACAACGACATCATCGGCAACTCCCTGGGAGGGAACGGGATCGTGGACGGGCGCACCGTCCGGGTCTTCTCCCAGGGCCCCGGGGAATCCCCCTCCCGCGAACTGGCCCGGTACATCCGGCGGACCTCGGCTCCCTACGTGCCGGGACACGAGGTGCGGCTCATCGCCCGGGAGGACCGCTTCGGCCGGGGCGGCGACCACACGGCCTTCAACCAGTTGGGCTTCGCCGCGGTGCGTATGACCGAGTCCCGGGAGAACTATTTCAAGCAGCACAACATGGATGACACGCTGGACGGTCTGGACTGGGAATACCTCGCCCGGAACACCCGCGTGAATGTGGCCTCGGTGATGCATGTGGCGATGGCCCCCGCGGCACCCGAGGTGAACGGACCCAATGGTCCCCTGCTGGGGCGGGGCGAGGGGTACGACGCCCACCTCCGGTGGACTGCCTCCCCCGGGGCGGTGGCCTACCGCGTGGTCTGGCGGGATGGCTGGAGCCAGGACTGGGAGCGTGAGGCCATCGTGGGGAATGTGACCGAGTTCACCCTCCCCGACATGTCCATCGACGACTACCTCTACGGCGTTGCTGCCATCGGCCCCGACGGACACGAGAGCCTGGTCTCTCCCTACGTCCGCCCCCCCCGGGCCAACGTCGAGATCCTGGAGGTGGGGCGGGACTGACCGGCGCTCTCCGGGGGCCGGGCCGAGGTGCTGATTCCCGGCAGTTCCCAGCCTTCGGAAGACCGCCGCCCAGGGGCAGCTTGACTGTAACCTTTCGTTACCGTCCTCCAAGGATTATTTCCCCTGGAGCTTCATGCTCCGTGAACTCCCGATTGCCGGGGACTGTCGTCCTGTTGTGGTCCCCCGTGTTCCCCCCGCCAGCAGTTCCCCGTTTCACCGAGGAGTACCATGACATCCCGACGTTTGTCCGCTTGGTTGGCCGGCTTGCTGGTAGGGGCATCCGCCCTTGCCGGGGCCGGAGGGGCCACCCCATTGGGGGCCCAGAGTACAGGCACCATCACAGGAACCGTCACCGACCTCCGCTCCGGCGGCCCCCGGGCCAGCGCCCAGGTGAGCGTGCCGGGGACGGGGCTGGGGACGGTCTCCAGTCAGCAGGGGCGCTACCTGCTCCCCAACGTTCCCGCAGGTGAGGTCCGGGTCCTGGTGCAGAGCATCGGCTTCGCCACCGTGGAGCGCACCGTGACGCTGGCCGCCGGCCAGACCCTGGTCCTGGACATCCAGCTCGAACAGAGGACGCTGGATCTGGACGGGATCGTGGTCACCGGGACCGCCGGGGGCACCCAGCGGAGAGCCATCGGAAATGTGGTGGCCACCGTGAATGCCTCGGAGGTGCTGGAGCAGTCCCCTGTGGCGAACGTGAACCAGCTCCTGGGGCAGCGGACCCCGGGGCTCATGATGCTCCCGGGGACCGGACAGGTGGGCACGGGATCGCAGGTGCGCATCCGGGGGAACAGCAGCCTGTCGCTCTCCAATGAGCCCATCATCTACATCGATGGCGTCCGGATGGACAGCAACTCCAGTGCAGGCCCGGGGCAGCGGGGGGGCTCGAATGTGAGCCGCCTGAACGACGTGAACCCCAATGACATCGAGAGCATCGAGATCATCAAGGGGCCGGCGGCGGCCACCCTCTACGGCACCGAGGCCTCCAACGGGGTGATCCAGATCATCACCAAGCGGGGCTCCTCCGGGGCACCCCAGTACGACTTCACCACCCGGGTGGGCACCAACTGGCTCTGGAACCCCGAGGGTCGGGTGGGGCAGCGCTGGATGGTGGACCCCGACGCACCCGGGGGCTTCTTCGGCTTCAATGTGCTGGAGAACGAGCGGGTGAACGGCAACGGAGACGTGTTCGGGTACGGGCTCACCCAGAACTACAACCTGAACGTCCGGGGGGGCACGGATGCGGTGCGCTACTTCGCATCGGTCTCCAGGGACGACGACATGGGGATCGTGGACCACAACACCGATGAGCGGCTGGCGCTCCGGGCCAACATGGAGCTCCTCCTGTCGGAGAAGCTCACGGCGGTGGTGGGAACCGCCTACATCACCGGCACCACCCGGCTGGCCCAGGGGGCCATCAACATCGACCCCTTCAGCAACGTGGTCTGGTCCACCCCCCGGAACCTGAATACGCGTTCCCGGGGCTTCCGGAATTCCCCCCCGGAGGAGTGGGGGAAGGTCACCACCTCCAACCAGATCGACCGCACCACCTCCAGTCTGGAACTCCGGTACCAGCCGGTGGAGTGGTGGACCAACCGCCTCGTGGCCGGCCTGGACAACAACGCGGATGTGAACACCGTCCTCTACCCGCAGCAGCCCGAGGGAGCCGATCACTTCTTCGGCAATCTCTCCCTGGGGAGCAAGAGTGTCACCCGGGCGTCCCGGAAGTTCACCACGGTGGACTTCTCCAGCAGCGCCAATCTGGAGCGGGGGGACTTCACCTTCCAGCCCTCCGTGGGCTTCCAGTACTACAAGACCTCCACCTCGTCCATCACCTCCACCGGGGCCCAGTTCCCGGCGGTGCCCATCACCACGGTATCCGGCGGTGCGGTGCGGAACGGCGAGGAGAACTTCCTGGAGAACGCCACGATGGGGGTGTACATCCAGGGGCAGATCGGCTGGAGGAACCGGGCGTTCTTCACCGCCGCCGTGCGGGGGGACGACAACAGCGCCTTCGGGACCGACTTCGACGCCGCCATCTACCCGAAGCTCAGCGGCGCCTGGGTGATCTCCGAGGAGGACTTCTTCACCTTCGACATGTTCGACCAGTTCCGCCTCCGTGCGGCCTGGGGCGTGGCCGGTCAGCAGCCGGGGACCTTCGACGCCTCCCAGCTCTGGTCCCCCACCATCGGATACCAGAACCGGCCCGCATTGCAGCCCAGCGCCTTCGGGAACCCGCAGCTCTCCCCGGAGCGGGGCGAGGAGCTGGAGGTGGGCTTTGACGCCAGCCTCTGGGACGGTCGGGTGGACCTCACCTTCACCCGCTACGACCGGGCCACCAGGGACGCCATCGTGAACCGACCCCTCCCTCCCTCCTCGGGGTTCACCGGGTCGCAGATCGTGAACATCGGTCTGGTGGAGTCGTGGGGGAACGAGATCGGGGTGAACGTGCGCCTGCTGGAGACCCCGAGCTTCATGTGGGAGCTGGACACCCAGTTCGCCACCATGGGGAATGAGATCAAGGACCTGGGAGGGCTGGAGTTCATCCAGGGAGCAGGACAGTCGCAGCAGCGGGAGGGCTACTCCATCAGCGACTTCTTCCTCCGCCGCTACATCTCGGCGGAGTTGACCTCCACCGGCGCCCTGGTGCCGGGCTCCGCCCTGTGCGACGGTGGGACCGGTCCCCAGGGTGTGGATCCGGGGGGTGCCCCGGTGCCCTGCGGCAGCGCCCCGAAGGTGTGGCTGGGACACACGCAGCCCACCTGGCAGATCGGTGCCGGCACCGGTGTGACCCTCTTCAACAACCTCCGGCTCTACGCCCGTGTGGAGGGGAACGGCGGCCACTACCAGGCCAACACCGAGATCCGGGCCATCCACAATCAGGGGACCTCGCAGGTAGTGCTCCGTCGGGATGACCCGGAACTCATCACCTACCGGGCCTTCGAGAACGACGCCACCGCCAACTACCAGGCGGGCTTCCTGCGCCTCCGGGAGATCTCCGCCAGCTACAACGTCCCCGATGCCTTCGCACAGCGCCTCCGGGCCCGCCGGGCCTCGGTGAGCGTGGGAATGCGGAATGTGATGATGCTCTGGACGGCGGAACATGGCTGGGGCACCTACCGGGACGGCTCCATCCGGGTGCCGGTGGGCGGTCGGGAGATGATCACCTGGGACCCGGAGGTCCGGAGCAACGGACAGCTCTCCACCGGATACCAGACCGTTCTCCCCCCGACGGCGAGCTTCACGGCCACGCTCCGTCTCAGCTTCTGAGCAAGGTGACAAGACCATGAACCATCGAAACGATCGTGCGCGGAGCAGCCGGCGGCGGGTGTCCCGAGTGACCCGGGGGGTGGGGTTCTCCCTCCTCCTGGGTGCGGCGGTGGCGGCCTGCGACGGCGGGCTCCTGGATGTGGAGATCCCCGGGCGTGTGGTGTCCAGCAGCCTGAACGACCCGGCGCTGGCCAACACCCTGGTGAACAGCGCCCTGGGGCGCTTCGAGTGCGCCTATACCAGCTACGTGGCCTCCACCGGGATGCTGGCCAACGAGTTCATCAACTCGTCGGGGTGGTTGAACCTGAACGGGTGGGGATGGCGGGGTGTGGAGTTGTACACCATCGACGGGGGGTGCCCCACGGGGAGCGACGCCACCGGGCTGGGGGCCTACACGCCGCTGCAGCAGGCCCGGTACGTGGCCAATGAGGCGGCCCGGCTCATCACCGACTTCCCCGATGAGGAGGTGGAGGACAAGGACGAGAAGCTGGCGCTCCTGAACGCCTACTCCGGCTACGCCACCCAGTTGCTGGGGGAGGGGTTCTGCGAGATGGCCGTGGACCAGGGGCCGGAGATCACCCGGGAGGAGGTGTTCGCGCTGGCGGAGGCCCGGTTCACGGCGTCCATCGGCTTCGCCGAGACGGCGGGGGCCGACAACGTGCGCCTCATGGCGCTGAATGGCCGGGCCCGGGCCAGGCTGAACCAGGGGGATCTGGCCGGTGCCGCGGCCGACGCGGCCACCATCCCGGAGGGGTTCGTCTGGAACGCCGAGTACAGCACGGCGAACCCCGGCCGGGAGAACCGGATCTTCAACCTGAACCGGCGGAACCGGTACATGTCGGTGGACCCCGCCCGATATGCGGATCTCACCGTGGAGGGAGAGCCGGACATCCGGGTGGTGGTGGCCAGCACGGGGCTGGCAGGGCACGACAACGCCACCATCCACTGGATCCAGGAGAAGTACCCCACCGCAGCTTCGCCCATCCCCATGGCGTCCTGGGCCGAGGCACAGTTGATCCTGGCGGAGGCCGACCCGGCGCAGGCCGAGGCGGCCATCAACCGCCTCCGGACGGCCCAGGGGCTGCCCACGCTCACCATCGGTGGACAGAGCGTGCAGGAGGTGGTCCTGGAGGAGCGGCGGCGCCAGCTCTTCGCCGAGGGTCACCGTCTGAACGACATGATCCGCTACAACCTGCCGTTCCCGCAGGGGGCCAACCACAAGGACCAGCCGTACGGCCCCATCACCTGCATGCCGCTCCCCGACCAGGAGCGGAATTCGAACCCGAACGTGGGTCCCCGGACGAACTGATCCGGGGGGACGAAGTGGGAAACGCCCGGCACCGGGGTCACCCGGTGCCGGGCGTTTTCTCGTCCAGGAGCCGCCACAGCACCCAGCTCGCCACGCTCCGGAGGGGGCGCCACACCTCTCCCCGGGCCTCCACCATCGCCGCCGGGGGCCGCTCCTCCAGCCCGTCCAGTCGCCGGACCCCCTCCCGGATCCCCAGATCGTCCGGGGCCAGCACATCCAGCCGTCCCAGACGAAAGAGCAGGAACATCCGGGCAGTCCAGGCCCCGATCCCCCGGACCTCCACCAGCCGCTCCACCACCTCGTCGTCGGGAAGACGGGCGATGCGACCCAGGGGGAGCCGGCCGTCCACCGTTCGCTCCGCCAGGTCCCGGATGGCAGCCAGCTTCGCCCGGGACACACCGGCGTCCCGTACCACCTGCTCCGGAAGAGCCAGGAACTCCTCCGGGGTGGGGAAGCGGATCCCGGGGGTGAGGGCCATGACCCGACCATGGATGGTGGCGGCCGCCTTCGTGGCCAGTTGCTGGTAGAGGACGGCCCGGGCCAGGGCGTGGAAGTGGGTGCCCCCCCGCCGGGCGTCGGGGAATCCGGGGAAGGGGGGCACGCGGGCCATGGCCTCGGCCAGACGGGGATCGCTGACAGCGAGGTTCTGGACGGCCTCAGGGGGAGGGAGCTTCCGGCCCGTCACGACGTCTCCCCTTCCTCCGTCCTCCTGGCCTCCTCCTTCTTCGCCTCCCTGTACCTCTTCATCACCCCCCGGAAGAGCTCCCCCGGGGTGGGAGGGGTGTAGGTGATGGCATTGGCACCCGCCGCCACCGTCTCCAGGATCTCGTCGTCGGTCCTGCCGCCCGTGGCGATCACGGGGATCTCCGGATCGATCTCCCGGATGCGCCGGACGATCGCGGCGGTGTTCCCGGCCCCGGAGATGTTGAGGATATCCGCACCAGCATCCAACCGGGCCCGGATGTTCTCCTGTTCCCAGACCACCGTGACGATGACGGGGATCTCCAGAAGTCGCTTCAGCCGGGCCACCAGCCGGTCGCTGGCCGGAGCGTTCACCACGACACCCAGGGCCCCATGGAACTCGGCGTCCCTGGCGATGTCGATGCAGCGACGCCCGGTGGTCGCCCCCCCACCGATGCCACAGAAGATGGGCACATCGGCGGCCAGGATCAGGGAATGGTTGATGATGGGCTGCGGGGTGAACGGATAGACGGCAATGACCGCGTCGGCGTTGTGGTTCCGGATCAGGGCCACATCGGTGGTGAACAGGAGTGACTTGATCCGCTTCCCCAGGACGATGATCCCCGTCGCCGAACGGATGGCTTCGGGCATCCGGACGATGTTACGCCGGAGGATTCCTGTGAACTCGGGTGCGGTTCGGGACATCTGCCCTCCTGGTCATCTGGACTGTGCGCCCCCGGGGCGGGCGGGCTCCTACCCCCCCATTGCGTCGGCCGCGGCAATGGCGTGTACCCCCTCCTGGTCCGCCGCCTGACCCGGGTACAGGGTAATGAAGCTGCTTTCGGGGAAGACCCGGGCCAACCCCCTGGGCAGGGTATCCATGGCCGAATGCCAGGACAGCCCCCCCGGGCGTGCCGAGAGCAGGACCAGAAGGTCCCCCGGGCGCACGCGGGATTCCAGGTGGCCCATCAGGCTGCCCCAGCCCTCCAGTGGCTCCCGCTGCACCACCGCGTGGGGCCGCACCCGTTCCAGGGCCTGCACGACCCCATCCCCGTCCTGGGATCCCACCACCACCCGGATGGGGATGCCCAGGGATGCCGCCAACCGCTTCACGACCCTCACCGCGCGAGGGAACCCCGGCTCCGCACCTGCCCCGGGAGGAGCCAGCAACAGGATCCCGGAGTGGGTGTTCAACGGCTGCTCCAGCTTGCACACCAGGAGGGTGGTGCCCACCTGATCCAGCATCTGGTCCAGCACGGTCCCGAAGATCCGCTGTTCGGCGGATCGGGCTCCGTTCCACCCCGCCACCACCGTGGCGATCCGCTCCTCCTCCACGGCACGAGCCACAGCGCTGGCCACACTGGAATCCACCCGGGTGAGGGGCAGGAGGGGGATCTCCGCCGCCGCCGCGTAGCGGACGGCATGCCCCAGCATAGCCTCTCCGTCGGCCACCAGCTTCGGGGAACCCCGGGGCACCACGAACAGGGGGTAGACGGACTCGCCGTTGGTCCCCCGGATGGCGAACGCCACATCCAGCAGCCCGTCTCCGGACGCCGGGCGGGCCACGGGGACCAGTACCCTCTCCGGCGCCTCCTCCGGGTCCAGGGGTTCGCTGGCCTGCCGCAGGGCCACAACCCTCCCGTACCGCTCCACGACCCAGGGAGCCATGACACAGGTGACGAAGATCATCAGGATGACGCCGTTCAGTACGTCGTCCCCGAAGATCCCCAGATCGTAGCCCACCAGGGTGGCCGCCAGGGTGGCCGCCGCCTGCGCCACCGACAGCCCGAAGATCACCTTCCCCTCCTCGGAGCTGTAGCCGAAGATGCGTTGGGTGAGGGCCGCCGCCATCCACTTGGTGACGAGGACGGCCCCCAGCATGGTCCCCATGACCACCCAGGCCCCGGCCCCACTGGTCAGGACAGAGGGGTCCACCAGCATCCCGATGTAGAGCAGGAAGAACGGGATGATGAAGGCGTCTCCAAAGAACTGGATGCGCCCCATCAGGGGCCCGTTCTCCGGGACCATCCGGTTCAGGGTCAATCCTGCCAGGAAGGCGCCGATGATGGCCTCGGTCCCGATGGCCTTCGCCAGCCAGGAACAGAGGAAGACGGTGGCCAGGATGAAGGCGAATTCCGCAGGGGCCCCGTCCTGGACGTTCCGGAAGAACCAGCGGGCCAGCCGGGGGAGGAGAAGAATCACTCCCGCTACATACAGGGTGAAGAGCGACCCCAGGGTCAGCCAGAAGGGGAGATCCAACTCCCCCTGGACCGAGCGGGCCACCACCGCCAGGACCAGGAGGGCCACCGTATCGGTGAGGATGGTGCCCCCCACCGCCGTGGTCACCGCCGGATTCCGGGAGATCCCCAGTCGGCTGGCCACCGGGTACGCCACCAGGGTATGGGAGGCGAACATGCTGGCGATGAGGATGGCCGCCGCCCAGGAGAAGCCCATCCAGAGGAAGATGAGGGTGCCCGCCACCTGTGGGATCGAGAAGGTGAGGACGCCGAAGACCAGGCTCCGGTTCCGATAGCGGTTGAACTGGGTGAGGTTGATGTCCAACCCTGCCAGGAACATGATGTAGAGCAGCCCCACCGTCCCCAGGAGGACGATGGTCTCGCTCCGTTCCAGGAGCCCCAGGGCGTTGGGCCCCACCAGCATCCCCGCCACGATGAGCCCCATGATCCCCGGCACCCGGAGCCTCCGGAACAGGGCCGGCGCCAGGAGGATGAGAGCCATGCAGATCCCGAACACGAGGACGGGGTCCTGGGCGGGAAGGGTGAAGCGTTGCAGCATGGGGAAGCGCTCCGGGAAGGGTCGTACCGTCGCCCTCTGATCGGGTCAGCCTATCAGGACCGGAGACGGGGGCCTTTCGCTCCCCCGAGGCCGGCTGGACGTGGTCAGGGTGGACTGAGGACCAGCACGGGGTGGTCGAAGACCAGGGTCACGGTCCCAGGCGCCCGCGGTCCGCCGGCGCGACTCCGTGACCCCTCGCCTGGTCTCGCCAGGGGCACGTGCACCAACCTCAGCTGGTGCCGGCCCGGAGTCAGCCCCTCGATCGACAACGTATACGTGGCCCGGAACGCCCCCTCCTCCGGACCAGGGCTCCGGGCACCCCCTTCCAACTCCACCACCCGGACCAGATAACCCCCAGCTGGAACGCGAAGGAGATCGGCCCGGAGCGAGGGGCATCCCTCCGCCGGGAAGAGGTGCCGCACCGTGACCCGGTGGGGTCCCGACTCCAGGGAGGGGACCGGCGACGGGAAGTCCACTCCCTCGCTGCAGTGGACATCCAGCGACAGAGCCGGCGCCGGGGCCTCCTCCGAGCAGCCCGATGACGCGAGCACGGTGAGCAGTGCCACCCATGTACCTGCCCTCCCCCTCCCGGGGGACCTGACGGAACGGTCCATGATCGAAGGTGCCCCCCACTCCGGCGCAGGTCCAACATGGATCTCTGGCCTCTGTGATATGGGAATCGTATCATTGCAGGACGCCGCTCCCCCCCCTCCATCCGGACCTCCACGGATGCCCACACTCCGACAGCTTCGCTACTTCGTGGCCGTGGCCGAGGAACTGCACTTCGGGCGGGCCGCCCGGAAACTCCACATGACCCAGCCCCCTCTGAGCGATCAGATCATGCGCCTGGAAGAAGACCTGGGGATGATTCTGCTGAACCGCGATCGGAGGTCGGTGCGCCTCACGGACGAAGGACGCTTCTTCCTGGACGAAGCACGGAAGATCCTGGCGGATGTGGAGGGGGCTGTGGAGCGGCTGCGGGAGGTGCATCGGGGCTTCCGGGGAACCCTGCGGATCGCCTTCGTGGGCTCCAGCGGCTTCGTGGTCCTTCCCACCATTCTCAAGCACTTCCGCCGGGAACACCCGTCCGTGAAGTTGGTGCTCCTGGAGATGACCACGGCGGAGCAGCAGCGGGCGCTTCCGGAGGGGACCGTGGACGTGGCCATCGGCCGGGAACTGTCGGGGAACCCGCAACTGGTCGAGACCCCGGTGGTCCGGGAGTCCATGGTGGTGGCACTGCCGTCGGACCATCCCCTGGGCCAACAGGACGTGGTCCACCTGAAGCAACTGGCCGGGGAGGACTTCATCTTCCAACCCCGCTCCATCCGCCTGCGGTATCATGACCGGCTCCTGGCCCTCTGTCAGGAGGCGGGGTTCAGCCCCAGGATCATCCAGGAGGCGAACCTCCTCCAGACCCACGTCAACCTGGTGGCCGCCGGGCTGGGTGTGAGTCTCCTCCCCGGATCGGTGCGGGTCCTTCGGATGCCGGGAGTGGTCTATCGGGAACTGGAGGGGGCAGACACCAGCACGTGGACGATCCTGGCCAGGATGAGGAACGATACCAGGTCCCTGTCCCTCCGGTTCATGGAGATCACGGCAGGTCTGTTCCAACCGCCCTCCCACCCTTCGCCCGAGCCCTGAATGCGCATCTCCCTGGCCGACTACGAGCGGGACGCCGCCACCCACCTCGAGCCCATGGTCCACGGCTACTATGCCGGCGGCGCCGACGACGAGGAGACCCTCCGGGAGAACCGGGCCGCCTTCGGCCGGATCCGGCTGCTCCCCCGGGTGCTGCGGCCGGTGGCGGAGCGTTCCACGGCCACCACCCTCCTGGGCGCTCCCGTGGCCACCCCCCTGATGGTGGCCCCCATGGCCTTCCAGCGGCTGGCCCACCCCGAGGGGGAGCTGGCCACCGCCCGGGGGGCCGGGGCCTCCGGCGCCCTCATGGTCACCAGCACCCTGGCCACCACCTCCCTGGAGGAGATCGCCGGGGCCGCCACGGGACCCCTCTGGTTCCAGCTCTACGTCTACAAGGACCGGGAGGTCACCCGGCGCCTGGTGGAGCGGGCGGCAGAGGCGGGATATCGGGCCCTGGTCCTCACGGTGGACACCCCCATCCTGGGGAACCAGGAGCGGGAGATCCGGTCC
>Ga0076930_101313_pt1 | contig 13999 bp, 12 predicted proteins | sample HotLakConsoUCCRE_FD_71149 | JGI IMG/M metagenome (GOLD analysis project Ga0076930, IMG submission 71149) | Hypersaline microbial mat communities from Hot Lake, Washington, USA - Hot Lake Consortium UCC-RE (version 3) (version 3) ...
CGGCCCGGTGGCGCGACCGTGCGCTTCGCCGACGGCGGGATGCATGAGGTCGAGGGCAACTGGACGCCGGGCGACAGGCTCGCGCGCATGAGCGTCGACGGTGCGCCGCTCGTGCTCAAGGTCGACAAGATCACGTCCGGCTTCCGCCTGCGCACCCGGGGCGCGGACCTCGCCGTCCACGTCCGCACCCCGAGGCAGGCGGAGCTTGCGCGGCTCATGCCCGACAAGGTTCCGGCGGACATGTCGAAGCTTCTGCTCTGCCCGATGCCGGGGCTGATCGTGAAGATCGACGTCGCCGAGGGCGAGGACGTGCAGGAGGGTCAGGCCCTCTGCACCGTCGAGGCGATGAAGATGGAGAACATTCTTCGCGCCGAAAGACCGGGTCGCGTGCTCGCGATCAAGGTCGTGCCTGGCGCGAGCCTCGGCGTCGACGAGGTCATCATGGAGTTCGAGGGATGAGTTACCGTCCCTCCCGGATTTCCTGTTGCCGCAGCGGCATCTTGTCGATGGCCCGCGTGATCTCGCGCACGCTCCACGGCAGCGGCTTACGGTATTCCACCTCGCCGTCCTTGCCCAGGATCGCAAGCATGAAGCCTCGGGGCCGCAATGTTCTTCGAAGATCCGAAGGCTCTCCGGGGTCGGTGTCGGTGATGATGACGACGTCGCGGTCCGCGAGCGCCTCGGGACGGTCCTCCAGATACTCGATCTGTTCGCGGAAAGCCGGGTCCAGGGGACTGTCGGCGAAGACGGCCACGGGCCGCGCGAGCCACATGAAATCGGCCAGGTCGATCTCGTCTGCGGTGAAGACCGTGGTGGGGTCGGCTTCCCACCTCTCGACGGCCGTCTCCTCCGTGAGATCTGCATCGGTCGCGCCGGCGTCCTGTGGCAACGCGGCGGTAGAAAAAAGAGCAAAGACAATGGCCAGAACGCGGATCATGGCACCTCCATTCGCACAACATATAGGGTGCTCGCGCGCCGAGGCGAAGGGCAAAGCGGTCGCAGGGGGCCCGGGTTCAACCGGCGTGGGGAGTGCGGAACGATGACCGACTGGGAGGCGCTGGCAAAAAGCGAGCTGCGCGGAAAACCCCTCGAGAGCCTCGAGTGGGAGACGCTCGAGGGCATCCGGGTGAAGCCGCTTTACACGGAGGACGACCTCGCGGGCGTCGATCATCTCGGCTCCACGCCGGGGGCGGCGCCCTTCACCCGGGGCGTCAAGGCCACGATGTATGCCGGACGGCCCTGGACGATCCGGCAATATGCCGGTTTCTCGACCGCAGAGGAATCGAACGCCTTCTACCGCGCCGCACTCGCGGGCGGTCAGCAGGGGGTTTCGGTGGCCTTCGACCTCGCCACCCACCGCGGCTATGACAGCGATCACCCGCGCGTCGAGGGCGACGTGGGCAAGGCCGGCGTCGCCATCGACAGCGTCGAGGACATGAAGCTTCTCTTCGACGGCATCCCGCTCGGCGAGATTTCCGTCTCGATGACGATGAACGGCGCCGTCATCCCGGTGCTGGCGAGTTTCATCGTCGCCGGCGAGGAGCAGGGCGTCGACCGCGCCGCGCTTTCGGGGACCATCCAGAACGACATCCTGAAGGAGTTCATGGTCCGCAACACCTATATCTATCCCCCCGAACCCTCGATGCGGCTGGTGGGAGATATCATCGAGTATACGGCCGACCACATGCCGAGGTTCAACTCGATCTCGATCTCCGGCTACCACATGCAGGAAGCGGGCGCGAACCTCGTGCAGGAGCTCGCCTTCACCCTCGCGGACGGGCGCGAATACGTCCGCGCCGCCATCGCGCGGGGCATGGATGTCGACCGTTTCGCACCGCGCCTGTCGTTCTTCTTCGCGATCGGGATGAACTTCTTCATGGAAGCCGCGAAGCTTCGCGCCGCGCGGCTTCTGTGGCACCGCATCATGTCGGAATTCGAGCCGAAGGACCCCAAGTCGTCGATGCTGCGCACCCATTGCCAGACGAGCGGAGTGAGCCTTCAGGAGCAGGACCCCTACAACAACGTCGTGCGCACCGCCTACGAGGCGCTGGCGGCGGTGCTCGGCGGCACCCAGTCGCTGCACACCAACGCGCTCGACGAGGCGATCGCGCTGCCGACCGAGTTTTCAGCCCGCATCGCCCGCAACACGCAGCTCATTCTCCAGGAAGAGACCGGCGTTACCCATGTCGTCGACCCCTTGGCGGGCTCCTACTACGTCGAGAGCCTGACCGCTGAACTCGCCGAAAAGGCCTGGGCGCTGATGGAGGAGGTGGAAGGCATGGGCGGCATGACGAAGGCCGTCGCCTCCGGCATGCCGAAGCTTCGGATCGAGGAAAGTGCCGCCCGCCGGCAGGCGATGATCGACCGGGGCGAGGACGTGATCGTCGGGGTCAACAAGTACCGCAAGGACAAGGAAGACCCGATCGACATTCTCGACATCGACAACGAGAAGGTCCGCGCCTCGCAGGTCGCCCGTCTCGAGCGCATCCGGGCGACGCGCGACGAAAAGGCGGTCGAGGCGGCCCTCGACGAGATCACCCGGCGCGCCGGGGAGGGGGGTAACCTTCTCGACGCGGCCGTTGAGGCGGCCCGGGCGCGGGCCAGCGTGGGAGAGATATCCATGGCGATGGAAAAGGTGTTCGGCCGGCACCGGGCCGAGGTGAAGACCCTCGCGGGGGTCTACGGAGCCGCCTACGAGGGCGACGAGGGTTTCGCGGCGATCCAGAGGGAAGTCGAAGGTTTCGCAGAAGACGAGGGCCGCCGGCCGCGGATGCTCGTCGTCAAGATGGGGCAGGACGGGCACGACCGGGGGGCGAAGGTCATCGCCACCGCGTTTGCCGATATCGGCTTCGATGTCGACGTCGGTCCCCTGTTCCAGACCCCCGCCGAGGCCGCGCAGGACGCCATCGACAACGACGTCCATGTCATCGGCATCTCGAGCCAGGCCGCCGGACACAAGACCCTCGCGCCGAAGCTGATCGCGGCGTTGAAGGAGAAGGACGCGGGCGACATCATCGTGATCTGCGGCGGGGTGATCCCGCAGCAGGATTACGAATTTCTGAAGAAGGCCGGGGTGAAGGCGATCTTCGGGCCGGGCACGAACATTCCCGAGGCCGCCGCCGACATCCTCAAGCTCATCCGCCAGACGCGCGCGGCGTGACCCCGAGGGTGGTGCTGGCAGGGGCGGCCGGCTGCCTCTGGGCGGCCGGTGTCGTCTGGGCCGGTGTGCGCCTTGTCGAGGTGCCGGTCTTCGCGCTTCTGCCGACGCTGGCGTCCGCCTTCATCGGCCCCGGCCTCGTGTTGGCACTTCTCATCCTCGTGCAGTCCCTTCGTCGCCGTGCAAACGACGCGCCCGAGACCGGGCCGGGTGCGAAGACCGACGCGCAGGTGCTCCGCGACACGCTCGAGCAGGTCGCCCTCGCGCTCTGCCTCTGGCCGGCCACCGCCTATCTCGCGACGGAGGCGGGCCCGAGCCTCGTCGCTGCCCTCGGCGTCGCCTTCGTGCCCGCGCGGCTCGCCTACTGGACCGGCTGCCGCCTCGCGCCCCCGCTGCGGACCTTCGGCTTCGCGGCGACTTTCTGCGCGACGCTCTTCGCGTTCGGTTTCGCCGTCGTTTCGGCCTTCGGCTTCGCCGCCGGTCTCTCCAACGGGTGACGACGCGCGACACTCGGTCTAGGTTTGCTCCCATGTCGCTCTGGTCACGCATCGCCGACGCCATTTCCGCCCTCGCCGCGGGTGAAAGCCTCTCGGAGGTCTTCGGCCGGTTGCGCACGCGGCCGGAGCGCTCAGTTGCCTTCACGATCGCCGTCATCGCGCTCGGGGCGAAGATGGCCAAGGCCGATGGCCGGGTCACCCGCGACGAGGTCAGCGCCTTCCGGGAGGTCTTCCACATTCCCCCCGACGAGGAAGCCAGTGCAGCGCGGGTCTTCGACCTTGCCCGCCAGGACGTCGCGGGCTTCGACGCCTACGCCCGGCGCATCCGGGCGATGTTCGGCGACGGCGACCCGGTGCTCTCCGACCTCATGGTCGGGCTGTTCTACGTCGCCGCGGCCGACGGCCAGTATCATCCGCGGGAAGACGAATTCCTTCAGGAGGTGGCAGGCATCTTCGGCATCGACGACCGGCAGTTCCGCTCCATTCGCGCCCGTTTCATCCCCGCATCCGAGCCGGACCCCTATGACGTCCTGGGTCTCGATGCCGACGCGAACGTCGAGGAAGCCCGCGCGGCCTGGCGGCGTCTCGTCCGCGAGAGCCATCCCGACCGGATGATCGCGCGCGGCCTGCCCGAAGAGGCGGTCCGCATCGCCGAACGTCGGCTCATCGCCGTCAACCGCGCCTGGGAGGAGATCAGCGCGGGCCATGCCGCCTGATGCGCATCGCGACCTGGAACATCGAGTGGTTCACTGAGCTTTTCGACGACGACGGAAACATCCTCGCCGATGGCGAATGGTCCGGCCGCCACGATGTCACGCGCGCGGCGCAGGCCGAGGCCATCGCCACGGTCCTGACCGCGCTCGACGCCGACGCGGTCATGATCATCGAGGCGCCCGACGCCAGCCACCGCCGCTCCACCCGGGTGGCGCTCGAGACCTTCGCGGAAGCCTTCGGGCTGAGGACCCGCCGGGCCGTCCTGGGCTTCGAGAACGCCACCCAGCAGGAAATCGCCCTGCTCTTCGACTCCGATGCACTGGAGGTGCGCCACGACCCGATCGGGCCCGAAGGCGGCGGTCACGACGCGCTTGCCGCGCCGCGCTTCGACGGCAGCTTCGAGATCGACCTCGACATCGACGCGACACTTGAAACGGTCGTCTGGTCGAAGCCGCCGCTCGAACTCGCCTGCCGCTCGGCATCCGGTCGCGCCTTCCGGATGATCGGGGTGCACGCGAAGTCGAAGGCGCCCCACGGCGTGACGGGCCGCGAGGCGATCCTGCGGGTGGCGATCCAGAACCGCCGCAAGCAGCTTGCGCAATGCATCTGGCTCAGGCGGCGCGTCGAGGAACACCTCGCCGCCGCCGATCCGCTGATCGTGCTGGGAGATTTCAACGACGGCCCGGGCATCGACGAATACGAAAAGCTCTTCGGCCGCTCGGGCCTCGAGATCGTGCTCGGCGAAGCCGACGGCGGCCGCCTCAAGGACCCCCATGCCGACATGGCGCTGCAGCGCCGGCTCGGGGCCATGCCGACCACCGCGCGCTTCTACATTCCGTCGCAGAAACGCTGGCTCGAGGTCCTCCTCGACTACATCATGGTCTCGCCCGATCTCGCCCGGCTGAACCCGGCGTGGCGCATCTGGCATCCGTTCGACGACCCGGTCTGCTACCGCACCCCGGAACTTCGGGAAGCGCTGCTGACGGCGTCCGACCATTTCCCCGTCACGCTCGATATCGATCTTTAGGTCTCGTCAGGCGGGCCCGCCGTCCCTATCTTCATCTCCATGAGACGCGCGATCTTCATTGCACTCCTCGCTTGCACCCCCTTCGCCGCGACCGCTCAGGAGGGTGATGCCGAGAGCGAGATCGACCGCGGCATGAGCCTTCTCGAGCGCGGCACCGAACTCATCATCGAGGGCTTGCTGGCGGAAATCGGCCCCGAGATCGAGGCGCTCCTCGGCACGATCGACGAACTTCGCGGCTATCATCCGCCCGAGATGCTTCCCAATGGCGACATCATCATCCGCCGCCGCCAGCCCGAAGCCGTTCCGGACGTCGCCGAGCCAGATCCGGAAACCGGCGATATCGATCTCTGACAATCGTCAGGCCGCGTCCGGTCCCACGAACTCGGCCTTCGTTGCTCCGAGGCTGTCGGCCAGCGCCTGGAAACGCGCTTCGGCGACCTCGCCGAGGAGGTCGGCAGTGCCCTCGGCGAGGTGAAAGACAAGCCGCTTGCGCCGCGGTGTCCATTCAAGCCGGCCCATCCGCTCGGCGTCCTGCCCCGAGAACATCGCCCCGAAGCGCATCGCCTTGCCGAGTTGTTCCGCGCCGCGCGCCTCCTTGTCGGACAGCGTCGTGCAGCAGGCAGGCCGCACGGACCAGCCGGTAGTGATCTTCCCCGCGACCTTCGAAGAGCGGGGTGATGAACTTGTGCAGGGTGCGCCCGAATCCCGGCAGCCGGGCGTCCTTCGCCTCGTTGAACCGGCAGGCCTCGATCAGCGGATCGCGGGCGCGCAGGTCGCCCGGCATCTGCTCGTAGAGCATGCCCTCGCGAATGCCGTAGCTCGACACCGCGATATCGTGGGGCTGGAAAGCGTCGACCAGCGACGTAAGCACCGGTGCGGCCAGGGGCAGGAGGCTCGCGCGCCCCTCGCTGACGCCGGCGGCCCTTCGCAATTCTTCCATGTCCGATTTCGCGATCAGGGCGGCCGTCGCCCGCACGTCCTTCCGGCTCATGCGGTATTCGTGGAGCACGGCCAGCGGGTAGCCACGCCGCTCCATGTCGATCCGGGCGAAGGCGCGCCAGGAGCCGCCGACCAGAAACAGCCGGTCCGACTGCTCGCCCATGGTCTCCCTCAGAGCCGCGATCTCCGCCTTCATGGCCTTGCGGCGGGCCGATTTGCCGCCCTTGATGCCGAGAAGCCTCAAGGGGCCGAGGGGCGAGGTCACGCATTTGCCCACCTCGCCGTCCTTCAACTCGGCCAGTTCCATCGACGAGCCGCCGATGTCGCAGACAAGGCCGTAGGAGCCCGGCCAGCCCAGCAGCACGCCCTGTGCCGAAAAGCGCGCCTCCTCGGCGCCGTCGATGACCCAGAGGCGGAGGCCGGTCTCGCGCAACACGTCCTCCCTGAACGCGGGACCGTCCTCCGCCTCCCGCACCGCGGCTGTGGCCACAGCCGTCAGCGGTGCAGCTCCCATGCCCTTCGCGAGAAGGGCGAACCGCTTGAGGGCCTTCAGCGCCCGTACCCGTCCGTCGGGGTTGAGCCTGCCGGTATCGGCCATGCCCGCGCCGAGCCCGCACATGACCTTCTCGTTGAAGAAATAGGCCGGGCTTCTCGCCGCGCCGTCGAAGACGACGAGGCGCACCGAGTTCGAGCCCACGTCGACGACGCCCACCCGCCGCAGCGCCAGCGCTCCGGGGCTGTCGAAGAGGGGGCGCCCGAACGGACCCCAGTCGTCGTGTTTCGGCACGCTGCCGTCTTCCATCACTGGCCCGTTCCCCTGGCGCGAGCGGGAGTGTGCCCGACCCCGACCGGCCGGGTCAATCGGTGGCTTCGGCGAGTTTCTTCACGTCGGACGCCCCCGCCTTGCCGCGGCCCGAAAGCGAAGGGTTCTCCATGAAGTACCGGTGGCAGCTGAAGGCGCGGTCCAGGTCCTCCGGCACGGGGCGCGAGAACGACCCGTCCGGGGCAAGCACCCATGAGTTCGCCTCGTCGCGCAGATTGGCCACCATGATCTGGTCGACGATCTGCGCCTTCACCGTGGGGTTCTGGATTTCCACCAGCGTCTCGACCCGCCGGTTGAGGTTCCGGTCCATCCAGTCCGCCGACGAGATGTAGACCCGCGCCTTCTCCGACGGCAGCCCCTGGCCCGCGCCGAAGCAGACGATGCGGGAGTGTTCGAGGAACCGCCCGACGATGGATTTCACGCGGATGTTGTGCGAAAGCCCCGCGATGCCGGGCCTGAGACAGCAGATACCGCGGATCACGAGGTCGATCTTCACCCCGGCCTGGCTGGCGAGGTAGAGCGCGTCGATCACGTCTTCCTCGACGAGCGAGTTGAGCTTCGCCCAGATCTGCGCGGGCCGGCCGGCGAGCGCGTGCTCGGCCTCTTCCGCGATGCGCTCGAGAAGCGTGGTCTTGAGCGAGAGCGGCGAGATCGACAGGTTCTCGAGGCTCTGCGGCCTCGCGTAGCCCGAAAGGTAGTTGAAGACCCGCGTCGCGTCGCGCCCGAGCGCGGGATCGCAGGTGAAGAGCGACAGGTCGGTATAGATCTTCGCGGTGATCGGGTGGTAGTTGCCCGTCCCGAAATGGGTGTAGGTCGCGAGGCCTGCCGGCTCGCGGCGCACCACGGTCGAGATCTTGGCGTGGATCTTGTAGTTCAGGAAGCCGTAGACGACATGCACGCCCGCCCGTTCGAGCTTTCTCGACTGGCGGATGTTCGCGGCCTCGTCGAACCGGGCCTTGAGTTCCACGAGCGCTGTGACGGACTTGCCGTCCTCGGCCGCCTCGCAGAGCGCGTCGACGATGGGCGACTGGTTCGAGGTCCGGTAGAGCGTCTGCTTGATCGCGACGACATCGGGGTCGCGGGCGGCCTGCTTGAGAAACCGCACCACCATGTCGAAGGTCTCGTAGGGGTGGTGAAGCAGCATGTCCTTCTGGCGGATCGCGCCGAACATGTCGCCGTCGTGGTCCTGCACCCTCTCGGGAACGCGCGGCGTGAACGAGGGCCAGAGAAGGTCCGGCCGCTCGTCCAGCACCAGTTCCTTCAGGTCGCCCGACCCGATCAGCCCGTCGACCTCGACGACCTCGTCCTCGCCGACCTTGAGTTCCTCCATGATGAGCCGTCTCAGGCGCGCGGGCGCACCGACGGAAATCTTCATCCTGACGACTTCGCCTCTACGGCGGCGCTTCAGCGCCACCTCGAATTCGCGCACGAGGTCTTCGGCCTCGTCCTCGACCTCGAGGTCGCTGTCGCGCAGCACCCGGAAGGCGCAGCTGCCCCGGAGCGCGTAGCCGGGGAACAGCCGGTCGAGGTTCAGAAGCAGAACGTCCTCGAGGAGGATGAACCGGTGCTCGCGCCCCGTGGAGGGCAGCCGCACGAAGCGCCTCGTCTGCTGGGGGATCGGCAGGAGCGCCTTCAGCATCCGTCCCTCATCGGCGCTCTCGAACTCGAGGGCGAGCGCATAGCCGGTGTTGGGGATGAACGGGAAGGGGTGTGCGGGGTCGATCGCCAGCGGTGTGAGGATCGGGAAGATCTCCGCGAGGAACGCGTTTTCGAGATGACGGCGGTCGGATTTCGACAGGTCGTCCTGCGACAGGATATGAATGTCTTGACCGGCCATCTCCCGCGACAGCCCCGTCCAGATGTCCTGCTGGCGCTCCATCAGCCGTCGCGCCTCGGTATTGATCAGTCCCAGTTGCTCGGCCGGCGTCAGCCCGTCCTGTGCCGGCGCGGTCTTGCCGCCCTTGGCGAGTTCCCTCAGTCCGGCAACCCGCACGGTGTAGAATTCGTCGAGGTTCGTCGCCGAGATCGACAGGAAACGCAGCCGCTCCAGAAGCGGCACGCTCGGGTTCTGTGCCTCCTCGAGCACGCGCCAGTTGAAATCGAGCCAGGAGAGCTCGCGGTTGAAGAACCGCGACGGGCCCGAACGGTCGACATCGGGCATCTCGACCGGTTCGGCCACGGGAGCGTGAAGAAGATCGGCGATCGTCATGGTCGGCAACGGTAGTCCTTTTCGTGGGAGACAAGCGGCCCGCGGTGCATCATGGGACAGGAATGCGACTATGCCGTGACGTCGTCGCCGTTGTCCAGAACCCGCCGGGCCAGCGCGCGGCCGACCGGCTGGCCCGCGGCGAGCGCGGCCCTGTCGAGCGTCTCGACCGCCGCCTCGGCCGCCGCGAAGGACCGCTCGATCCGCGCCACGAGCCAGGGGATGAGTGCCGGTTCCGGCGCGATCTGCCGGTCGGAAAAGAGCTTCAGGAGAAGGTTGGCGAGCAGTGCATCGTCGGGCGGAGCGAGGGTGGCGACACCGCTGGCCTGCATCCGGCTCGCGAGATCGGGCAGGCCGATCCGCCACCGCGCGGGGGGCATCCGCGCCGTCGCGAGAAGCGGCGCGCGGCGCGACTGCAGAAGGTTGACGAGATGGAATGCGGGCGCTTCCGCCTCTTCCGGCAGGCCCTCCCAATCCTCCGCCACGAGCGCGTCGGCTCCGCCGAGCCGCGCGATGTCGGCGCGCGCGAGGCCCGCGGCGGCGACGATCTCGGCTCCCGTGGCCGCCGCCCAGACATGGGCGAGATGGGTCTTGCCCGACCCTTCCGGTCCGACGAGCGTCAGCCGCCCGTTCGGCCAGTCCCCGGGCCGGTCGATGGCCGCGACGGCCTCGGCGTTGGCCGGCGAGACGAAGAAATCGCCGCGTGCATGGGACGGCCGGGACGGCAGGTCGAAGGCGAGCTGGCGTTCCATCTCAGACGTCGTCGGTCTCGCGCACCGCTTCGGAACGGCCGTCGAGGCCCCGGTAGAGCAGGCTCTGGCGGTATTGCGTGATCAGGAAGCGTGCCACGACGCCCACGGCCGCAGCCACCGGGACGGCGACGAGCAGGCCGACGAAGCCGAAAAGCGCGCCGAAGACCGACAGCGCGAAGATGAGCCACACGGGGTGCAGGCCGACGCTCGAGCCCACGAGCTTTGGGGTGAGGATGTTGCCTTCGAGGAACTGGCCCGACTGGAAGATCGCCCAGACCGCGACGATCCAGACCCAGTCGCCCCAGAACTGGAAGAGAGCGAGCCCGATGGCGAGCACTCCGCCGACGACCGCGCCGACGTAGGGGATGAACGAGATCAGTCCCGCCACCGCGCCCACGATAAGGCCGAACTGGAGGCCAACGGCGGCAAGCAGGCCGGCGTAGTAGACCCCGAGGATCAGGCAGACCGTGCCCTGTCCGCGGATGAAGGCGGCGAGCGTGTCGTCGATGTCGCCGGCGAGCTTGCGGATCACGGGCGCGTGGTCGCGCGGCAGCAGATCGTCGATGCGCGCGACCATCCGGTCCCAGTCGAGCAGGAGGTAGAAGGTCACCACCGGCACCAGCACGATGAGCACGACGATGTTCAGAAGCGACAGTGCCGAGGTGAGCACGCTGTTGAGGAACTCGCCGCCCTTCGCCCGGATCGTCTCTCCGAGGCCCTCGAGCGAGCGGCGGATCGTGGAATCGGCGTCCATCACGTCGGGAAACGTCTCGGTGACCCAGCCCTGAAGCTGGCGAAAGAGTTCGGGAGCGAGCGCGAAGAGGTCGGCGGCCTGCTGCACGAGGGTCGGCACGATCAGAAGCCCGCCGAGCACGAAGACGAGGAGTGCCACGACCGTGATCACCACAGTGGAGAGGGTGCGCGAAAGGCCGAGCCGCTGCAGCCGGTCCGCGATCGGGTCGAGGCAATAGGCGATCGCGCCGCCGAGCACGAACGGCAGAAGCACGTCCCCCAGAAACCACATGATCGCGACGAAGACGATCGTCGCGATTGTCCAGTACTTCACCTGGTCTCTTACCGGCAGCGCCATGGGGGTCCTTTCGATGGCCCTTGATTGCCCATGGCGCGGTGCGGGGCAAGGGCCAGCACGCGCGGGCAATTGCGCCGGCCCCGGCGCGGCTGTAGACCGAGCGCCGCTGGTCACATGAACGAGACACCGGATGCGCCTTTCGAGATACTTCCTGCCCGTCCTCAAGGAAACGCCCGCGGAGGCGCAGATCGTCTCTCACCGGCTGATGCTGCGCGCGGGCATGGTCCGGCAGGCGAGCGCCGGGATCTATTCCTGGCTGCCCTTCGGCTACAGGGTGCTGCGCAACATCGAGCGGATCGTCCACGAGGAGCAGCAGCGTGCCGGCCATATCCCGATGCTCATGCCGACGCTGCAATCGGCCGAGCTCTGGCAGGAATCGGGGCGTTACGACGCCTACGGACCGGAGATGCTGCGCATCCGCGACCGCCACGACCGCGACATGCTCTACGGGCCGACGAACGAGGAACTGATCACCGACATCTTCCGCAGCTACGTCACGAGCTACCGCGACCTGCCGCTCACGCTCTACCACATCCAGTGGAAGTTCCGCGACGAAATCCGCCCGCGTTACGGCGTGATGCGCGGCCGCGAGTTCCTGATGAAGGACGGCTACAATTTCGACGTTTCCCGGGAGGCGGCCCTTCACGCCTACAACCGCCACCTCGTGAGCTACCTGCGCACCTACGAGCGGATGGGGCTTCAGGCGATTCCGATGCGGGCCGAATCCGGCCCCATCGGCGGAGACGACACGCACGAGTTTCTCGTGCTGGCCTCGACGGGGGAATCGGGCGTCTTCTACGACAGCGAAGTGACCGAGCTTACCTTCGGCGACCGGGCGATCGACTACGACAGCGTCGACGAATGCCGCTCGGTGCTCGAGGAATTCACCTCGCGCTACGCCCGCACCGATGACACCCATGACGAGGCCGAATTCCACGCCCGCGTGCCCGAAGAGCGCCGCCGCGAGGCGCGCGGCATCGAGGTCGGCCAGATCTTCTATTTCGGCACCAAGTATTCCGAGCCGATGGGGGCCATGGTCGACGACGGGGAGGGCGGCCGGGTGCCCGTCCACATGGGCTCACACGGCATCGGCGTGTCGCGCCTCGTCGGCGCGATCATCGAGGCGAGCCACGACGACAAGGGCATAATCTGGCCCGAGGGGGTCACGCCGTTCCACGCCGGCATCGTGAACCTCCGCCAAGGCGACAGCGCCACCGACGCGGCTTGTGAAGGTCTCTACGCCGCGCTGACGGCGAAGGGGCTCGAGCCGCTCTACGACGACACCGGGGAGCGGGCGGGCGCGAAGTTCGCCAAGATGGACCTCATCGGCCTGCCCTGGCGCATCACCGTCGGCCCGCGCGGGCTCGAAAAGGGCGTCGTGGAACTCACCTCGCGGCGCACCGGCGAGAGCGAGGAGATGAGCGCGGAAGAGCCCTCCGGGGCGCGCCCGGCTTGAACCCCCCGGCACTTCGGCCCATGGTCGCGGCCGATAAATGAGCAGGACAAGAGCCCGATGGCTGCATTCTCGCGCTACGAATTCCTGATCGCCTGGCGCTACCTTCGCGCGCGCCGCGCCGAGGGCGGAGTGAGCGTGATGACCTGGATCAGCCTCGTCGGCATTGCGCTGGCGGTGGCGGCGCTGATCATCACGCTGGCGGTGCGCTCGGGGTTCCGGGCGGAATTCGTCGACACGATCCTCGGCTCGAACGCCCATGTGACGCTCTACTCGCAAGCTTTCGTCAACGACGCGGGCCAGACCGTGCGCACGCTTGTCGACTACGAGGCGCTGGCCGAGCGCGTCGCCGAGGTCGAGGGGGTGACGCGGGTCGCGCCGCTCGTGCGCGGGCAGGTCATGGCCAGTTCAGGCGGGCGGAATGCCGGTGTCGAGGTGTTCGGCATCGCGCCCGACGATCTGGCGACGATCCCGCGGGTCGCCGAGCCGGTCCGTTCGCAGGGGGCGATCGGCGATTTTGGGCCCGGCGTGGCCGTGGGCGAGGGGGTGGCGCGCGAACTCGGCCTTGCCGTGGGCGACCCGATCAGGCTCATCTCGCCGAGCGGGGTGCGCACGGCCTTCGGCACGTCACCCCGGGTGTCGGCCTACGAGGTCGCCTACATCTTCTCCTCGGGGCGCTACGACATCGACCGCACGCGGGTCTACATGCCGCTCGAGGAGGCGCAGGTCTATTTCGACCGCGAGGGCGTGGTGGATGAGCTCGAGATCATGGTCGAGGACCCCGAGGCGGTGGACGAACTGCGCCCCGCCCTCATCGAGGCCGGCGGCCCGCGCACCATCCTCTGGACCTGGCGCGACAGCTCCGGCGCCTTCCTGCGCGCGCTCGAGGTCGAGGACACCGTGATGTTCGTGCTGATGAGCGTGCTCGTGCTCATCGCGTCGATGAACATCATCTCGGGTCTCGTGATGCTGGTGAAGAACAAGGGCCGCGACATCGGCATCCTGCGCACCATGGGGCTGACCGAAGGGTCGGTGCTCAGGGTGTTCTTTCTCTGCGGCGCGTTCACCGGGGTGATCGGCACGGTCGCGGGGGTGATCCTCGGCTGCCTCTTCGCGATCTACTTCGACCCGATCCTCGCCTTCGTGAACAACGCCGCCGGCGGCGGGGTATGGGACGCCAGCGTGCGTGGCATCTACCGGCTGCCCGCGAAGCTCGAATTGGGCGATGTGCTGTCGGCGGTGGCGCTCTCGCTCGCGTTGTCCTTCGTCGTGACGATCCTCCCCGCCCGGCGTGCCGCGCGGCTCAACCCCGTCGAGGCGCTGCGCTATGAGTGAGGCGGC
>Ga0076930_101314_pt1 | contig 13995 bp, 7 predicted proteins | sample HotLakConsoUCCRE_FD_71149 | JGI IMG/M metagenome (GOLD analysis project Ga0076930, IMG submission 71149) | Hypersaline microbial mat communities from Hot Lake, Washington, USA - Hot Lake Consortium UCC-RE (version 3) (version 3) ...
GACCGGCCGGAAGACCCCGTCGAACATGGTCATGTACCCCCACCGGGTGGTCTCACCCCGGGCGTTGGTGGCCTCGACGGTGACCTGCATCCCCCCGTCGCCGGCGGGCTCGTAGGTCATGATGTTGAGGAAGGGCGGGGGGTTGGTGGACTCGATACGCCATACCCCATAGCGGGTGTCCGCGCTCTGGGCGGCCACCGAGGAGGCACCCATTACCGTGAGTGCCAGCAGCATCAGTCCGGTGGTGACATGCGCTCTCTTCATTCCTCGTCGCTCCTCTTGGATGGGGTCCTGCCTGGGTGATCCGGGCCGACGGCCCTCCTCACCACCTCCGGTCGTACCAGCCTGTGTCGTACAGTCCTGCATCCGCCCAGGGATCCGTATGCCAGAGGGCGTCCATGGCTCCTCCACCCAGGGGCCCGGCTCCACCGCTCCACCAGGCATCGAGCCAGGAGGGTGCCGGCTGTCCGATGGGGGCCCCGGGAGGGGCTTCCGGCACCGACATTCCCGCCCCGGTGGGGAGTTCACCCTCGTCGAGGAAGAACTCGATGTCCCGGACCAGGAGGGCCCGATGGGCCAGGTCGGCCTCGCTCATCCCCTCCTCCTCCTCTTCAAACTCCTCCTGCCAGTGCTCCAGACGCATTCCAGCCAGCGCCCGCACCTGGGGCATGGGGGCGGTGGCGGCCAGTCGCATGACCCTCTGAAGGGCCATCCGCTGGATCCCCCGGGCCACCTCCGCCTGATAGGGGTTCGCCACAGGCGCCTCGAAGGTGGCTTCCAGCACCCGGTCCATGACCTCCCCCAGCCCCGGCAGGGAGGGGTCCACCGCCGCCTGCTCCACCATCCGGGCGGCCCTCTGGGGATCCAGGATATTGGCCACCGTCCAGTCCGCCGCCACCATGGCCGGGGAGATGACATCGAAGGTGGAGCCGGTGAAGCGGGGGAAGAGCTCCCGGTTGCTCCCGAACCCGGTGGGCCTGGGGGGGAGACCGTTCACCACGGAGGGGGGGAGCACCAGTTCGGCGGGCTCCAGGGTCCGGAGCAGTGCCTCCAGCGCCGCCTCCTGGGCCGCCGCCGGCACCCGGGTGAAGGGGGTGCGGGAGTCTCCCCGGAAGGCGTAGACGTAGTCCTGTCCTCCCAGCGCCGCCGCCGTGGCCTCCACCTGGTAGCGGTGGTGGAGGTAGAGGGGCACCAGCACCTCCTCCATGAGGGCCAGGGGCATCCCGTTCCGGATGGCCCGCTCCCCGAAGCGGTCCAGCGCCACCCGTCGAACATCCATCATCCGGTTCAACTCCACGGCGGGGTCCGCGCCGTTGGCCCACTGATGCACCCGGGGATGGGCCGTCATGTCCTGGTTCGTCAGGTATCGGACATCCCGGTCCCACGCCTCGTCCAGGATCTGCTTGAGCGCGGCCACTTCGTCGGTCCCCTCCGGGAAGTCCTGGTAGCCGTATGCCACCGCCACCGAGTCCCAGGCCCCCAGGCCGTCGTTGTAGGCCCGGGAGATGTCCAGCGTCCCGTCATCGGAGAGGGTCACCCAGGGGTGGGGGTAGTCCATCACCGAGATCCACCCCAGGTCGCTGTAGTAGAAGTTGTGCCCCAGCCCGATGGTGTGGCCGATCTCGTGGGCGGAGAGCTGTGCCACACGGGCCAGAGCGAAGTCGGCGATCTCCTCCAGGACCTCGTCCCCCTCCACGTAGGGGGAGAGGAGACCCTCCGCCAGCAGGTAGTCCTGCCGCACCCGGAGGGATCCCAGCGTCACCACCCCCTTGATGATCTCTCCCGTCCGGGGGTCGGTGACGCTGCCCCCGGTGCTCCACCCCCGGGTGGAGCGATGCACCCAGTTGATGACGTTGTAGCGGATGTCATGGCTGCTGGCCCCCTCCGGGAGGATCTCCACACGGAAGGCGTTCCGGTAGCCGATGGCCTCGAAGGCGTCGTTCCACCACCGTGCCCCATCCAGGAGGGCCGTGCGCACCGGCTCCGGCGCTCCCGGGTCCAGATAGTAGACGATGGGCTCCACCGCATCGCTCACCGGGGCCGAGGGGTCCACCTTCTCCAGCCGGTGACGCCGGATGAAGCGCTGGGTCATGGGCTCGTGCAGCCCCACCGCATAGTCCTGGAAGCTGAAGCTGCCGTACCCGGACCGGGCGTCGTAGCGACGGGGGGTGTAACCGTCGTCGGGAAGCTGGATGAAGGAGTGGTGCATCCGGAGGCTGGCAGCCTCCCCGGTGGCGGCCACACTTCCCACCCCTTCGAAGAACCGATCGCCCCCTCCTCCCCCTCCCCCGGGTTGCTGGACGTAGGTGAGTTCCACCTCCATCTCGGTGTTCTGGGGGAAGTTCATGGTCATGGGCCGGTAGATCGAGCTCCGGCGCTCATCCAGGCGGTAGCTCCCGGGGCGCATCCTCTCCGCCATGTTGGCGTCGTCCCGCACCAGGAAGGGGGTCATGTCCACCAGCACCCGCTCCCCGGTACGGGCTCCGATGTCGAAGGCCCAGAGGACCGAGCGGGCGAAGGCGTCCTCCACAGCCCGCACCTCGGCGGCGTTGTCGCTCCGGGCGCGGAACGTGTAGTTGGGCTGAACCATCAGCACCCGGGGGCCCGCACGCTCGAACTCCACGATCCGGGAGCCCATGAGGCGCCCCCGGTCCAGACCGATGTCATTGGACCCCAGCCCCGACGCCAGGCCCCGGGCGTAGAGGATCTCGGTATCGAACCGGGAGATCTCCATCCAGAGCTTCCCCGCATCCTCGTCCCAGTGGAGGGGGAAGTAGCCGGGGAGTGGCTGCATCCCCTCCGTGTGGGCCTCGATGGTGGGGAGTTCGCCCCCGGGAGCCCGGGTCTGACCCTGCGCCGCAAGCGGGGCAAGGAGTCCCGCCATCAGGAGAAGGGTGCCCACCACCGGGCTGCCCCCGGACTTCACGGCCTGCGGGGCGTGGAATGGCATTCCCGTCATCGATGGTTCTCCTCAGGGGGGTCCCGGATCCGGCTGCGCTGGAGTGCTGATTATTGGGTGAGCGATGGGGTGAGCGCCAGCACCTTGTCTTCAAGGCCCGGAGTTGCTGCCATGACAACGCATTCCCGATTGGTGGGGTGGCCCAGCGGCCAGGGGGCCCATCGCCCCCCGTCCTGGGCCGCGGAATAAAAAAAACGTTGACATTTATATGTCAGGACAGGTAGGAGTGGGGGGATTGGGCAGCACCCCGAACCCTCGGGGGTTGCCCCGCCGGCGCCGCCTCAACGGAGGAGTCAACATGCCCCGACCTTGTCAGAACGTACGTCCCACCATGTCCCGGGGGGGTACAGGATGGATCCTGGCCCTGCTCGGTCTGCTGGTGGCCGCCCTTCCCGCCTCGGCGCAGCAGGGTGCCGTCCAGGGACGGGTCGTGGATCAGAACTCCCTCCGCCCCATGAACGCAGTCCAGGTCTATGTGCAGGGGCAGAACATCGGTGGGGTCACCGACGCCCAGGGGCGATTCCGGATCGAGGGTGTGGCGGCAGGAGAGGTCACGGTGATGGCCCAGATCATCGGGTACGCCACCGGGTCCACCGTGGTCGCGGTTCCTGCCGGTGGGGTGGCTGACGTGGACTTCCAGCTCAGCAGCCGGGCCATCACCATGGACGACATCGTGGTGACGGGAACCGGGGCTCCCGCCCAGCGGCGCCAGTTGGGACAGACCATCAACTCGGTGAATGCCGCGGATCTGGAGCAGTCCCCCATCACCACCGTGGCCGACGCCCTCCAGGGTCGGGTTCCGGGAATCGGGGGGCAGGCCATGGGCGAGACGGGGGCGGCCACCCGCATCACGCTCCGGGGTGTGGCGTCGCTGAACACGTCGCTGCGCAACGAGCCTCTCATCTACGTGGACGGGATCCGGATGGACAACCGGACCTTCGGCGTGGGGGGGGTTGCGGAGAACCGGCTGGGGGACATCAACCCGGCGGACATCGAGCGGATCGAGGTCATCAAGGGGGCGGCGGCGGCCACCCTCTTCGGCACCGAGGCCTCCAGCGGGGTGATCCAGATCTTCACCAAGCGGGGTGCGGCCCAGGCCCCGGTCTGGACCTTCGGCATCGACCAGCAGGTGATCCACCTCCCCAGCTCCCGCTGGCCCCTTCAGGCCGGGTACAACCGTGACCTGGGACAGGTGGTGTCGGAGCGCCCGGCGGACTCCTGGGTGGACCTGGGCTACCACCAGAACTACACGCTGGCGGTTCGGGGTGGCTCGCCGGGGATCCAGTACTCCCTCTCCGGTCGCTTCATGGATGAGGACGGGCACCTCCCCAACCACTACACCAACAACGCATCGGTCCGCTCCGGCTTCGACTTCACCCACTCCGAGCGGCTGACCTCTGCGGTGAATGTCTCGGTGGCACGGAACACCCTGGGGGCCTCCTGGCCCTCCTGGTCATCCATCGCCTCCGACTTCCTCCTGGCGAATCCGGCCAACGCCCGGGACCGCTTCGTCCACGGCGAGTCCGAGATGCCCATCGAGGACCGGCTGAAGATGGAGGACGAGGCCGTCACGACGAATGTGTCGCTGAGCGCGAATGTGGTCTGGAATCCCACCGACGACGTGACCGCCAACTTCCGTGTGGGACACAATGACGTGGCCCGGAAGCGCACCCGGTTCGCCGCCGAAGGTGACTACTTCGGGCGCCCCGGCGTCCGTCAGATCATCAACGCCAGCACCTACGCCACCACGCTGGACGCGAACCTGAACTGGAACATGGAGCTGGGCTCCCGGATCACCTCCACCACCACCGGAGGTGGTCAGGCCTTCTTCGAGGGGGTGACTTCCGAGAATGCCTCCAAGAGCCAGTTCCCCTCCCCCACCCTGGAGACACTCACCGGCGCCACGACCCTCAACGGATTGACCGAGAGCCGAGAGGATGTGATCAACGCCGGACTCTTCATCCAGCAGCAGTTCGGGCTGGACAACCGACTCTTCTTCACCGCCGGCCTCCGAATGGACGGAAACTCCGCCTTCGGTGAGGACTTCGGCCTCACCACCTACCCGAAGGTGGGCTTCTCCTGGGTCGTGTCGGACTACGACTTCTTCAACGTCCCCGGTGTGGACGAGTTCCGGATCCGGGGGGCCATCGGCACCTCCGGTCTCCAGCCGGGGGCGTTCGATGCCCAGCGGACCTGGAGCCCGACGGTGTTCGGGGGCGGGATCGCCCGCATCACCCCCTCCAACCTGGGGAACTCGGAGCTGAAGCCCGAGCGCTCCACCGAGCGGGAGCTGGCCATGGAGGCCGGACTCTTCGACGGGAAGGTGGGGTTCGAGGCCATCTTCTTCCAGCAGCAGACCCGGGACGCCCTCATGAGCGTCTCGCCCCCTCCCTCCACCGGCTTTTCCAGCACCCAGCTCCGGAACATCGGAGAGATGGATTCCTGGGGGATCGAGTTGATGGGTGACGTCCGGCTCATCGACTCCCCCGGCATGGGCCTGGACTTCAACGCGGCCTACACCTACATCGACCAGGAGATCACCACGATGGGTGGGATCCCCAACATCCGCCTCAGCACCCGGCGGCGATGGGGATGGCTGGCCGAGGGGCAGCGCCCCGGGGTCCTCATCGGGCCCAAGCAGGATCCGGCCAACCCCTACCGGCTCACGGTGCCGGTGGAGGAACTCACCACCCTGAGCCAGATCGTGCCCAACGTTCTCCGGGACGAGGATGGCGGTGAGGCGCTGGTGGTCCACGGGGACGCCCTCCCTTCCTGGACCGTGGATTTCGGAACCACCTTCCGGATCGGCGAGAACATCTCCATCCGGGCGCTCTTTACCGGGGCCGGGGGGTTCCTCATGTCCAATGAGACCGAGGTGCTCCGGGACGGGATCCAGATCAGCGAGCGGGTGGCCAACATGGTGGCCATCCTCAGCGATCCGAACTCCACGGCGGCGCAGCGTCAGGCCGTTGCGGACGACTACGGCGGGAAGCATCCCGGCGTGATCCCCTCCTACTTCGAGGAGGCGGATTACCTGAAGTTCAACGAGCTCTCGCTGAACCTCACGCTGCCGTCCGGCATCTCGGACCGTCTCGGGTTCGGGCAGACCTCCATGATGGTGGGAGCCCGGAACGTCCACAACTTCACGAAGTACAGCGGGATCCTCGATCCGGGTGCGGCCACCGGAGGCGTGTCGCTGGGCGGAAGCATCTTCGAGTCGAACATCGACTACATCTCCGCTCCCACGCCTCGCCGCTATGTCTTCTCCATCCGGACCACGAGGTAATCGACCCATGCGATTCTTCAATAGAGGCACACGGGGATTGGCGCTGCTCCTGACGGCCACGTCGCTGGTTGCGTGCGACGGTCTGTTCGATGTGGAGAATCCGGGGAGTCTCCTGGACGAGGACCTGGAGGTCCCCTTCCTTGAGGCCACCCTGGCCACGTCGGCCGAGGGGCAGTTGGTGGGACCGTACGCCACGGCACTGGTGGAGGGGGAGATGCTGGGGGACCATGTCTGGCATCCCTCGGTGCAGGACTTCGCCCTTCTGATCGATGCGGGTTACCGGGACCGGGACATCTCGGTGACGGAGTCCCTCTTCAACGGCCTGGCCTCCGCCATCTGGGTGGCGGACAACATGGTGCTCCGGCTCACCGAGATGGTGGCCAATCCGGCGGCCAACCGGGGCATTGCCGATAGTCACTTCATGGCCGGTCTCGCCCGGATGACCATCTCGGCCTACTACGAGGAGGTGGTGTACGACGGGCAGGCTCCCATCACCCCTGCCCAGGCCATCGAGGACGCCTTCGAGGACTTCCAGACGGCCGCCACCATTGCCGGGGCGGCCAACGACCGGAACCTGCAGGCTGCGTCGCTGGGTGCGGCAGCCCGGGCGCAGCGCTCCCTCTACTACGAGGGGGGAGCCACCAATCCGTCGTTCATGCAGCAGGCGGAGTCGTTGGCCCGTCAGGCGCTGGATGTGGACGACGACTACCGGAAGGATCTCCGGTACGGTCAGCCCGGGACCAGCAATGGTCACTTCACCGGTCTGGTGGAGGGGCCGTACCACCGGATGCACGACAGCTATGCCTTCCGTCCGGATCCGGTGTCCGGGGAGCCGGACCCCCGGCTGATCCATGACGCCAACCCCCACACCCCGGGGCCCCGGGGTGAGGTGCGCTACTACCAGCGGAAGTTCAACAGCCGCACACAGGGGATGCCCGCCAGCCGGGCGGCGGAGGCGGAGCTGATCGTCGCCGAGGCCCGCCTTGTGGCTGGGGATCTCCCGGCTGCGGTGGACTGGATCAACCGGGTGCGGTCCAAGTCGGGTCTGCCGGACTTCAGCAGTACCGACGCCGCCGAGATCCGGGCACAGCTCATCTATGAGCGGGACACGGAGCTCTGGCTGGAGGGACGCCGGTGGGAGGATCATCGGTACTACAACATCATCCCCCTGGCCTGGGTGCAGTACAATGTGGACATCGGGGTGGAACCCCGGTGGCCCATCTCGGTGCAGGAGCGCTTCAACAACCCCAACATCGGGCGGTAGTCCAGGGGGAGGGGCACCACCGGGACGCTGATCCCGGCGGGATGCACCAGGGGGCCGGTACGGGAGTTTCCCGTACCGGCCCCCTTCGGGTGTTGCCCTGTCAGCAGAAGGGGCCTGCCCGGCTGGTGCTGTAACTCCGGTGTCGGAAGGCCGACCTCCCGGTGGGGCGGGAAATGCGGACAGAGAGGGCCCTCAGGGGACCTGGTTCGCCTCAGCCCTCAGTGGGGGAGGGGGATGCGGATCCGGAAGGATGGGGCAGGGGGTGGAGGCTCTCCACCGCCATCGGGGCCGGACCCGCCCCCACCGGAGAACTGCAGCACGCCCCAGATCAGCCCTCCGGCCAGTGCGGCCCCCACCAGGGCGCTCCGGTTCCGGTTGAACTCCCTCCGCTCCACCAGCACCACCTCGGGACGATCCAGGGTGAAGAGCCGCCGGGTATCGTCCATGATGACACCCTGGACCCTGCGCCCCACCGGCATGGAGAGCACGATGGACGACGCACTGGAGGATTCCAGGCGCCCTGGCACGCTCCGGATATCGTACCCCTCCTGGGCGCTCATCCGGCGGCTGGCGTCCACATCCAGGTGCACCACCACCTCCTCCCCGGGGGAGACCTCGGAGAGATCCACAGGGCGCATGGAGTAGCACCCCACCAGCAGGGGAAGCACGGCCACGAGGATCATGGCCCCGGCCCGGGGCGTTCGGGTCGCCGGCGTGCTCCGGTTTCTGTGGTACAGGACTGACGTCACGTATGACTCTCCCGTGGAAAAGACTCTGTGCATGGAAAACAGCCCCCCCCGCCCGAGGGCCGGGGGAGGCTGCCTCCGGCCGCTGCCGGGGGATCCCGCTACCGGGGAGGGGCCTTCCGGGTCAGGGGTTCAGCGGCGAGAACTTCTGGACCCGGCGGCCGGTGGAGGCCTCTCCAACGTAGATGTTTCCCCGGGAGTCGCTGCTGATCCCGTGGGGTCGGAGGAACTGCCCCACCTGCCGCCCTCCCCGTCCGAACTCCCCGACGATCTCCATGTCGCTCCTGCGAAGGATCCAGACTTTGTGGTTGGTTCCGTCCGCCATGAAGATGAGGCTCTGCTCCGTATCCGGCGAGAAGGCGAAGTCGAAGGCGGAGCCGGAGGCCAGCGTCGAGGGGGCGATGATCTTCTCCATCACGAAGGTCCCGTCGTGCTGGAAGACCTGGATCCGGTTCCCCCGACGGTCGGCAATGTAGAGCAGCCCGTCCCGGGACCCGATCAGCCCGTGGACGTTGGAGAACTGACGGGGCGGCGCCCCGGGGTCCAGGTTGGAGAAGTCGTAGGTGTAGGCGTCGTCCGGGGTCTCGCCGTAGGCCCCCCAGTGGCGGATGTACTCACCGGTGTCGCCATTGAAGACGATGACCCGGCGGTTCCGGTACCCATCCGCCAGGAAGACCTCGTTGGTGGTGGGGTCCACGTGGATCCCAGCAGTCCCGCCCAGGAGGACCGGATCGTTGCTCCCCCCGTTCTCCTCGAAGCGGCCCAGGGTCATCAGGTGCTCACCGTCCCGGGTGAACTTCATCACCCGGTGGGTCACATGGCTCCCCACCCAGACGTGGTCGTTGTGGTCCACGAAGATTCCGTGGGGATTCCACGGATACTCCGCCACATCCTGGGATGGCACCCCCCAGGCCTGCACCAGTGAACCGTCCGGGTCGAACTCGAGGACGGTGGGGGCCGGGGCACAGCAGGTCCCCAGGGGGGGCTCCTGTACGGCAGAGACCTCCTCCGGGCTCAGGAGATCCGGGAGGTGCGACACCCACACATGATCCCGGGAATCCACGAAGACCCCGGTCACCGGCCCCAGGATCATGTCCTCGGGAAGGTCCATGGGCCAGTTGGGATCCACGGCGAAGAGGGGGTCGCCGGTGGACCGGATGGGCACCATCGAAGAGGCCCCGTCCGCCGGTTCCCCCGCGTCGCCTGCCGGGACGCAGGAGATGGGCAGTGCGGCCAGCAAGGCCACGGCGAGCCCCGATCGAAGCGATTGGAATGCCCTCATGCTCTCTCGACTCCCGGATTTCGTGGAGGAACAGGCGACCCGGCGCCACGGAGGGTGGCGCCGGGTCCGGACCATCCGCCGACCGTTCAGGTCAGCAGGACTGACAGTTGTTGTTGTTCGTGGCACCCAGCGATACCAGCAGGTCAATGGCCTCGGGGAAGGGAGTGATCCGCTGCACCGGCCCATTCGCCATGTCCGCCGTGGTCTGCCCCCGGCGGGAGATGACCATCACATCCGCGCCCCGGTCCACCAGATAGCGGATCATCTCCACATCTCCCCGGGAGGCGGCGTTGTGCAGGGGGGTGTATCCCATGTGGTCCCGGGCATTCACGTCCATGCCCAGCTCCTCCACCAGGAACCGGGTGGCGGCCATCCAGCCGTGGGGGTGATGCCGGTGCTGGTTCCCCGCCCGTCCCAGCCCGTACCCTGCGCCGGTGGCGGCGTGGAGGGGGGTCAACGAGGGGTCCCCGTACTGGGCCGGGGGGAGACCAGAGGGATCCTCCTCCTCCTCTCCACCCTGCCGCTGACGCTGCGGAGGCGTGCGAGTGGCCACGTGGGGATCGGCTCCGTACTCCAGCAGCAGGCGCATGGCCTGCACGTCGGTACCGTAGGCTGCCCGCCAGAAGGGGGTGGCCCCCATGGCATCCACGCCCAGGAGATTGAAGTTGTAGGTCTTGAACCAGAGGTTCTTTTCCAGCCGGATATTGGGATCCGCCCCGGCCTGCAGGAGCTTCTCCATGGCCTCCAGGTAGTTGACCGTGGCGTTCCGGTGGGCGGTGGGCTGCGGGTAGAAGGAGTGGGCAGCCCACTGCAGGTTGATCACCCCGTAGAGGGGAGTGGCCCCTGCGTCGCTGGAGAGATTCGGATCGGCCCCCCGGTCCAGGAGCTCCATGGCCAGGTCCCAGTGACCGTTGATGGTGGCCACCAGGAGGGGTGTGGATCCATCGCCGGCGCTCTTCTGGTTCAACTCCGCGCCCCCCTCCAGGAGGGCCTCCACCGCCTCGACATTGCCATCCCGGGCAGCCAGGTGCAGGGCGGTGAATCCCCCGTACTCCCCGATCAGTCCCGCGTAGGTGAGGGGCTGGATCACCCCCTCCTCACGGGGGGGCTGGGGGGCGGAGTCGGCCACGGTCTCCGGGGCGTCGGCTCCCACCTGCACCTCTTCCTGCACCTCTTCCTCCGCCACGGTCTCACCACGGGCCAGTGCGGCCTCCCGGGCGCGACGGGCCTGCTCCGCCGCCACCCGCTCGTTCCGCTCCTCCTGGAGTCGGGCGTCCTCCTTCGAGATCTCCTCCATGGAGACGACCTCGTTCTGGAGCGCGGGGTCCGCCCCGTTGTCCAGGAGGATCCGGATCGCCCCGGCCTGGTTGGCTGCGGAGGCGAACATCAGGGGGGTGTGGCCGTGGGACCGCTCCCGGGCATTCATCTCGGCACCGGCCTCGATGAGGAGTTCCAGTGCCTGGGTCCTCCCGGCAGCGGCGGCGAAATGGAGGGCCGAGGTGCCGGCGGTGGTGGTCCGCAGGTCCACATCCGCCCCCCCGGCCAGCAGCACCCGGATCACCTCCGCATTCCCCCTGCGACTGGCCACCAGGAGGGGGGTGTACTCCCCGATCCTGGTTCGGGCGGTGACGTCGCCGCCGGCGTCCAGGAGCAGCTTCGCCACTCCCTCGTCGTTCCGGTCCGCCGCCCAGTGCAGCGCGGTCATCCCGTCCGGCTGTGGCTCGTTCACATCCGCCCCGGACTGCAGCAGCGTCTGGACACCCGCTGCGTCGCCCTCCATGGCGGCGTCCGCCACCGGGGAGTCGGAAAGGGCGAAGGCCGCCGAGAGCAGCAGGACCAGCCCTGCGGGGGCCACCACGTTCATCCGTGCCAGCATGGAGTCACTCCCGGAAGGGTGGCGAGGGTCGGCATGGGGTCAGGATCCCTCCGCAGGAAGGAGGACCCCCTGGCCCGGGACGTGGAACGAGAAGCTTCCCACGCTGTCCCCGAAGCTCTCCAGGTGATCCATCCCCATTCCCTGGAGGAGCCCCAGGAAGACATTGGCCATGGGAGTGCCGTCCGGGGCCTTCAGGTGCATGTGCCCCGGGAGGAGCCCCCTGGCCTTTCCGGCCAGGAGAAGGGGGTTCCTCCGGTGGTTGTGGGTGTTCCCGTCCGCGATGGGGGAGCCGTAGATGATGGCGGTGCGATCCAGGAGGTTGGAGTCGCCGTCCTCCGCATCCTTCAGCGCCTCGAAGAGGTACGGCAGCATTCCCACGTGGTACTGGTTGATCTTGGCGAAGTCCCGGAGGTTGTCCTCCCGGCCCCCGTGGTGGGAAGCGGGATGGAAGGGCTTGTCGGATCCGCTCTCCGGGTAGACCCGGTGGGAGACGTCCCTCCCCATCTTGAAGGTGAAGACCCGGGTCATGTCCGCCCGGAAGGCCAGCACCTGCAGGTCGAACATCAGCTTCACATGCTCCTCGAAGGAGTCGGGGACGCCAGGGGGTGCCTCGGGGAGCTCACGCTCCTCGCCGCTGGTGTTCCGCTCCACCACCCGCTGCAGCCTTCGCTCGATCTCCCGCACATTCTCCAGGTACTGTTCCATCCGGCGGCGGTCACTGACCCCAAGGTCCCGCACCAGCCGAGACACCTCGCCCCCGATCCAGTCCAGGATGCTGCCATCCTCCTGGAGGCGGATCTGCCGCTCCTCCGGAGTGGCTCCGGAGCCGAAGAGCTGCTCGAACACCACCCGGGGGTCCCGGATCATGGGGAGGGGCTCCGTAGGGGAAGCCCAGCTCACCGAGTCTGTGTAGACGCAGGAGTAGCCGTAGAGGCACCCTCCCGCCTGGTCCACATTCTCGATGCAGAGCTGCAGAGAGGGGATGGGGGTCCCGTTGCCGAAGTGCTCGGCGTACAACTGGTCCAGGGAAACCCCCACATGGACGTCGGAACCCTGGGTCTGACGGGGGTGGGTCTGGGTGAGGAAGACCGCGCTGGAGCGGAAATGGTCGCCCCCGATCTCCTCCGGCCGATAGGCCTCCGCCATCCGGACGTCGGTGTTGCTCACGATGGTGAGGTAGTCCTTCCAGGCCGTCAGCGGCTCGAGGCTGGTCCCGGTGAGGTCGAACTCCCGCCCCACGGCACGGGGATTCCAGAGCCCCAACTCCTCTCCCACCGGATTCCCGGTGCCCGCCGCGCCGTGCACCATCTCGATGGCGATGAGACGGGCCGGGTCTGGTTCATCCCGGAGACGCCTCCACACCCGCCCGGCAGGGATCATGGCGTCGAGGAAGGGCAACGCAACCGCTGCACCGGCTCCCCGCAGGAACGTCCGTCGGGGAAGGTGCTTGCCGGTAATGAAGTCCATCCTGTCATCTCCTCGCTTGGCGTGTGCAGACGATCGATATCGAGCCGGCCCGAGCCGGAATCTGCGGGCTACTGGTGCCGAAGCTCCTGATCCTCGGGAGCATCGGCCATCCGCTCACCCCGCTGCATCCGGAAGGGGTCGCTGAGGACCACCCCCAGGATGAAGGAGGACATGCGGTAGTCGTTGGCTGCTGCCTGACGGGCGATCTGGCGCACGGCGGGGGCGTCGTAGTACTGGGTGCGCCGCCCCAGGGCATAGCGAAGCATGTTGGCGGTGAAGTTCCGCACCACGGCAGTCTCCATGCTCAGCACCGCATCCCGGAGATCCTGGGGGGTCTCCACCGGGAGGCCGTTCCAGAGTTCGCCCCGGGTATCCAGGGGGCTTCCGGAGTCCCGGATCCTCCACAGTCCGGTGGGATCCCAGTTCTCCAGCGGGAGCCCCAGCGGGTCGATGAACTGGTGGCAGGAGTTGCACGAGGGGCTGGCCCGGTGCATCTCCAGCCGCTCCCGCACCGTGAAGCTCCGTCCCGAGTCGTCCTCCGCCGTGGTGGACTCCAGGGTGGGAACGTTGGGGGGAGGGGGAGGAGGCTCGCTCCCCAGGAGGATCTCCATCACCCAGAGTCCCCGATCCACCGGGGAGGTGCGGTTGGCGTGGGAGGAGAGGGCCAGGATGCTGGCATGTCCCATCACACCCAGCCCGGCCCGCCGGGGGTCCGTCATGTCCACCCGTCGGAACTCGTTCCCAACGATCCCCTCCATCCCGTAGTGCCGGGCCAGCCGCTCGTTGACGAAGGTGTAGTCGGCGGTGAGCAGCTCCAGCAGACTCCGGTCTTCCTTCACCAGGTTGAAGAAGAAGAGTTCCGTCTCCCGCTTCACCGCTTCCCGGAGTCGGTCGTCCCACTGGGGGTAGCGCACCGCATCAGGACGATGCACAGCCAGACGTGGAAGGCGGAGCCACTGGCCGGCGAAACGGGTGGCCAGGCTTTCCGCCCGGGGATCCTCCAGCATGCGCAGCACCTGCTCCTCCAGGATCGCCGGGTCCCGGAGCCGATCCTCCGCCGCCAGCCGCATGAGCTCGTCTTCGGGAGGGGTGGCCCAGAGGAAGTACGACAGGCG
>Ga0076930_101319_pt1 | contig 13920 bp, 10 predicted proteins | sample HotLakConsoUCCRE_FD_71149 | JGI IMG/M metagenome (GOLD analysis project Ga0076930, IMG submission 71149) | Hypersaline microbial mat communities from Hot Lake, Washington, USA - Hot Lake Consortium UCC-RE (version 3) (version 3) ...
GAACATTCCGGGCTGATATGCCTCAGGAATGTTCTTTTTTCAGATAACTCTGATTACCGAGAGAACTTCGCACTGCCCAGTTAGATAATTCTCTAATCCTTTTCTCATGAAAGAGCGATCTCCGCAGCAGGCAAGCAAATTGGTTGAGGAAAGACACTAGCCAGCGTGACGCAACGGTGAGTCTGTATTAATAGGAACACCAGTTCTAAGGTCAGATACTGGCTTTCGCTCAGGGGTCGACGGAGGAGAGTTCGTTAGAATGAGGGCAATATTTTGGAGCGTTGTTGCATAAACAGTATGAGTGAGATGCGATAAAAATAAGAGTGAACTCTCTCTATCGCTGATCACTAGGGCAACTGAGGCAACCAAACCCCAATACCGGATTCGCAATTGGAGTGCTGACGATGCGGCCTTGAAGTAGCGAGGCAGTCTGACCTTTTGGATTTATGATGAGGTGCACTAGGGATGGTTGAACATCGACAAGACCGGCAAACGAGGAGCCTCGCGGACGTACAGCGACTTAGGGATGAGGATCATTTAAAGTCCAATTTCCGCGAAGCATAGACCTGAACGGATCAGGGACAGCCGAGACGGCTATCCCAACTCAGCAATTCTCAGTATGAGAACAGTTCTCATTTTTGGCTCATCCATGAGTCCTGAAAGGCCTGTTCCTTCGTTCGAAGGATGATATGTCGAGTGCCATCAAAGCCCAGAAATCAGTACAAAAGCATCAAAATGAGAATTGCTGATCCCAACTGATTGAATTTCCATTCCTTAGCGATTGCCACGATGAGTAGATGGGCTCGGTGATGCATCTGCGAGAACGGCAAACGGCTTGGTTGCATGAATGATTTCTGGTGCGCGACTGGGAAGGTTCAGCTGATCGACACTTAACTTGCAGGGCTGAGTCTTGCCAACAGCGGAGTTCAACCACCAAAATACGCACAGTAGGTGAGCCTTAGGGATCGGCGGGAAAATAAGATCCCGGTGGGGATAGGTAGGTGAGTGGGGGCGGTGGTGAGTAGGTGAGAGAGTTGCGAGTCAGAAGTGGGACTTTTATAGTGAGCGCCTCCCTTAGCTTAATCAGCAGAAATCGCACCGCTACTTTGGGGCCTATTGGGGACATAAAAAGAGCCTGATGATCATCAGGCTCTCTCGTCTAAGTAGGCAGTTGTAATTAAACGTAAGACGCCGTAGGTTGCGGTTGAGGAACGAAACCCAACGCCCGCATGGGTTACGCTATCGCTAACCCATCCTACAGTTGAATCAGCCCAGCTACTTAAACCGCTTGACGCTGAATCCAATACCGCTTACACCGCGACTTTGCCGCCATCGTTGCGGGTGATGATCACCGTGGCCGATCGCGGGCGGGCATTGCCGCCGTCGGGCCAGTGGCTAGTGAACTGGGTCGGGTCGGTAGCGGAGCCGCTATTTTCACCGGGATGTTGGATGTTCACAAAGATCGCCTGACCATCAGGAGATTCGGTAATGCCAGTGATTTCGCAATCCCGTGGCCCTACCAGAAACCGACGCAACTCGGTGGGGTTGACGGCTTTCCCGGCATAGGTCTGCACCGTCTGGTCACTGTCGCCATTCAGGGGAACTGCCTTATTGGTCACCATTTTGGCTTCCCCATCGCCAACCGCACCCGGCAGTGCTGCCAACATCATGCAGTTAGACATATCGGTGTAGTAGCCATCATCCGTCTGAATCCACAGCAGACCGGGAGTGGCTTCGCTAAACCAGAGCCCATCCGGGCTGGAGAAATCGTTTTCGTCGCTCAGCCCCGATAGGTTGACGCTAGTATCAGCATCGGCCTGCGCCCCAAACAGGTACACATCCCAGTTAAAGGTCGCTGCCGCAGGATTACCCCCCGACTCGCGCCAGCGAATGATGTGGCCGTTGACGTTACCCTGGCTGGTTTTGTCGCCTTTGGTATCGGCATAGAAGCGAGGGTTAGCGGCGTCTAGAGGGGTCTGGGTGCCGCGACCGCTGCTGCTGGAGACATTATTGGTCAGGGTAAAGTACACTTCCCCGTTGGTGGGATTCACGCCCCCCCATTCCGGGCGATCCATCTTGGTGGCTCCGGCGGCATCGGCGGCAAGGCGGGCGTTAATCAGCACGTCGGCTTCGTCGGCAAAGGCATACTCGGCGTAGTTTGCGATCGCCGGATTGCTCAGGGTCAGGGGCAACCATTCCCCGGTGCCGTCATCGTTAAACCTGGCGGCATACAGGGTACCTGCATTCAGGTACTTATCCCCGGCGGCCAGACCGCCTGTCGCATCTTTAGGGTTCCACCTGGCCTCAGAGACAAACTTGTAGATGTACTCGTTGCGCGCATCATCCCCGGTGTAGAACACCAGCGGTTCGCCGGGGGTAACTTTGGCGGCCCAGCAACCCTCGTGGGCCATGCGTCCCATTGTGGTGCGCTTCTTCGGGGTCGCATTGGGGTTAAACGGGTCAATCTCCACGACCCAACCGAAGGTATTGGCCACATTGCGGAAATCCTCCTCGGCGCTGGCGGCGGTTTTGTTCACGCTCCAGCGGCTGTAGAGGTCAGTATTGTCGGCAGCGCCAAACCGAGACCAGTTGTAACGTCCCGACGTTTCACTGCTGATGCCATAACGACTAAAGGCAGTGACTTCTTTAGCTGTCCGAACGGCATCGGCTTCGCGACGATGGAAATAACCAGCCCAGTTTTCTTCGCCGCTGAGGTAGGTGCCCCAGGGGGTGTAGCCATGACCGCAGTTATTCAGGGTGCCACGGGTCTGTTCACCACTGGGGGAGAAGGCCGTCGCCAGCATGGCGCTACCGCGAGCCGGACCCGCAATGTCGAATACCGTGGTGGCAGTGACGCGGCGGTTGTAGCGAGAATCGGGGTTAATTTCGTAGGTCGAGCCCTGCCGGGTCAGTTCGACAATGGTGACGCCGTGGGCCGCGACTTCTTTATCCACCTCAAGCTGAGGACGGGCAGCGGTACTCTCCGGGCCGTACTCTGTAGGGCCGTTGGGATGCACAAAGCCCAGGTCTTCACAGACTTCATGGTTAATGCAGAGCAGGGCGCGATCGCTGCCCATCGGCTCCCATCCGGTGCCCGCTGAGTTCATGCCAAAGTACTGCATGGCATCGTGGTGGTCGCCCGCCCGCACCTCAAAGTCGTTGTCGGTGCCGTTGTTTTTGTAGGGGGTGACGCCACTTTTGATCGGGTCGCCCGTTGCCAGCAGTACCCGTGCGGTGTAACCTTCCGGCACCGTGAGGGTATCGGCGATGCTTTTGGCCACGGGCTGAAAGCTCAGACCCAGTTCCGAGGCGATCGCCGCGCCGCCATCTTTTTTCGCCGCATCCGTCAGCAACGTCATTCCCATTCCCAGCATGGAGGCTGCCGCCAGGAATGAACTGCCCTTGAGAAACCCCCGCCGACCAACCTGGGCACAGGCGAGCACCTGCTCAAAGGAGTCGTTGGTAGACGAGTTACAAACTGCATCATCAAGGCTGAGTGCCTTTTGGATGACAGGGTAAACGCCGCGTTTTTTCGCCATAGCAAGCCTCAGGTTGAAGTCATTGGTTCAATCAACCGCAGCATGGTACTGAGTAGAGATTAGGAAAACTTTAATAAACAAGAGAGAAAACTTTAAGGACCAAGAATTACAAAATATTTCCCTAACGGCATTCTTTACGTCTGCTTAATCTCACCCTGGGAAAGTGAACTAGTGGAATCCTTTAATCCTTGTAGTCAGGTTTTGCGATGATCTCTGACATTCCCCATGCTTCTACCCTGACAGACTTGCAAATCCGCAAGCTAATGAAGCTATTTAGTATGTACGACGCCGACAACACGGGCATACTGAAGGCAAAAAACTTTCAGACCTTAATCAACCGACTGGCCGATCTGCGCCACTGGAAGCCCGACAGTGCCGAATACGCCCGCCTACAGACCAAATTTATGCACCGCTGGATGCACATTCGCGCTGAAATCAAAGATCAGCTCAAAGACAACAAAGATGGCAGCGTTACCCTGCAAGAATGGCTACTCTTTTACGAACGGGTACTCAGCAATGCCTCCTACAAAGAGCATATTAACGAAGTCACCAACCTGATTTTCGATGCCGTTGACATAGATGCCAATGAAACCCTCAGTTTGCCGGAATGGCAGCAGCTCTTTCAGGTCTACGGGATTCCGGTGATCTATGCCGGGGAAGCTTTCGCCAGCATTGCCCTGAACGGTGCTCATTACCTGAGCAAACCAGAGGTGCTACAGCGGGTAATGGAGTTCTACTACAGCACCGATCCCGAGGCCCCGGGCAACTTCATGTTCGGCCCCATCTAACGCCCCAAAAGCCAGGGACAGCAGTAAATCCTAAACCTTGTCCAGCTCGAAACCTGTAGCTTTTCCCTAAGCAAAACTCCACTTCTGGGCCTGGACAAGGTTTAGTACTGGCTGGCAGAAACCAGGCAACTATTGCGGAGGAGGCCCGGTGCCGGGTCTCAGGTGTCAGGTTTCAGAAACAGTGGGCTGACTCATGCCGCAAAATACCCATGAACCAACAAAGCGCCTTAATCTAACCTTAATCTTCTCTTAGCACAAGGTTAACTCAAGCTTTAGGGGAAGATAACCCTGTCACCTTACTGTTGGTAACTGCGTCCTGTTTGTCTAATCCTGCCGTCTATATCAACAGGGTAAACAGGGTCTATTGCCGTTTAAAGGTTGAACCATATGTAAAGCTTAAATGGTTATTTTTCATGGTTCAGCCCCTCGGATCCCTGTCCTGTATAGGTGACTGCAAAGCAACTAAGTTTTGCAAATCAGGTTCCAGACCTTGGCCAAGGGTTTAAGAGGAAATTAAACCCTGTCCAAGTTTAGAAGTGGAGTTTTACCTTAGAGGAAACTACAGATCTCGAGCTGGACCTGGTATAAGCAGAAAAAACTAATTTGGGTTCTGATATTTTAGGCAATCGAGTTGTCTAATAGGTGGGGTAGAAAGCGAAGTATAGGATATATTTACTGAGAGATATTGGTTGCCAAAAGTTTGACAAATCTACGGCATCTGTGAGCTAATTTGAATTGGCGATTTGCCAGTTGGTTCTTGATTAAGAGGGAGTTAAAAAGCAATGCTTCTAACCAAACGAACACTGCGAGTTAGTTATTCGATGGCGCTGGTTGCGCTCATGGTCAGCCTTGCCGCCTGTGGGGGCGAAGAGGATACAGTCACCACCGAAACTGGCGACGATGTGGCCGCTACCGGTGATACCGGTGATACCGGCTCCGGCCTCAGCGGCAATGTTCTGGTGGACGGTTCCAGCACCGTGTTTCCCATTTCTGAGGCCATGGCCGAAGAATTTATGGCCGTTAACCCCGATGTGCGGGTTACTGTGGGCGTTTCCGGTAGCGGCGGCGGCTTCAAGAAGTTCTGCGCCGGCGAAACGGATATTTCCAACGCTTCTCGCCCCATCAAACAGGAAGAAATTGACCTCTGCGCCGAAAACGGCATTGAGTTTATCGAACTACCCGTTGCTTTTGACGGTATTTCGGTGATAACCAACCCCGAAAACGACTGGGCCATGTGCCTCACCACCGATGAGCTGAGAACCATGTGGGAAGCTGCCGCCCAGGGCACCATCACTAGCTGGAACCAGATCCGGGCTGACTTCCCCGATGAACCCCTGGGCCTCTTTGGTCCCGGTACCGACTCGGGTACCTACGACTACTTTGGTGAAGCCATCATCGGAGCAGCGGGAACCCGCGGTGACTACACCGCCAGTGAAGACGACAACGTGATTGTGCAGGGGGTTGCTTCTGATCCCAATGGCCTTGGCTTCCTGGGCTACGCCTACTACGCAGAAAACCAGGACACTCTCGCACTGGTAGAAATTGACAACGGCAATGGCTGTGTTGCCCCCAGCCCAGAGACCATTGCCGATGGCAGCTACCAACCCCTGTCTCGCCCCGAGTTCTTCTACGTGAAGACTACTTCCCTTGAAAACCCGGCAGTGCGGGCCTTCATTGAATTCCAGATTGCGAATGAGAACAAAGAACTGATCAACGAAGTGGGTTACGTACCAGTAACTGACGAAATCACTGAGCGGGCTGCGAAACGCCTGGAAGCTGGTACCACTGGGTCTGTCTATGAAGGTGGTTCACCTGTCGGTGTTTCTCTGAAAGACGTGCTCTAGCACTTCACTCCAGCTGCCCAGGGCTTCAGGTATGAATCTGAAGCCCTGAGTTTACTTGTTTTCTTAACTCTGCACATGCGCTATGACCAGTAACCTGCCACCTGCCAATTATTCAACTGACCTCTGGCAGCCAAATCGCGCCCTCGCCAAAAACACAGAACTCCTGGTGAAGTTGGTTTTTGGTGCCTTTGCCCTGGTGTCGGTACTGACGACGGCTGGCATTGTCTTAACGTTAATTTTTGAAACCTTCGAGTTCTTCCAGGCGGTGCCCCTCTGGAACTTCCTGACCGATACCCAGTGGACGCCCCTGTTTGCTGATGCCCAGTTCGGTATCTTTGTGCTGATCAGCGCCACCATCATGACCACGACGATTGCCATTCTGTTGGCCCTACCCGTTGGGCTTATGGCGGCCATTTACCTGAGCGAATATGCCGGTCCAAAGACCCGAAAGCGGCTGAAGCCAGCTCTGGAGATTCTGGCCGGGGTGCCTTCGGTGGTGTTCGGCTACTTTGCCCTGTTGACGGTCACTCCGGTGCTGCAATTTTTTATTCCTGGCCTGCAGGGGTTTAACGCCCTCAGTGCTGGTCTGGTGCTGGGTATTTCCATTTTGCCGCTGGTGGCCTCCCTGAGTGAAGATGCCATCTATTCAGTACCCGCCAGCATGAGAGAGGGCTCCTACGCTCTGGGGGCAACCAAACGGGAAACCATCGTGTCAGTGGTACTACCGGCAGCCCTGTCGGGCATTGTTGCCTCTGTAATTTTGGCGGTATCCCGAGCCATTGGTGAAACCATGATCGTCACCCTGGCGGCAGGGCAAAACCCGCGTTTAGGCTTTAACCCCCTGGTACCGGTAATGACCATGACGGCGTTTATCGTACAGGTGAGTCTGGGCGATACCCCTGCCGGTTCTATCGCTTATTTATCCATTTTTGCGGTAGGCATGACTCTGTTTTTAATTACGCTGGTGCTAAACCTGTTTAGCTTCTGGTTTGTCCGTAAGTTCCAGGAGAAGTACGAATAATGACAGTCAATAGCTCCCCATCTTTGTTTGACGACCAGTTATCCAAAGAAACCTCCTTTGTTCCCAATCTGGAGGGGCGTCACAAACTGGATGGAATTTTTTCGGTAATAGCTCTCATTTGCACCTGGATTGGCCTGGTCGTGCTGGCCTGGCTGCTACTGGATGTCTTGATTGACGGAATACCGGTTCTCAACTGGAACTTTCTGACCTCATTTCCTTCCCGTAAACCGGAAGAAGCCGGGTTAGTCTCTGCCCTGGTAGGTAGCATCTGGCTGATTGGCCTGGTCTCGCTCTTTGCATTTCCAATCGGCATTGGGGCCGGAATTTACCTGGAAGAGTTCGCCAGAGGCAGCTGGTTCGAGAACATTATTGAGATTAATATCTCTAACCTGGCCGGAGTACCTTCCATTATTTATGGTCTTTTGGGTCTGGCAGCTTTTGTCCGCCTGATGGCTCCCATTACTGGCGGGCGCAGTATTCTGTCGGGGGGGTTAACCCTGGCGCTGCTGGTGCTGCCCATTGTCATTGTGGCTACCCGTGAAGCCCTGCGGGCTGTACCCGACAGCATTCGGCAGGCCGCGTTTGCCCTGGGGGCGACCCGCTGGCAGGTGGTGAGTGAGCATGTGCTACCCCAGGCATTTCCTGGAGTTTTAACCGGTACCATTTTGGCCTTGTCCCGAGCCATTGGTGAAACTGCCCCCCTGATTACCATTGGTGCGTTGACCTTTATTGCCTTTTTGCCCGCAGGTCCACGAGATGCGTTTACGGCCCTTCCCATTCAGATTTATAACTGGGTTTCTCGTCCCCAGAAAGAATTCCACGCCCTGGCTGCCGGGGGCATTATTGTGCTGCTGGTGGTGCTATTGCTGATGAACTCGGTGGCGGTTACTTTGCGCAACCGCCTGCAAAAGAGCCGTTAGTGCATCCTATGCCCCCCCTGACTTTGTCTAATTTTCCGAAAACCGTCGAATTTTTAACTCGTTGCCATGGTTTCCCATACCGCAAGTTCTACTATCACTGAGGCTGTCCTACGGGCTCAGGATTTACATGTCTACTATGGTTCTACTCTGGCCGTTAAGAATGTCGATTTAGACATTCCTAAAAATGAAATTACGGCCTTTATTGGTCCATCAGGGTGTGGTAAAAGCACGGTCCTGCGCTGCTTTAACCGAACCAATGATCTGATTTCAGGGGCAAGGGTGGAAGGAAAAGTCACCTTCCACGGCAAAGATTTGTATGCCAGTGGGGTCGATCCGGCTGATGTGCGTCGTCGCATCGGTATGGTGTTTCAACGGCCCAATCCGTTCCCCAAATCGATTTTTGAAAATATTGCTTTTGGGGCTCGCATTAACGGCTACCGGGGCGATATGGATGAGCTGGTTGAAACCTCACTGCGCTCAGCCGCCCTCTGGGATGAAGTGAAAGATAAGCTGAAAGAAAGTGGTTTGTCTCTATCGGGTGGGCAGCAGCAGCGTTTGTGCATTGCTCGCGCCATTGCCATTTCCCCCGAAGTGATTTTGCTAGACGAACCCTGTTCTGCACTGGATCCTATCTCAACCATGAAAATCGAGGAACTGATGCGAGAGCTGAAGGAGAAGTACTCCCAGATTATTGTGACTCACAATATGCAGCAGGCTTCTCGAGTTTCTGACCGCACCGCTTTCTTTAATGCACAAGCTACTGAAACCGGTAATAAGGTCGGTTACCTGGTGGAATATGGGCTCACCGAGCAGATTTTTAACAATCCAAAAGACAGCTTTACCCGCGATTATGTTTCAGGAAGATTTGGTTAAAAAAAGACAATTTTCCAGAATCCATGCGTTTTAAGCGTCTCTCTTTTGACCTTTTGTGTTCTCATGCTAAAGAAGCATAATCCTGCAACCAATGCTCGATTAAATTATTGATTTGAGCGTTTGGTTCTTGATTGGTTATCTAGGTGCTTTCATAGCACCTTTTTTCTTGGTTTTTGCCAGTGAAGGATCTCTACCCGAGAGGGCAGTCACCACCCGGTCTGCCAGGGCGGCAAACACTGCCATGAATGGCACTGAAATAAGCTTCCGCAAATCGCCGAAAAGCTTGATCTGCCTTAGGGTGGGCAGTGCCCACCAGCCTTAATTCAGTGACATTCAACACTGCCATTGAGTCAGACAACCCCTCATCGGGAATGGGGAGATGCTCTGTGCCTGAACCACAAGTTTCATCGGGATTTGACCGCTACACGGTGGCTTCTTCTGGGCTGAGTTTGGCGATTAATGCCTCGACTCGCTCCTTCACCTCATCCCGCACCCGAGGGAAAATTTCGGGCTGTTCGGCAGGATCATCCAACTGCCAGTCGTCGAAATACTCACGGGTCAGCCACTCGGGGGGCAGGTTAACGCCACAGCCGCAGAGGGAAATCACCGCATCAAAGTCTTCCGGATTGAACTCACTCAGGGCATTGGAGGTCTGGTCGCTGATGTCGATACCGATGTCTTTCATCGTGGCAATGGCCTCTGGCCTGACAGAACTCGCTTCCAAACCGGAACTGGTGACCTCAATCTTGCCAGCCCCTAAAGTCTTGGCGAAGCCTTCCGCCATTTGGGAGCGGGAGGAGTTCTTTTTGCAGACGAACATGACTCGTTTCATGGGAATACCTTGGTTTGGGTGGATGGGTAGGCGGGTGGGAGAGTGGATGATTGGATGAGTGGGAGAGTAGGTGAGTGGGAGAGTAGGTGAGTGGGAGAGTGGATGGCTTAGAAATTTGCCGCAAGAGGGAGTGTTCGGACTCTTGTGGGATAGGCATCCTGCCTGTCCCAGCTGAGCAGGCGAGACGCCTGCCCTACAAGGCTTGCAGAAAACTTGATTAATCGGCTGATTGGCCCTTACACAAAAATCAGAGCACTCTCCCGCAAGATGTTACCTGGCAGCTAGACCCCTCACCCCTCACTCCTCACCCCTCACCCCTCACTCCCCACCCCTCTCTCCTCACTCCTCACCTCAACTTCCTCTCTCGCTCTCTTTTTCTATCCCAATGGCCTCATACACCGGGGATCTCGCAACGTCGCCTTTTCCGGCTCTCGGGGGAACCAGAAAGCGGTCTTTTTGCAGACTTCCACCAGCATGAGCATGACGGGCACTTCGATCAGCACCCCGACGACAGTAGCCAGGGCGGCACCGGAGTTGAGGCCGAAAAGGGTGACGGCGGTTGCGATCGCAACCTCAAAGTGGTTACTCGCCCCAATCAATGCCGCTGGGGCTGCATCTTCGTAAAACATCCCCAGCTTTTGGGCTGCCACGTAGGAAATCAGAAAAATGAAGTTGGTCTGGATGAACAGCGGCACCGCAATCAGCAGAATGTGCAGGGGGTTGCGCACAATCAGGTCGCCTTTGAAGGCAAACAGCAGCACCAGGGTCGTCAGCAGGGCGATAACGGAAATGGGGCTGAGGTATTTCAAGAAGACGTTCTCAAAATAGGCTTTGCCCTTGTGGCGAAGAATCCAAGTCCTTGACACGGCACCGGCCAGCAGGGGAAGGCCGACGTAAATTAGCACCGACAGCACAATGGTTTCCCAGGGTACGGTCAGGTTATTCGCCGCCAGCAGCCAGCGTCCCAGGGGCGCGTAGAGAAACAGCATGGCCAGGGAGTTGATGGCCACCATTACCAGGGTATGGCCCTGGTTGCTGAAGGAGAGATAGCCCCACATCAGCACCATGGCGGTACAGGGGGCAATGCCCAGCAGAATGCACCCGGCAATATAGGAGTCCGCCAGAGCGACTTCCACACCCCGAATCATTTCCGTACCTGCCAGTAGGGGACGGAATAGCCAGCCCAGGAAAAACTGGGCAAATAGCACCATCGTAAAGGGCTTGATCAGCCAGTTCACCACCAGGGTCAGCATCACTGGCTTAGGAGTCTGAGCCGCTTTCTTGGCCTGGGAAAAGTCAATCTTCACCATGATCGGGTACATCATGAAGAAGAGGCAGATGGCAATGGGAATCGATACTTGATAGACGCTCATCGCATCCAGCGTGACGGCGATGCCTGGAAACACACGTCCCAGCACAATGCCCGCAATGATGCAGAGAAACACCCACAGGGTCAGGTAGCGCTCAAAGAAACTGAGCTGCCCCCCGGCCTGAACGGCGTTGGGGTTGACATTGGATTGGTTGGTACTCATAACTCCCTGAAATAGACTGAAGCAGCGAAGAGTGAAATTGGGTAGCGGGTGCCGGGTGCCGGGTGCCGGGTAGCGAGTAGCGGGTAGCGGGTGCCGGGTGGCGGGTGTCAGGTATAAAGTGGAACTCAGTATTCGAAGCCCGGTACCCATCAGGACGCCAGCCCAGGACATCGCTGACATCTTCATCATTTCAAAAATATTTGATTTGTCAACCTATCGAAAGAAAGTGATGTATAAACTTGGGTCAAGTTTGACTGTTATGCCTCTGGAGGACAGGCTCTAGCGGGCAGCATGGCACTGAAGCGGCGAAATTCCGACAGATACTGTTCAAGCTCGACCAGTTGGGGCAGGTTTAAGCTGTAGTAAATCCAGCGCCCTTCTTGTCGTGAACGAACCAAACCCGCAGATTTTAGGGTTTTGAGATGAAAGGAAAGCTTGGATTGGGCAACGTCTATCTGATCGCATAAATCACAGACGCACATCTCCTGCTCCCGTAGCAGTTCGAGTACCTGCAGGCGGATGGGGTCTGACAGGGCTTTAAAGCCCGCAACAACAGTTGTTGATGCGCTGGGCAGGGTATTTTGCATCAATCTTTTTTGAATTACTGCTTTACAGCAGTGTAGCAGGTAGCCCAAAAAGAGGATGGCTGCAGTTTCAGTAGATTACAAACATGCTCTTTGACCGAGATTCAGCCCACTCAGGACACTCCATACCCAAAGAGTTCCAGGTTCCGTCACAACAGACTGCTAACCGTTTCATCGGGGGGCTCTTCAACACTGAACCCTCAAACTTTGGAACTTCATTAATTCTGATTCCTCAGGACAGGCTTGCAAAGCCAGGATGAAGCGGTAGGAGAATTTTTCAAATATCTGGAAAATTGGCTGAAAAATGCGGATTTAGGCCAGCGGACGGTGAAGAGTTTAGATAAGCACACTGTCATCATGCCTGAACAGGTGCTCTGTCGACTCATTAAGTATGTTTCATGAAACTGTCTTACATTGCCAGCTTAACGTGGCTAACCCTAACGGCGTCTGCACTGCCAGCTATGGCCAACACCCTGGACCCATCCTATTTTGAAGGCACCTGGGTAGGTGAAGGCTATACCTGTACCACGAATCAGGACTGGGCCCAGGAAGTGCAGATCGAAGTAATTGACAACATTGTTGTAGCCCGCAAGCTGACGGGCGATCCCTGTGTACCAGCCGGTCATGTCACATTTCAGGGGACTGTCCCTAATCGGTTTGATGCTGGTATGCCCCTGCCCATGACCTGGACCTTGGGCAACCCCCGTCGTCCGGCCAGTGAGCAAATGGTTGACCCCGTGGTGATTGAAGATCGCAATACCTTTGTCTCGGGCGGCATTACCTTTACCCGGCAACAACCGGCCCAGTTTGAGTTTGAGGGCACCTGGATTGGCGATGGCTATACCTGTGAGGCTGGCAGCGATCGGGTGCAGCGGGTACAAATTGCAGTCATGAACAATACCCTGGTAGCCCGCAAGCTGACGGGCGATCGCTGTGTGCCAGCAGGCAATGTGACGTTTCAGGCTCCTCTGCCGGATCAGGTGGACCCTGGGATGTCGTTTCCGGTCACCTGGACCTTGGGCAACCCCCGTCGTCCGGCCAGTGAGCAGTCTGTGGATCCTCTGGTAATTGAGGACTTTGATACCTTTTCTTCTGGCGGCGTTACCTTTACCCGCGAACGGTAGCTAATCAATACACCTAAGGAATGAGAATCGAATAGTATCCAAGTTTTGTAGGCAGGCATCTTGCCTGCCTTTGGATAGCTGAGACTCTCAACGAACCGGAAAATTTACCACCAACATATTATTTTCCCAGTTGGCACTGGCAACCAGTTCCGGCATCCGGCCCAGGGCCGGTCGCCCCCGCCGATGGGTGCTCTCGATCATAATCAGCAGGTCATCCGGCTGCAGAATCGCCGAAATACGCTGGATGGGATTTCCCTGCACCTGCTGTAACAACACTTCTTTGCCTTCCACCAGCGACGCTAAGTAGCTCCCACGATGAGTACTGGCCGTAATGTGCAGCAGGTGCAGGGGGGCTTTCAACTCTTCGGCCAGAGTTGTCGCTAACTCAAAAGTCGTCTGAATTTGCGATCGGCTCGCCCGCCTGCCCGAGAGGGCAAAGATGACCCGTCCCGTATTTTCAATGGGCTGGGGAAAGCGCGTTACCAGCACCGGAACGGTCGCCAGACGCACAATGTTATCAATCACGCTGCCAAAAAAGTTTTCCCGGTAGGTTGAAAACCCCTTCCAGCCGCAGATCAGCACATCGGCATCGCGCTCCTGACTGGCGCGAATCACCCCCCAATCGATGGAGTCATCAATGCGGCCAATCGCCTCCACCGGAATATTGGCAGCATGGGCAATGTCTTCGGCGGTATCGAGCAACTGCCGCTGCTTCGTGCGCAAGGCGGGACTGATGGAGCCACCGCGATCGGCCAGCACATGCAGGGGGAGCAACGTGCCCTTCACTCGCTTCGTCAAAATAATGGCCAGTTGCAGCAGATTATCTTCCGTATTCGGGTTTGCCACCGGCACCAGCACCCGCT